>OBKH01000053.1_pt1 | contig 35488 bp, 22 predicted proteins | sample 1496241 | NCBI WGS metagenome assembly OBKH01 (sample SAMN03273953, study PRJEB22546) | soil metagenome | isolation source: rice field elevated CO2 plus elevated temperature | place: India: CRRI Experimental farm Cuttack,Odisha-753006 | collected 2013-12-17 | reverse complement strand
GCCACCGACACCCACGGCCCACCACCGGATCCCAACGACGACCCACCGCCGTTTTGATGTGGAACGGCCTGTCAAGTGGCCGATTAGTGCTTGTTGCCTCGGGGTTGTTTGGGGTTTCTGGCTTTGATCCGATGACGGGACCCTGCGGCGCTCCCTCGACGCCGCCGCGCCGGCTTAAGGGCGCCCGGCCGCGCTGCCACCCCCAGGGCATCACGTGCGTCGGCTGCTATTGCCGGTAACTGACCAGGAAGTTACCCAGCCGCTCGATGGCGGCCGCCAGATCGCGGGACCATGGCAGCGTCACCAGGCGCAGATGATCCGGTGCGGGCCAGTTGAACCCGGTGCCCTGGGTGACCAGGATCTTCTCCGACAGCAGCAGATCGAGCACGAGTTGCTCGTCGTCGTCGATGTCGTAGACCTCGGGGTCTAGCCGGGGAAACGCATACAGCGCGCCCGCCGGTTTGACGCACGACACCCCCGGGATCTCGTTGAGCTTGGTCCAGGCGATGTCGCGCTGCTCGAGCAGCCGGCCGCCGGGCAGCACCAGGTCCTCGATGCTCTGATGGCCGCCCAGTGCAACCTGAATGGCATGCTGGGCCGGGACATTTGGGCACAACCGCATATTGGCCAGCAGGCCGATGCCCTCGATGAAGCTGCTGGCGTGCTCCTTGGGTCCGGTGATCGCCAGCCAGCCGGCCCGGTATCCGGCGACGCGGTAGGCCTTCGACAGCCCATTGAAGGTCAGGCACAACATATCCGGGGCGATCGATGCCAGGCTGATGTGCTTGGCGTCGTCGTAGAGGATTTTGTCGTAGATTTCGTCCGCCAACAGCAGCAGTTGATGCTTGCGGGCCAGATCGACCATCTGGGTGAGGATTTCGCAGCTGTACACCGCGCCGGTTGGGTTGTTGGGGTTGATCACGACCAGCGCCTTGGTGCGCTCGGTGATCTTGGATTCCAGGTCGGCGATATCGGGCTGCCAGCCTTGGGTCTCATCGCACAGGTAGTGGACCGGAGTGCCGCCAGCCAGCGAGGTCGACGCCGTCCACAGCGGGTAGTCCGGTGATGGAATCAGCACCTGATCGCCGTTGTCCAGCAGGGCTTGCAGCGTCATCGTGATCAGCTCGGAGACCCCGTTACCCAGGTAGACGTCGTCCACGTCGAATCGGGGAAATCCGGGCACCAGCTCGTAGCGCGTGACCACCGCACGCCGGGCCGACAGGATGCCCTGCGAGTCGGAGTACCCCTGCGCGTAGGGCAGCGCCTGGATGATATCGCGCATGATCACGTCGGGTGCTTCGAAGCCGAACGGCGCCGGGTTGCCGATGTTGAGTTTGAGGATGCGGTGACCTTCGGCTTCGAGCCGCGCGGCGTGCTGGTGCACCGGGCCGCGGATCTCGTACAGGACGTCCTGCAGCTTGGCCGACTGAGCGAAGGCGCGCTGCCGCTGATGGCTGGCGGTGTGCCAGGGCAGCTGGTGGGTTGTCACGTCCACAATGGTGCCATCGTTGTCCACTGGAATTTGCTGTCAGGTGCCAAATCGTGATCAGCGTTTGCCCGGTGGACGGGCCCCGCGCGCAATGCCCAGCCCTTTCACCGGCGCGGCCGGTGCAGCCGGATCACCGTCGGTTTGCGGCTTTGGCGGTGCGGCGGGCTCCGGTTGCGGCTTTGCTTCGGGTTGCGGCTGGGCTGCTGGCTCGGCGAGCCCAGGAGCCGGGGGAGGTGTCTTTTTCGCCCCGGGCCGCTTGGCGCCGGCGGCAATACCCAGCCCTTTAACGGGCGCGGCGGGCGCAGCCGGGGCCGCGGGCGTTGGGGCCGCTTTCTTGGCGCCAGGCCGCTTGGCGCCGGCGGCCATGCCGAGGCCTTTCACGGGTGCTGCGGGAGCGGCCGGCGCTGGCGCCTGTGGTGCCTCGGCGGGTGCCTCCACGGGCGTCACCGGTGCGGCAGCCTTAGGAGCGGCTTTCGGGGCGCGCTCCTGAGCCTGTTTGGCGGCCGTACCCTTGGCCGGCAGCTGCGCCTTGTCGTGGTCTAGTGATCCGAGTAGCACCTGGGCCACGTCGAGCACCTCGACGCCGCTGCGGCCGGCTTCTTCCTGCCGATCGTTCACACCGTCGGTGACCATCACCCGGCAGAATGGGCACGCGGTGGCGATTGCGGTGGCATCGGTGGCCAGCGCCTCATCGACGCGTTCATGGTTGATCCGCTTGCCGATGTGTTCTTCCATCCACATGCGGGCGCCGCCTGCGCCGCAACAAAAGCTGCGGTCGGCATGGCGCGGCATCTCGGTCAGGCTGGCCCCCGCGGCACCGATCAGCTCCCGTGGTGCCTCGTAGGCCTTGTTGTGCCGACCCAGGTAGCACGGGTCGTGGTAGGTGATGTCCTGAGAAACCGGAGTGACAGGGACCAGCCTCTTGTCGCGCACCAACCGATTGAGCAGCTGGGTGTGGTGCAGCACGGTGTAGTTGGCGCCCAGCTGCCGATATTCCTTGCCGATGGTGTTGAAGCAGTGCGGGCAGGTGACAACGATCTTGCGGTCGACGGTCTCCACACCCTCGAACAAACCGTCCAGGGTCTCGACGGCCTGTTGTGCCAGCTGCTGGAAGAGGAACTCGTTGCCGGAGCGGCGCGCCGAGTCGCCGTTGCAGGTTTCCCCAGCGCCCAGCACCAAGTATTTCACCCTGGCGACGGCGAGCAGCTCGGCGACGGCCTTGGTGGTCTTCTTGGCCTTGTCGTCGTAGGCGCCCGCACAACCCACCCAGAACAGGTACTCGTAGCCGTCGAAGCTGTCGACGTCCTGGCCGTACACGGGGACGTCGAAGTCAACCTCGTCGATCCAGTTGGTGCGATCTGAGGCGTTCTGACCCCACGGGTTGCCCTTGGTCTCCAGGTTCTTGAACAGCACCGACAGCTCGGAGGGGAACTCCGACTCCATCATCACCTGGTAGCGGCGCATATCGACGATGTGATCGACATGTTCGATATCCACCGGGCACTGCTCGACGCAGGCACCACAGGTCACACATGACCACAAGACGTCGGGATCGATAACGCCACCCTGTTCCTCGGTGCCGACCAGCGGGCGAGTCGCCTGCTCCGGTCCATGCCCGGGCACTCGACCGAACCCCGATTCCGGCACGTGATGATGCTCTTGGTGACCGGCCTCGCCGCCCGCGCTGGCATCCTTTTGGCCCAGGATGTAGGGCGCCTTGGCCATCCAATGGTCGCGCAGGTCCATGATGACCAGCTTGGGCGACAACGGTTTGCCGGTGTTCCAGGCCGGGCATTGCGACTGACAGCGTCCGCACTCGGTGCAGGTAGCGAAGTCGAGCATCCCCTTCCAGGTGAAGTCTTCGATCTTGCCGCGGCCGAATACGGCATCCTCGCTGGGATTCTCGAAGTCGATTGGTTTGCCATCGGCTTCGAGCGGCAACAGCGGGCCCAGCCCATCCGGCAGCCGTTTGAACGTGACGTTAATGGGCGCCAGGAAGATGTGCAGGTGCTTGGAATGCAAAACGAGGATCAGGAACGCAAGCATGACCCCGATGTGCAGCAACAGCGCTGTGGTTTCGATGATTTCGTTGGCGGGCTGCCCGAGGGGGCGAAGAATCGCGCCGAATAGCTGCGATAGGAAGGCCCCGTTGCCGTAGGGCAGGGTGCCGTTGTTGACCGCTGAGCCGCGGACCAACACGTAGGTCCAGATGACGTTGAAGATCATCAACAGGACGAGCCACGCGCCGCCGTTGTGCGATCCGTAGAACCGGGAGCTCCGACCGATCTCGCGGGGGTTGCGCAGGATACGGATGATGGCGAAGGTCGTGATACCGAGAAAGACGGCGGTGGCAAAGAAGTCCTGCAGGAAGCCCAACGCGTCCCACCGGCCGATGACCGGGATGTGGAATCTCTCCTCGAACAGCAGGCCGTAAGCCTCGATATAGACGGTGAGCAGGATGAAGAAGCCCCACATGGTGAAAAAGTGCGCCAGGCCCGGGATCGACCATTTCAACAGTCGGCGCTGCCCTAGAACCTCGGAGATCTGGGTCCAGATGCGGGTGCCGAGGTTGTCGGTTCGCCCGCTGGCCGGCTGCCCGGACATGACCAGCTTGTAAAGCCACCAGACTCGCCGCAGAGCGAACACCCCCACCACCGCGGTCATGCTCATGCCCAGTATCAGCCTGATGAGCGTTTGCGTGGTCACGGAAGGTCACCCCAATTCGTAGCACTCAATGGAACCCCTGCATAACCTGCTCATCCTGACATCTGTGCGACTTTCGCCGCGAGAAAGGCTGTCCTAACCTACCGGTCGTCAACGCCTCTCATCTGCGGTTAAGCTCTCCGGGGCCAGCATGGCCCGCAGCATCGACAACATCTCCGACCGGGAGCCAGCGCCCAGCCGCTGGCGTATCCGGGCGACGTGGTGCTCGACCGTCTTCGCTGAGATGAACAGCCGGGCGCCAATGTCGCGATAGGGCATGCCCAGTAGCAGTAGCTCGGCGACTTCGCGTTCGCGATCGGATAGCGGCGAGCCCGCCGGTGGCTGGCGCGGTGCCGGCGGGGTACCGGAAGCTGGTTCCGTGTCGCCGGCCCCGCTGGGGGGCTCGCCGAAATCGTTGCCCAGCTTAAGATCCCGTGCCAACTGCAGCATGGCACCGGACACCCGTGCGTCGGATGTTTGCAATGCGGCCTGACCTGCCAGTCGGGTCGCATCCGACGTCAGGCCGACGTGTGACAGGGACCGCGCCGCCGCGGTGACCTCGTCGGCGTCGACGTTTTCGGCCAGGACCCGCAGCCAGGTGCGACCGGCATCCGACAGGGCCTGCGCGAGCGTGCTGTGGGCGACCATTGCACCGAGGGCCTGTCCGTGCGGTGCCACCGATTCCGGCGAATTGGCGAGGATTCCAGCGTGCACTCCAGCCCAATGCAGTGAGTTCGACCACAGGGCGGGGTTGCCCAGCGAATCCAGCAGCGTGAGCGCCTGATCCAGGGTGTGTTGTAGCTGGTCAACCTGGCGCATTCGGGCGGCCGCGACCCACAGTTCACCAAGTGGCAGCAGGGCGAACAGATCGAGCGAATACTCGGCCAGCGCTTCCATCGCCGCATACCAATGCTGTTGCAGCGCACCGATATCGCCGGTGCGACGCGAGATCGCGGTTTGCAGTGCCGCGGCCCACAACGCGTCGCGCCGGTGCAGGTGCGTGCCGGCGCTGGCCGCCGCGACGTCCGCGCTTGCCGACGGCAATTGCCCCTCTTGCATTTTGATCCAGCCGGAAAGCAGCAGGTGCCGACGCTGGAACAGCGGGTCGGCGCCGGCTCGCACGGCACGCCCGATCACACTGCGGGCGCGGACCGGATCGCCGGCGTGTATCGCGGCCAAGGTAACCAGCGCTGCCGGGCTGTCCGGAATGACTTGGCTGAGCGATTGTTCGGTGGCAATGGCTTGGCCCAGTTTTGCCATCGCGACCGGATACGGCTGATCCATGGTCAGCAGCAGCCCCTCGGCGAGGTTGCGCGCGCAACGCGCTGCCATCGTCGGTGGACCGGCATCCTTGAGTCGCAGGGTGGCACGCGCCGTCGCCAGGTCGCCGTTCGCGGCGAACACGATCGTGGCGGCCGAGCTCACCATCGTGTCCGGGTGTGGGCCCAGCCAGCCGAACAACTCGGCTGCGTGTCCCGTGTTGCCGTCGTGGACCGCGACGCTGGCCGCAACCCGCACCGCGGCAGCGCGTTCGGTGGCATCCGGGGAGCTGAGCAGATCGTCGGCTAGTGTTGCCGCGGCCGTACAGTCGCCGGTGCGGGCCAGTGCGTCGGCCAGGCGGACCGTCAATCCTTTGGCGCCGGCATGGACCGCGGCGCGGTACAGCCGTGCGCAACGGACCGAAGCGTCGCGGGTGTCCGCGGCGTACCGCGTGAGGATGTCCGCCAGCCGCTCGTCGCGCAGCCCGTGTTCGGCCAGTCGCAGCGCTAGCTCCGCCGACACCGGCGAGATATCGAGTTGTGAGCGTAACAGCGAGGTTTCGACCTCGTGGTGGTGTGCATTGCCGACGATCTGAGCGATCGCATCATGGACTGACTGCAGAAACGCCGCGGTGTGTGACGACTCGATCAGTCCGCTGGCGTGCGCACGATCGACCAATCCGCGGGCATCCGTTACCGAAATCCCAAGTGCAGCAGCTACATCGCTGACCCCTAGCTCGTGGGTTAGCGACATCATGAGCAGGGTGTCCAGAGTGGGTTCGTCGAGGCGGCGCAGCCGCTCGATGAGGGCCACCTTGGCCGCTTGCGCGGGAGCCTGTGCCCTGGCGGAAACCGCATGAATGAGGAACGGCAGTCCCGCGGTGCAATCTCGCAGGTGCTCGGCAACCGGAAGTGGACCGAGCGAGATTCGTGGCCGGTCCCGTTCGAGCGCCATCGTCAGGGCTCGTAGTGCCCGGTGGTGCTCGCGGGCTTCCGCGGCCGCCACCACCGTCAGCCGTGAATCGGCCACGCGCTCGGTGAGCCGGAGCAATTCGGTATCGGTGAGCAACTGGGCGTCGTCGATGACGAGCGCGGTCTCCGGCGGTTCGCCGTCTGGCGGCGGGCATGCCAGCACGGTGAGTCCCGAGCGGCGCAGTGTGTCGCGGGCGGCAGCCAGAACGGTGGTCTTGCCCGTTCCGATGCCCCCGGTGATCAGGACCTTGACCGGTACCGTCGGGGCATTCGCGAGTTCCAGGAGGGCACGGCGTGCTGCCGGCGGGACCTCGGTGAGGGAATCGGTCACCGATGCGTCGTATGCTTGGCCACGGTTCTTGCACCCCCTGTGCTGCACGGCTGGTCGGCGGCGGCTCCCTCACCATAGCCCCAGCCCGTCCCGCAGCCCCGCATTTCCCCTAATGCGGCCATCCCCTAACGGCGCCCCGGGGCCGGCGGGTTCCGCACCGAACACGGACGCGGCCTCAACCGATAGCATCGTGCTAACACGGGACTAACGGGGGTGGGGCAAGGAGGCGGGTAGTGGCAAACTCGTTGCTCGACTTTGTCATCTCGCTTGTGCGCGACCCGGAAGCGGCCGCACGTTACGCCGCGAACCCCGAGCGGTCGATCGCCGAAGCTCACCTTACCGACGTGACCAGAGCGGATGTGAACAGCCTGATCCCGGTGGTGTCGGATTCGTTGTCGATGTCCGAACCCATCGGAGCCGCTGGCGGGGCACACGCTGGCGATCGTGGCAACGTTTGGGCGAGCGGCGCGGCCACGGCTGCGCTTGATGCGTTCGCCCCACACGCCGATGCGGGTGTTGTCCAACAGCACGGTGCGGTCGGCAGCGTTCTCAACCAGCCGACCCCACCCGGACCGGGCGTGACACCCACCGATCCGCGCCCCTTCCGAGCCGGTCCACATGAGACGTCGGCGCTGCTCACGAGCGCTGAAATACCCGACACGACCAGCGAGGACGGGGGATTGCCGACAGACCATCCGGCTGTCTGGAACCACCCGGTCGTTGACCCACATACCGTCGAGCCCGATCATCACGGCTACGACATCCACGGATAAGTTCCGGACCGGCGTAGGGGTGCCCCATTTCCCCTAATCCCCTAACGCGGCGGCCAGGCCGATCCCGATAGGTGTTTGGCCGGCTTGCGGATCAGACCCCGATTTCGGGGTGAGGCGGAATCCATAGCGTCGATGGCACAGCGCCGGTCACGCCGGCGAACAGCTTCTTCGATTGAAGGGAAATGAAGATGACCTCGCTTATCGATTACATCCTGAGCCTGTTCCGCAGCGAAGACGCCGCCCGGTCGTTCGTTGCCGCTCCGGGACGGGCCATGACCAGTGCCGGGCTGATCGATATCGCGCCGCACCAAATCTCATCGGTGGCGGCCAATGTGGTGCCGGGTCTGAATCTGGGTGCCGGCGACCCCATGAGCGGATTGCGGCAGGCCGTCGCCGCTCGGCATGGCTTTGCGCAGGACGTCGCCAATGTCGGCTTCGCCGGTGACGCGGGCGCGGGGGTGGCAAGCGTCATCACGACCGATGTCGGTGCGGGCCTGGCTAGCGGACTGGGTGCTGGGTTCCTGGGTCAGGGTGGCCTGGCTCTCGCCGCGTCAAGCGGTGGTTTCGGCGGTCAGGTCGGCTTGGCTGCCCAGGTCGGTCTGGGTTTTACTGCCGTGATTGAGGCCGAGGTCGGCGCTCAGGTTGGTGCTGGGTTAGGTATTGGGACGGGTCTGGGTGCTCAGGCCGGTATGGGCTTTGGCGGCGGGGTTGGCCTGGGTCTGGGTGGTCAGGCCGGCGGTGTGATCGGTGGGAGCGCGGCCGGGGCTATCGGTGCCGGCGTCGGCGGTCGCCTAGGCGGCAATGGCCAGATCGGAGTTGCCGGCCAGGGTGCCGTTGGCGCTGGTGTCGGCGCTGGTGTCGGCGGCCAGGCGGGCATCGCTAGCCAGATCGGTGTCTCAGCCGGTGGTGGGCTCGGCGGCGTCGGCAATGTCAGCGGCCTGACCGGGGTCAGCAGCAACGCAGTGTTGGCTTCCAACGCAAGCGGCCAGGCGGGGTTGATCGCCAGTGAAGGCGCTGCCTTGAACGGCGCTGCTATGCCTCATCTGTCGGGCCCGTTAGCCGGTGTCGGTGTGGGTGGTCAGGCCGGCGCCGCTGGCGGCGCCGGGTTGGGCTTCGGAGCGGTCGGGCACCCGACTCCTCAGCCGGCGGCCCTGGGCGCGGCTGGCGTGGTGGCCAAGACCGAGGCGGCTGCTGGAGTGGTTGGCGGGGTCGGCGGGGCAACCGCGGCCGGGGTCGGCGGGGCACACGGCGACATCCTGGGCCACGAGGGAGCCGCACTGGGCAGTGTCGACACGGTCAACGCCGGTGTCACGCCCGTCGAGCATGGCTTGGTCCTGCCCAGTGGCCCCCTGATCCACGGCGGTACCGGCGGCTATGGCGGCATGAACCCGCCAGTGACCGATGCGCCGGCACCGCAAGTTCCGGCGCGGGCCCAGCCGATGACCACGGCGGCCGAGCACACGCCGGCGGTTACCCAACCGCAGCACACGCCGGTCGAGCCGCCGGTCCACGATAAGCCGCCGAGCCATTCGGTGTTTGACGTCGGTCACGAGCCGCCGGTGACGCACACGCCGCCGGCGCCCATCGAACTGCCGTCGTACGGCCTTTTCGGACTACCCGGGTTCTGATTCGCGAGCCGATTTCACGAACCGGTGGGGACGTTCATGGTCCCCGCCGGTTTGTGCGCATACCGTGATCTGAGGCGTAAACGAGCGAGAAAGTGGGGCGACACGGTGACCCAGCCCGATGACCCACGTCGGGTCGGTGTGATCGTCGAACTGATCGATCACACTATCGCCATCGCCAAACTGAACGAGCGTGGTGATCTAGTACAGCGGTTGACGCGGGCTCGCCAGCGGATCACCGACCCGCAGGTCCGTGTGGTGATCGCCGGGCTGCTCAAACAGGGCAAGAGTCAATTGCTCAATTCGTTGCTCAACCTGCCCGCGGCGCGAGTAGGCGATGACGAGGCCACCGTGGTGATCACCGTCGTAAGCTACAGCGCCCAACCGTCGGCCCGGCTTGTGCTGGCCGCCGGGCCCGACGGGACAACCGCAGCGGTTGACATTCCCGTCGATGACATCAGCACCGATGTGCGTCGGGCTCCGCACGCCGGTGGCCGCGAGGTGTTGCGGGTCGAGGTCGGCGCGCCCAGCCCGCTGCTGCGGGGCGGGCTGGCGTTTATCGATACTCCGGGTGTGGGCGGCCTCGGACAGCCCCACCTGTCGGCGACGCTGGGGCTGCTACCCGAGGCCGATGCCGTCTTGGTGGTCAGCGACACCAGCCAGGAATTCACCGAACCCGAGATGTGGTTCGTGCGGCAGGCCCACCAGATCTGTCCGGTCGGGGCGGTCGTGGCCACCAAGACCGACCTGTATCCGCGCTGGCGGGAGATCGTCAATGCCAATGCAGCACATCTGCAGCGGGCCCGGGTTCCGATGCCGATCATCGCAGTCTCATCACTGTTGCGCAGCCACGCGGTCACGCTTAACGACAAAGAGCTCAACGAAGAGTCCAACTTTCCGGCGATCGTCAAGTTTCTCAGCGAGCAGGTGCTTTCCCGCGCGACGGAGCGAGTGCGTGCTGGGGTACTCGGCGAAATACGTTCGGCAACAGAGCAATTGGCGGTGTCTCTAGGTTCCGAACTATCGGTGGTCAACGACCCGAACCTCCGTGACCGACTTGCTTCGGATTTGGAGCGGCGCAAACGGGAAGCCCAGCAGGCGGTGCAACAGACAGCGCTGTGGCAGCAGGTGCTGGGCGACGGGTTCAACGACCTGACTGCTGACGTGGACCACGACCTACGAACCCGCTTCCGCACCGTCACCGAAGACGCCGAGCGCCAGATCGACTCCTGTGACCCGACTGCGCATTGGGCCGAGATTGGCAACGACGTCGAGAATGCGATCGCCACAGCGGTCGGCGACAACTTCGTGTGGGCATACCAGCGTTCCGAAGCGTTGGCCGACGACGTCGCTCGCTCCTTTGCCGACGCGGGGTTGGACTCGGTCCTGTCAGCAGAGCTGAGCCCCCACGTCATGGGCACCGACTTCGGCCGGCTCAAAGCGCTGGGCCGGATGGAATCGAAACCGCTGCGCCGGGGCCATAAAATGATTATCGGCATGCGGGGTTCCTATGGCGGCGTGGTCATGATTGGCATGCTGTCGTCGGTGGTCGGACTTGGGTTGTTCAACCCGCTATCGGTGGGGGCCGGGTTGATCCTCGGCCGGATGGCATATAAAGAGGACAAACAAAACCGGTTGCTGCGGGTGCGCAGCGAGGCCAAGGCCAATGTGCGGCGCTTCGTCGACGACATTTCGTTCGTCGTCAGCAAACAATCACGGGATCGGCTCAAGATGATCCAGCGTCTGCTGCGCGACCACTACCGCGAGATCGCCGAAGAGATCACCCGGTCGCTCACCGAGTCCCTGCAGGCGACCATCGCGGCGGCGCAGGTGGCGGAAACCGAGCGGGACAATCGAATTCGGGAACTTCAGCGGCAATTGGGTATCCTGAGCCAGGTCAACGACAACCTTGCCGGCTTGGAGCCAACCTTGACGCCCCGGGCGAGCTTGGGACGAGCGTGAGCACCAGCGACCGGGTCCGCGCGATTCTGCACGCAACCATCCAGGCCTACCGGGGTGCGCCGGCCTATCGTCAGCGTGGCGACGTTTTTTGCCAGCTGGACCGCATCGGTGCGCGCCTAGCCGAACCGCTGCGCATCGCGTTGGCTGGCACACTCAAGGCCGGAAAATCCACTCTCGTCAACGCCCTTGTCGGCGACGACATCGCTCCGACCGATGCCACCGAGGCCACCCGGATTGTGACCTGGTTCCGGCACGGTCCGACACCGCGGGTCACCGCCAACCATCGCGGCGGTCGACGCGCCAACGTGCCGATCACCCGTCGGGGCGGGCTGAGTTTCGACCTGCGCAGGATCAACCCGGCCGAGCTGATCGACCTGGAAGTCGAGTGGCCAGCCGAGGAACTCATCGACGCCACCATTGTTGACACCCCGGGAACGTCGTCGTTGGCATGCGATGCCTCCGAGCGCACGTTGCGGCTGCTGGTCCCCGCCGACGGGGTGCCTCGGGTGGATGCGGTGGTGTTCCTGTTGCGCACCCTGAACGCCGCTGACGTCGCGCTGCTCAAACAGATCGGTGGGCTGGTCGGCGGGTCGGTGGGAGCCCTGGGCATCATCGGGGTGGCGTCTCGCGCGGATGAGATCGGCGCGGGCCGCATCGACGCGATGCTCTCGGCCAACGACGTGGCCAAGCGGTTCACCCGCGAACTGAACCAGATGGGCATTTGCCAGGCGGTGGTGCCGGTATCCGGACTTCTTGCGCTGACCGCGCGCACACTGCGCCAGACCGAGTTCATCGCGCTGCGCAAGCTGGCCGGTGCCGAGCGCACCGAGCTCAATAGGGCCCTGCTGAGCGTGGACCGTTTTGTGCGCCGGGACAGTCCGCTACCGGTGGACGCGGGCATCCGTGCGCAATTGCTCGAGCGGTTCGGCATGTTCGGCATCCGGATGTCGATTGCCGTGCTGGCGGCCGGCGTGACCGATTCGACCGGGCTGGCCGCCGAACTGCTGGAGCGCAGCGGGCTGGTGGCGCTGCGCAATGTGATAGACCAGCAGTTCGCGCAGCGCTCCGACATGCTTAAGGCGCATACCGCCTTGGTCTCCTTGCGCCGATTCGTGCAGACGCATCCGGTGCCGGCGACCCCGTACGTCATTGCCGACATCGACCCGTTGCTAGCCGACACCCACGCCTTCGAAGAACTCCGAATGCTAAGCCTTTTGCCTTCGCGGGCAACGACATTGAACGACGACGAAATCGCGTCGCTGCGCCGCATCATCGGCGGGTCGGGCACCAGTGCCGCCGCTCGGCTGGGCCTGGATCCCGCGAATTCTCGCGAGGCCCCGCGCGCCGCGCTGGCCGCAGCGCAACACTGGCGTCGCCGTGCGGCGCATCCACTCAACGATCCGTTCACTACCAGGGCCTGTCGCGCGGCGGTGCGCAGCGCCGAGGCGATGGTGGCGGAGTTCTCTGCTCGCCGCTGACGCGTCAGGCCCTCGGGTGTCACAGTGGTGGGCGTGACTGGTGGCGCCAACGCAACGGTGATCAGCCACCGGGTGGAACATGTTTTCGAGCCCAAGGGGCAGCGACGGCAGCTCGGGGCACAAGGGTCATAAGGGCATGCGCTCAGAATGTGTCGACCTTCTCGATGCTGACGAACATGCCATGGCCCGTGCGGTTGTTCGTGAAGCGGGTGCCATCGGTGGTGGCGTCGATGGTCCAGCCCTGCGCCTCATAGGTTCGGTAGTCGATGCTGACGGTGGGGATGGCGCCCAGATTGCCCAACACCCACTGCACGGAGCCGCCGGCGGTGATGTGGATGCCGTTGGCGTGCTCACCATCTCGCAAGGGGGAGTTGGTGAACGGTGCCTCGCAGCCAACGCTGTCCCTATTGATCTGGCAACGCGTCATTCCGGACTTGGTTTCGATGAAGACGTAACCGTTGGAGTCAGGCGGGAGCGGAATGGCGCCGGCCGGCGCGGTCGGGCTGACCGGTGTCGTCGGTAGCGTCGGGGCGGTGGTCCCCGGCGGCGCGGTAGTTGGCCTAGGCGTCGGAAAAGTCGGCTCGGTAGGTCCCGACCCTGGCGAAGCGACCGGCCTGCCGTCGATGGTGGTGTTGCAGCCGGCAACTAGCGCGGTAGCCGCCAGCAGGGCCGCCATACCCCGTGCAATGAGCGATAGCCGCACGCGCTACTCCCCGGAAATCTGAGATATCGGGAGTAGGTTACGCGCGAGGTCCCGCAATTTACTGCAGTGACGCGCTTCTGCAACGGCCCGCATAATCGGAGAATGGCGTTGTTGCCGTCGACGGTCGTGGGAGTCTTGCTGGCCGCGGGTGCGGGCCGGTGGTATGGCAAGCCGAAAGTGCTGGTTGACGGGTGGCTGGACACCGCGGTCGGGGCGTTGCGCGACGGTGGTTGTAACGACGTTATTTTGGTGCTGGGTGCTGTCGAGGTGTCGGCACCGGCCGGTGTCACCGCGATTACCGCGCCGGACTGGCAGCAGGGGCTGAGCGCGTCAGTGCGTGCGGGTCTGGCCCAGGCCGACCGCGAGCACGCCGACTACGCCGTCCTGCATGTGATCGACACGCCCGATGTCAATGCCAAGGTGGTGGCTCGAGTCCTTGGCCGTGCCTTGGTATCCCGCAGCGGTCTGGCAGGGCGCGGCCGCATACCTGCGCACAGTGCCCGACGTCGAGGCTGTTGAGTGCGGCGACTTGGCTAGTGGTCGCGATGTCGACGTGGACCTCAGATTGGATCCGCCGAATGGACGACCGCGACACTCTTGGTGTGGTCGATGGCGTGGTGCGCGACGGCCGTCACACGATTGCGGACCAAATACCAGCCACCGATGAGGGCCGGTACACCGATCACCGTTGCGGCGATCATCCAGGGACCGTGTTGTTCGTCGAAGTACATCAGGATCAGCACGCCGGCCAGGAAAGCCAGCGTCAGATAGCCGCTGAACGGTGAAAGCGGCATCCGGAATTTCGGCCGCTGCAGCTGCCCGGCGTTCGCCATCCGGTGGAGCCGCAGCTGGCAAGCCACGATCGTCGCCCAGGCCGCGATGACTCCCGTCGCGGCGATGTGGAGCACGATCTCGAAGGCTTGGCTCGGTTTGATGGCGTTGAGAATGATGCCCAACAGGCCGATACCGGCGGTGAGCAGGATCCCGCCGTACGGCACGCCGGTCTTCGACATTGGTGCGGTGAACCTCGGGCCGCTGCCGTTGATCGCCATTGATCGCAGGATCCGTCCGGTGGAATACAGTCCGGCGTTGAGGCTCGACAGCGCGGCGGTGAGCACGACGAGGTTCATCACGCTGCCCGCCGCGTCGATACCGATCTTGGAAAAGAAGGTCACGAACGGGCTGACATGTTCTTTGTAGGCGGTATAGGGCAGCAGCAGGGCCAGCAGGACAGTCGACCCGACGTAGAAGCACGCGATGCGCAACACCACAGAGTTGATCGCGCGCGGCATGATCTTTGCCGGTTCGGCTGTTTCCCCGGCCGCGATGCCCACCAGTTCGATTGCGGCGTAGGCGAATACCACCCCCGAGGTGACCAGCACTATGGGCAGCAGACCGGTTGGCACGATGCCTCCATGGCTGCTCCACAGGGAGACCCCGGTCTCCTGGCCGTCGATCTTGTAGCGCCCAGCGAGAAAGACCGTACCGACGATCAGAAACGTAACCAGCGCGATCACCTTGATCAATGAGGCCCAGAACTCCAGCTCGCCGAAGAGCCTGACCGAGATCAGGTTCATCGACAACACGACCAGCAGCGCGATCAACGCCAGCGTCCACTGGGGGATGGGTTGAAACGCCCGCCAGTAATGGCAATAGTGCGCGATCGCGGTGGTATCGACGATCCCCGTCATCGCCCAGTTCAGGAAGTACATCCACCCGGCGACGAAGGCCACCTTTTCCCCGTAGAACTCGCGGGCGTAGGACACGAATGACCCCGAGGACGGACGGTGCAGCACCAGTTCGCCGAGCGCGCGCAGGATCAGGAACACGAAGATGCCGCAGATCCCATAGACCAGGAACAAACCGGGCCCCGCCGATGCAAGGCGGCCGCCGGCGCCGAGAAAAAGGCCGGTACCGATGGCACCACCGAGAGCGATCATTTGCAGTTGCCGGCTATGGAGGCCTTTGTGATAGCCCGTGTCTTCGCGCGTGAGCCGCTCGTCGGTGATGTCTAGCGGTGGCATTGAGCTCCCTGGGATGGTGGCTTCTTGGGACGCGCGTGAGATGGGGCACACCCAACGGACTGGCTGTCAGGCTATCCCACGCGGCTGCGAGGTGCCGCTTGGCAACCAATCGGAAACAATCGATCGGTCAACGGTGCTTTGTTGTCGTGCCGACCGTCGCGGGTGGCCGCGTTGACAGTCGATATTGCGGTCACAGGCTGACGCGCCTGGCCAGCCAGACGCTCGCGAAGTGCGGGTCCGTCCTGGCCGCGAGGGTGTCGTAGCCGCGGTCGTAGTGTGAGACTCCGACACCTGATCCGCCAGCGCAGAGATGTGAGATCAACGGACGGAAGGCGACGGTGCCCGGCGCGCGCGAGTTGACGCTGCGCGTCGAGCGCGGGGCTCTATTTCGGCGTCGATGGGCAGCATCGGCAGCGTCATCAGCTCGCGCAGCAATTCGTCGTGATCCGCGGCGCTGCGCGCTGGGTACCCGGCCTCGATGGGTATCATTTTTGGTTATCGTTCTGGTTATCATGAATGTTGTGACGGCCCATCCCAAGTACCCGAATGACCCTCTTGCGCTGGTATTGATTGAACTGCGCCATCCGCGGACCGAGCCGCCGGTGCCATCTGCTATCTCCATCCTGAAGGAGGAGCTGGCGCGATGGACTCCCATACTCGAACAGGAGGAGGTGCGGCAGGTCAACCTAGAAACGGGCGAACATACCGCACACTCACAGAAGAAGCTCGTTGCCCGTGATCGCCGCACCGCGATCACGTTTCGACCCGACGCCATGACCCTCGAAGTCACCGACTACCCGGGCTGGGAGGAGTTTCGGTCCATCGTTCACGCGATGGTCACAGCCCGCCAGGACGTGGCCCCAGTCGATGGCTGCATCCGGATCGGTCTGCGCTACATCAACGAGATTCGGGCATCGCTGGCGGAGCCATCCGGCTGGGCGTACTGGGTGGCGGAAAGTCTCCTCGGGCCTGGGACACAGCTTGCCGATCTCAAACTCACCACCACCGCGCAACGGCACGTCATTCAGTGCGAAGGCCCGGAGCCAGGCGACTCCTTGACACTGAGGTACGCCGGTGCGCGCGGCGCGGTCATCCAGTCAACCCCGTTTCTCCAGCGGTTGAAAGAACCTCCGGCAGAAGGAGATTTCTTCCTCATCGATATCGACAGCGCGTGGAGCGACCCCTGCAAGGGCATCCCAGCGCTCGACGCCCACCTGGTGGACGAGGTCGCCGAAAGGCTCCACACACCCATCGGCCCACTGTTCGAATCGCTGATAACTTCCGAACTCCGTACAAAGGTGCTGCAACAACCTGGGCAGGAGTGACCATGACCATTTCGTTCTCTAGCTCGAATCTCCGAGACGACGCCACCTCTGGCAACGGCGATTACCGCCTCGACAAGCTGCCCGAAACCACCCCATCGACCTCGGTGTTCGACCGCGCCGATGTCACCTACCGCCAATTCACGGAACTCCACGGGCAAGCCCGCGACACACGGCGGGAGGCGCACGTGGTTGAGCTGGAGTCCAAGACCGGCGAGCGGGCTCGGTGCGCACCCATGCATGCGCTTGAGCAGCTCGCGGACTACGGCTTTGCCTGGCGGGACATCGCACGCGTTGTCGGAGTGAGCGTGCCCGCAATCACCAAATGGCGCAAGGGCGCTGGAGTTACCGGCGAGAACCGGCTAAAAATCGCCCGTCTACTCGCCCTCATCGACATGCTCTCGGACCGATTCATCGGCGAGCCCGCCTCCTGGCTGGAAATGCCGATCCAAGCCGGAGTGGGAATCACCCGAATGGACCTCCTGGAGCGAGGTCGATATGACCTCGTATTGGCGCTGGCTAGTACCCACACTGGGGACGGTACGGTCGAATACGTACTGAACGAGACTGATAAGGACTGGCGAGAGACCGTTGTAGACAACGCTTTCGAATCCTACACAGCCGAGGACGGCGTGATCTCGATAAGACCCAAGCGGTAACCGTGCCAGAGCTGGAGACGCCCGACGACCCAGAGTCGATATACCTTGCCCGCCTCGAGGATGTCGGAGAACACAGACCGACGTTCACGGGCGACATCTACCGACTCGGCGATGGTCGCATGGTGATGATCCTCCAGCACCCATGCGCGCTGCGGCACGGCGTTGACCTCCATCCGCGACTGCTGGTCGCTCCCGTAAGACCCGACTCGCTTCGTTCCAACTGGGCTAGAGCCCCGTTCGGCACGATGCCGCTTCCGAAGCTCATCGACGGTCAGGATCACTCGGCGGACTTCATCAATCTTGAACTCATCGATTCACCAACGCTTCCGACCTGTGAGCGGATCGCGGTGCTCAGCCAGTCAGGCGTCAACTTGGTCATGCAACGGTGGGTGTACCACAGCACCCGGCTCGCCGTGCCCACGCACACCTACTCCGACAGCACCGTTGGCCCGTTCGATGAGGCAGACCTGATCGAGGAGTGGGTGACGGATCGCGTCGACGATGGGGCCGACCCGCAGGCGGCCGAACACGAATGCGCCTCCTGGCTCGATGAAAGAATCAGCGGCCGCACTCGGCGAGCGCTGCTCAGCGACCGTCAGCACGCCAGTTCAATACGGCGAGAAGCGCGTTCTCATCGAAAGTCGGTCAAGCTGGCGGACTGAGCACTGCTCTCCGGGCTTGACCGGGGCCTCTCCCAGCTACGCCCCGAGCGTGTGCCCTGCCGACACGCGGGAACAAGACCCGCACGACCAGCGTTAGCATGCTCAGTAAGTTGAGTGCATCAGGCTCAGCTCTGAATTGACAGCACACCGCCGTCGAGGCAAGCTTGAGCGGGGTGCACTCATCATAGTGCAGGAAAGAAGCTCTACATATTCAGGAGGATTCACCATGGCTCGTGCGGTCGGGATCGACCTCGGGACCACCAACTCCGTCGTCTCGGTTCTGGAAGGTGGCGACCCGGTCGTCGTCGCCAACTCCGAGGGCTCCAGGACCACCCCGTCAATTGTCGCGTTCGCCCGCAACGGTGAGGTGCTGGTCGGCCAGCCCGCCAAGAACCAGGCAGTGACCAACGTCGATCGCACCGTGCGCTCGGTCAAGCGACACATGGGCAGCGACTGGTCCATAGAGATTGACGGCAAGAAATACACCGCGCCGGAGATCAGCGCCCGCATTCTGATGAAGCTGAAGCGCGACGCCGAGGCCTACCTCGGTGAGGACATTACCGACGCGGTTATCACGACGCCCGCCTACTTCAATGACGCCCAGCGTCAGGCCACCAAGGACGCCGGCCAGATCGCCGGCCTCAACGTGCTGCGGATCGTCAACGAGCCGACCGCGGCCGCGCTGGCCTACGGCCTCGACAAGGGCGAGAAGGAGCAGCGAATCCTGGTCTTCGACTTGGGTGGTGGCACTTTCGACGTTTCCCTGCTGGAGATCGGCGAGGGTGTGGTTGAGGTCCGTGCCACTTCGGGTGACAACCACCTCGGCGGCGACGACTGGGACCAGCGGGTCGTCGATTGGCTGGTGGACAAGTTCAAGGGCACCAGCGGCATCGATCTGACCAAGGACAAGATGGCGATGCAGCGGCTGCGGGAAGCCGCCGAGAAGGCAAAGATCGAGCTGAGTTCGAGTCAGTCCACCTCGATCAACCTGCCCTACATCACCGTCGACGCCGACAAGAACCCGTTGTTCTTAGACGAGCAGCTGACCCGCGCGGAGTTCCAACGGATCACTCAGGACCTGCTGGACCGCACTCGCAAGCCGTTCCAGTCGGTGATCGCTGACACCGGCATTTCGGTGTCGGAGATCGATCACGTTGTGCTCGTGGGTGGTTCGACCCGGATGCCCGCGGTGACCGATCTGGTCAAGGAACTCACCGGCGGCAAGGAACCCAACAAGGGCGTCAACCCCGATGAGGTTGTCGCGGTGGGAGCCGCTCTGCAGGCCGGCGTCCTCAAGGGCGAGGTGAAAGACGTTCTGCTGCTTGATGTTACCCCGCTGAGCCTGGGTATCGAGACCAAGGGCGGGGTGATGACCAGGCTCATCGAGCGCAACACCACGATCCCCACCAAGCGGTCGGAGACTTTCACCACCGCCGACGACAACCAACCGTCGGTGCAGATCCAGGTCTATCAGGGGGAGCGTGAGATCGCCGCGCACAACAAGTTGCTCGGGTCCTTCGAGCTGACCGGCATCCCGCCGGCGCCGCGGGGGATTCCGCAGATCGAGGTCACTTTCGACATCGACGCCAACGGCATTGTGCACGTCACCGCCAAGGACAAGGGCACCGGCAAGGAGAACACGATCCGAATCCAGGAAGGCTCGGGCCTGTCCAAGGAAGACATTGACCGCATGATCAAGGACGCCGAAGCGCACGCCGAGGAGGATCGCAAGCGTCGCGAGGAGGCCGATGTTCGTAATCAAGCCGAGACATTGGTCTACCAGACGGAGAAGTTCGTCAAAGAACAGCGTGAGGCCGAGGGTGGTTCGAAGGTACCTGAAGACACGCTGAACAAGGTTGATGCCGCGGTGGCGGAAGCGAAGGCGGCACTTGGCGGATCGGATATTTCGGCCATCAAGTCGGCGATGGAGAAGCTGGGCCAGGAGTCGCAGGCTCTGGGGCAAGCGATCTACGAAGCAGCTCAGGCTGCGTCACAGGCCACTGGCGCTGCCCACCCCGGCGGCGAGCCGGGCGGTGCCCACCCCGGCTCGGCTGATGACGTTGTGGACGCGGAGGTGGTCGACGACGGCCGGGAGGCCAAGTGACGGACGGAAATCAAAAGCCGGATGGCAATTCGGGCGAACAGGTAACCGTCACTGACAAGCGGCGGATCGATCCCGAGACGGGTGAAGTGCGGCACGTCCCTCCCGGCGACATGCCGGGAGGGACGGCTGCGGCCGATGCGGCGCACACCGAAGACAAGGTCGCCGAGCTGACCGCCGATCTGCAACGCGTGCAGGCCGACTTCGCCAACTACCGTAAGCGGGCGTTGCGCGATCAGCAGGCGGCCGCTGACCGAGCCAAGGCCAGCGTTGTCAGCCAATTGCTGGGTGTACTGGACGATCTCGAGCGGGCGCGCAAGCACGGCGATTTGGAGTCGGGTCCACTGAAGTCGGTCGCCGACAAGCTAGACAGCGCGTTGACCGGGCTGGGTCTGGTGGCGTTCGGTGCCGAGGGCGAGGATTTCGACCCCGTGCTGCACGAAGCGGTGCAACACGAGGGCGACGGCGGGCAGGGGTCCAAGCCGGTAATCGGCACCGTCATGCGGCAGGGCTACCAACTGGGTGAGCAGGTGCTGCGGCACGCCTTGGTCGGCGTCGTCGACACGGTGGTCGTCGACGCGGCCGAACTGGAGTCAGTCGACGACGGCACTGCGGTCGCAGATACCGCCGAAAACGATCAAGCTGACCAGGGCAATAGCGCCGACACCTCGGGCGAACAGGCAGAATCAGAACCGTCGGGCAGTTAACAACAAAAGAGGAAGGCGAGAGGGGGTGACGCGACATGGCCCAAAGGGAATGGGTCGAAAAAGACTTCTACCAGGAGCTGGGCGTCTCCTCTGATGCCAGTCCTGAAGAGATCAAACGTGCCTATCGGAAGTTGGCGCGCGACCTGCATCCGGACGCGAACCCGGGCAACCCGGCCGCCGGCGAACGGTTCAAGGCGGTTTCGGAGGCGCATAACGTGCTGTCGGATCCGGCCAAGCGCAAGGAGTACGACGAAACCCGCCGCCTGTTCGCCGGCGGCGGGTTCGGCGGCCGTCGGTTCGACAGCGGCTTTGGGGGCGGGTTCGGCGGTTTCGGGGTCGGTGGAGACGGCGCCGAGTTCAACCTCAACGACTTGTTCGACGCCGCCAGCCGAACCGGCGGTACCACCATCGGTGACTTGTTCGGTGGCTTGTTCGGACGCGGTGGCAGCGCCCGTCCCAGCCGCCCGCGACGCGGCAACGACCTGGAGACCGAGACCGAGTTGGATTTCGTGGAGGCCGCCAAGGGCGTGGCGATGCCGCTGCGATTAACCAGCCCGGCGCCGTGCACCAACTGCCATGGCAGCGGGGCCCGGCCAGGCACCAGCCCAAAGGTGTGTCCCACTTGCAACGGGTCGGGCGTGATCAACCGCAATCAGGGCGCGTTCGGCTTCTCCGAGCCGTGCACCGACTGCCGAGGTAGCGGCTCGATCATCGAGCACCCCTGCGAGGAGTGCAAAGGCACCGGCGTGACCACCCGCACCCGAACCATCAACGTGCGGATCCCGCCCGGTGTCGAGGATGGGCAGCGCATCCGGCTAGCCGGTCAGGGCGAGGCCGGGTTGCGCGGCGCTCCCTCGGGGGATCTCTACGTGACGGTGCATGTGCGGCCCGACAAGATCTTCGGCCGCGACGGCGACGACCTCACCGTCACCGTTCCGGTCAGCTTCACCGAATTGGCTTTGGGCTCGACGCTGTCGGTGCCTACCCTGGACGGCACGGTCGGGGTCCGGGTGCCCAAAGGCACCGCTGACGGCCGCATTCTGCGTGTGCGCGGACGCGGTGTGCCCAAGCGCAGTGGGGGTAGCGGCGACCTACTTGTCACCGTGAAGGTGGCCGTGCCGCCCAATTTGGCAGGCGCCGCTCAGGAAGCTCTGGAAGCCTATGCGGCGGCGGAGCGGTCCAGTGGTTTCAACCCGCGGGCCGGATGGGCAGGTAATCGCTGATGGCGAAGAACCCAAAGGACGGGGAATCCCGGACGTTTTTGATCTCGGTAGCCGCCGAGCTAGCCGGCATGCATGCACAGACCCTGCGTACCTACGATCGTCTTGGGTTGGTCAGCCCGCGGCGCACCTCCGGTGGCGGGCGCCGCTATTCCCTGCATGACGTCGAGTTGCTGCGCCAGGTGCAGCACCTCTCGCAGGACGAGGGGGTCAACTTGGCCGGCATCAAGCGCATTATTGAACTGACCAGTCAGGTCGAGGCGCTGCAGTCCAGGTTGCAAGAGATGGCTGAGGAGTTGGCGGTGTTGCGTGCCAACCAGCGCCGCGAGGTCGCGGTGGTGCCGAAGAGCACCGCCCTGGTCGTCTGGAAACCGCGCCGGTGAGCGAGCGCGCGTAGCGGGGGAGCGAACGGCGCAGTTGGCACCAGCCGGTGAGCGAGCGCGCGTAGCGGGGGAGCGAACGGCGCAGTTGGCACCAGCCGGTGAGCGAGCGCGCGTAGCGGGGGAGTTAGGGTCCGCTACCGTTGTTGAGGATGCCGGAGAGTCGGGCTCCGTGGTTGCCGAAGCCGGAGATAAGGGCTTGGGTCGCGAGGTCCAGCATGCTCGTGTTGTAGAAACCGGAGACGGTATTGCCTAGGTTCGCCCAGCCCGACAGCAGGTTGCCGAAGTTTTGGAAGCCCGAATTCCCTACGCCGCCAGCATTGAAGAAGCCCGAAGTCTCGGTGAAGACGTTTCCCAGGCCCGACACGGCGGCTGCGGCGTCGTTGAGGAAGCCCGATGCGCCACCGGCGCCGGAGTTGAAGAAGCCCGACGACGGGGTTGTGGTCGAGTTGAAGAATCCCGGGCTCTGCTGCCAGCCGAAGCCGAAGGGGAACGCGCCCACGGTGCCGCTGCCGGCGAAATCGAGGGTTTGGGTGAAAGCCGTGTCGATGGGCTGGTCGGGGTTGATCGTGCTGGCATCGATTTCGTAGGGGCCGAGATGTTCGGTGGTGATGGGTATGGTGACCGAGACATGCTTTACACACCCCTTGAAAGGGATGTAGATCACGCAGACCGACACCCGCAACTTGATGGGTATTTCGAATTCGTCAATAGTGAACGCGTCCTGGGTGATGGCGTTGATGTCGCCCTCGATGGGTATTTCAATGTTGGAACCTGTCGTAGCTCCACGGGATTTCGGAAACGGCGCTCTGGTAGGCGAAACCGCCTAGGCCCTGGTAGTCGCCCCGCCAGAAGAAGCCGTTGCTGTAGTTGCCCGAATTGAAGGCGCCGGTGTTGACATCGCCGGAGTTGGCGATGCCGGTGTTGGAGTTGCCCGGGTTGAAGTAGCCGGTGTTGTAGTTACCGGGGTTGAAGCCGCCGGTGTTGTAGTCGCCGGGGTTGAAGCTGCCGGTGTTGGTGTTCCCGGCGTTGAATAGGCCGGTGTTGTAGTCACCGGAGTTGCCAATGCCGGTGTTGACCAGGCCGGTGTTGAAGAAGCCGGAGTTGGTGCTGCCGGTGTTGCCGATGCCGGTGTTGTAGTCACCGGAGTTTCCGATGCCCCAGTTGCCGGTGCCGGAGTTGCCGAAGCCGATGTTGCCGGTGCCGGAGTTGAATAGCCCGATGTTGCCGGTGCCCGAGTTCCAGCCGCCGAACCCGGTCATGGTGTCGCCGGTCAGCCCGATGCCGATGTTTCCGTTTCCGGTGTTGCCGAAGCCGATGTTGCCGGTGCCGGTATTGCCGATGCCGATGTTTCCGTTTCCGGTGTTGCCGAAGCCGATGTTGCCGATGGCCGCCGTCAGCCCCGGACCGACGTTGCCGAACCCGATGTTGGAGCTGCCGATGTTGGCGCTGCCCAGGTTGAAGTCGCCGATGTTGGCGCTGCCCAGGTTGTAGACGCCGATGTTGGCGCTGCCCAGGTTGTAGTTGCCGATGTTTGCGCTACCCAGATTCCAGAACCCGAGGTTGGCCAAGCCCACGCTGAAGGTCGTCTCGGTCGGGCCGTTCTGCAACCACCCAGCCAGGTTGGTGCCGATGTTGAGCAAGCCCGAGACATTTGCCGGTGCTCCCAAGCCGGTGTTGTAGATGCCCGAGATGCTGTTGCCCAAATTCGCCCAGCCCGACTGCAGCGACCCATAGTTTTGGAAGCCCGAATTTCCCATGCTGCTAGTGGCGAAGTTGTAGAGGCCCGAGTTGTTGCCGAAGTTCAGCAAGCCCGATGCGCTGCCAGCACCCCAGTTGAGGAAGCCCGACGACGGGCCGGTGGTGGCGTTGAAGAAGCCGGGCGCTGGCCGCAAGTCGATGATCGGAATGCTGATCGGGCCGGCGCCGGCGCCGCCCACGATGTTGATCACGGTGGAGCCGTCGGGCTTGCCGATGTTGAGGTTGATCGCCGGCGAGGGGCCGAAGTCAATTTCGATGGGTGTGTCCAGCGGGGCCGACGCGTCCCCGCCATGCAGGGTGATCGGACCGACCGGGGCCAAGACGGTGCCACTGAGGATGCCTATGTCGACGCTTCCGCTGGCGTCGATTCTGGGGAACGTAATGGCGGGGATGGAGACATTGGTGATGTCGCCGGTGATGGGGATGTTGACCGGGATGTCGACATTGAGGAACGCGGCAGGTCGCTCGATGGTGATGGTGTAGTTGGCCGCCAGCAGGCCCTGCCGGTCGGCGCGCCAGAGCAAGCCGTTGTTCATGCTGCCGGTGATGAACGCGCCGGTGCCGTAGTCTCCGGCGTTTGCCATGCCGGTGTTGTAGCTACCGGTGTTGTAGGAGCCGGTGTTGTAGTGGCCCGGGTTGGCGATGCCGGTGTTGAAGGTGCCGATGTTGAACAGGCCGGTGTTGTGGTTGCCCGGGTTGGCGATGCCGGTGTTGACCAGGCCCGCGTTGAGCAAGCCGGTGTTGTAGTTGCCGCTGTTTCCGATGCCGGTGTTGCCGGTGCCGGTGTTGCCGATGCCGACGTTGCCGGTGCCCGAGTTGCCGATGCCGACATTGCCGGTGCCCGAGTTAAACAAGCCGATGTTGAAACTGCCCGAGTTGGTGCCGCCGATGCCCACCTGGCTGTCGCCGGATAGGCCGACGCCGAAGCCGCCGGTGCCCATGTTGCCGATGCCGACGTTGCCGGTGCCCGAGTTGAACAAGCCGGTGTTGCCGGTGCCGGAGTTGAACAAGCCGGTGTTGGCGGTGCCGGAGTTGAAGAAACCGGTGTTGCCGGCGCCGGAGTTCAGGGAGCTGAAGCCGGACAAGCCGTCGCCGGTCAGCCCGATGCCGACGTTGTTGTTGCCGGTGTTGAACAAGCCGATGTTGTTGTTGCCGGTGTTGGCAATGCCCTGGTTGAAGTTGCCCGCGTTGGCCATGCCAAAGTTGTTGTCGCCCAGGTTGAACAGGCCCATGTTGGCGATGCCGGCGTTCAGCGGGCCGAACCCGATCTGGTTGTCGCCGGACAGGCCGATGCCGATGTTGTTGTTGCCGGTGTTGCCGAAGCCGATGTTGTAGTTACCGGTGTTGCCGACACCGATGTTGTAGTTGCCGGTGTTGCCGATACCGATGTTGTTGACAGCCGCCGTTAGCCCCGGACCGGTGTTTGCGATCCCGACGTTAAAGTCGCCGATGTTTGCGCCGCCGATGTTCGCGTTGCCAATGTTGCCGAAGCCGACGTTTGAATTGCCGAGGTTTGCACTGCCGAGGTTTGCACTGCCGAGGTTTGCACTGCCGAGGTTTGCACTGCCCACGTTGAATTGGCCGAGGTTTGCCAGGCCCGCGTTGAAGGTCGACCCGTTCGGGCCGCGGAGCACGCCGGTCAGGTCGGCGCCGACGTTGGAGAGTCCCGAGAGGTTAGCCGGCGTCGCGAAGTCCGCCGCACTGGTGTTGTAGAAGCCCGAGACGGTGTTGCCCAAGTTCGCCCAGCCGGATTGCAGCGAGCCGAAGTTCTGCAAGCCAGAGTTTCCTATGCCGGCGAAAGCGGTGTTCCAGAAGCCCGAATTGTTGGCGCCGACGTTTCCGAATCCAGACGAGCTGCCGGTGCCGGAGTTGAAGAAGCCCGATGAGGGGCCGGTGGTCGAGTTTCCGAAACCGGGGGCCGGCGGGATGTCCAGTAGCGGGATGACGACCGGGCCGGCGCCGCTGGTGATCGTGATGGGTATCGAGGATGAACCGCCGGGGTCGCCGATGTTGATATCGATCACCGGTAAGGTGCCGGCGATCCTCGGAACGATGATGGGTCCGACGCTGAAGTGGGTGACCCCGAGGGCGCGGAGGGTGATAGCCGGAATCTGGAAGCCGTTGACGGCAAGGGTACCGAAGTCGAGATGGATGGGGATGTTGACCGGAATGTTGAGGCTAAAGTTCAGTAGCGGGATCTGGGGAACAGTGATTGCGTAGTGTGCGCCCCACTGGCCTTGGTGATCGCTCTGCCAGAAGGCGCCGTTGCTGAAGTTGCCCCCGATGAAGGCGCCGGTGTTCACGTCGCCGGTGTTGTAGAAGCCGGTGTTGTAGTCGCCGGTGTTGTAGAAGCCGGTATTGAAGTCGCCGTCGTTGAAGCTGCCGGTGTTGGTGCTGCCGGTGTTGTAGCTGCCCGTGTTGGCGATGCCCACGTTGGCGATGCCGGTGTTGGTGCTGCCCACGTTGTAGCCACCGGTGTTGTAGGTGCCCACGTTGGCGACGCCCATATTGCCGGTGCCTGGGTTCCACAGGCCCCAGTTGCCGGTGCCCGAGTTCCCCAAGCCGGTGTTGCCGACACCCGGGTTGCCGATCCCGGTGTTTCCGATGCCCGAGTTGCCAATGCCGATGTTTCCGGTGCCCGAGTTGAACAAACCGATGTTGTTGGTGCCCGAGTTGAACAGGCCGGTGTTGGCGGTACCGGAGTTCCAGGAGCCGAACCCCTGTTGATTGTGGCCGGACAGCCCGATACCGATGTTGTTGTTGCCGGTGTTGGCAAACCCGATGTTGTTGCTGCCGCTGTTGGCGAAGCCCAGGTTGAAGTCGCCGGCGTTGCCGAATCCGAAGTTGTAGCTGCCCAGGTTGCCTAGGCCGATGTTGTAGTTACCCAGGTTCGCCGGGCCGATATTGTATGAGCCCCGGTTTCCGGAGAAGACGTTGAAGCTGCCGATGTTGCCATGGCCGACGTTCGCGTTGCCGAGGTTTCCGAGGCCGACGTTGGAGTCGCCGATATTGCCGTGGCCGACATTCCCGCTGCCTACGTTGCCAAACCCGAGGTTGAGGATCTGGGTGTTGTTGACGAAGCCGGCGACCGTAGCACCGACATTCCCTCCGCCGGAGAGATTGGCCGGCATCGAAAGCCCAAGCGTGCTCGCATTGACAAGGCCGGAGACAGTGTTACCGAAGTTGAACCCGCCGGAGATCAGCTCGCCGAAGTTCTGGACGCCCGAGATTCCCGAGCTTCCAGAGGTGAGGTTGAAGAAGCCGGAACTATTGCTGCCCACGTTGCCAACGCCCGACACGGTACCGGTACCGGCGTTGAAGAATCCCGACGACGGGGTGGTCGTCGAGTTCCCGAATCCCGGGGCCGCCGGTATATCGATGAGTGGAATCTTGATCGGCAATAGACCGCCGGTGCCGGCGATATCGATCAGCGGGTCCGGCCCGCTACCCAGGTTGATGCCGATATTGGGAAGGACAATCGAGATGTTCGGGAAACTGAATGCATCGAGTGTGGCGGCATTGAACGGTATGCCGATCAAGAAGATATCGCCGGTGATCTCCGGGAATCTGAAGCCATGAACGGTGAACGTGCCAAGTGTGCCGGTGACCGGGATATCGAGGAAGATCGGCACGTGCAGTTTCACCGGAACGGCGGTGTCGGGCACGGTGATCGTTTGGCTGATCCCCGCCAGGCCTTGGTAATCGCCCCGCCACCAGAACCCGTTGCTGTAATTGCCGGTGATGAAGCCGCCGGTGTTGACATCGCCCGAGTTGGCCAGTCCGGTGTTGTAGCTGCCGGTGTTCAAATAACCCGTGTTGTAGCTACCCGGGTTGAAGCCGGCCGTGTTGAAGCTGCCGGCGTTGAAGCTGCCGGTGTTGTAATGGCCGGTGTTGAAGATGCCGGTGTTGACGTTGCCGGCGTTGAGCAAGCCGGTGTTGACGTCGCCGGTGTTGAAGATGCCGGTGTTGGTGTCACCGGTGTTGGCGATGCCCCAGTTTCCGGTGCCCGAGTTGCCGATGCCGATGTTGCCGGTGCCCGAGTTGAACAAACCGATGTTGTTGGTGCCAGAGTTGAACAGGCCGCTGTTGCCGCTGCCGGAGTTCCAGCCACCGGCAAAATTGAAGCCCTGCTGGTTGTCGCCGGACAGGCCGATACCGATGTTGTTGTTGCCGGTGTTGGCAAACCCGATGTTGTTGTTGCCGGTGTTGGCGAAGCCCAGGTTGAAGTCGCCGGCGTTGCCGAATCCGAAGTTGTAGCTGCCCAGGTTGCCTAGGCCGATGTTGTAGTTACCCAGGTTCGCCGGGCCGATGTTGTATGAGCCCTGGTTTCCGCCGAAGACGTTGAAGCTGCCGAGGTTGCCGCTGCCGAGGTTGAAGCTGCCGATGTTCGCCAAGCCGGCGTTGCTGTCGCCTACGTTGGAGAAGCCGACGTTGAATTGGCCGATGTTTCCCAGGCCGAGGTTGAACATCGACATCCCGGTCGCCTGGTCGTGGAAGAACCCCGCGAGGTTGCTGCCGATGTTGAACATGCCCGAGACGTTGGCCGGTGCCCCGATGCCGGTGTTGAATACGCCCGAGACGGTATCGCCCAGGTTCGCCAGTCCCGATTGCAGCGAGCCGTAGTTGTTGAAGCCCGAGGTCGCGGAGTTCGCGACGTTCTGGAAGCCGGAAATGTTGGCGCCGATGTTGGCGATGCCCGATACGGTTCCGGGGCCGCCGTTGAAGAAGCCCGAGGACGGATCGGTGGTGGCGTTGAAAAAGCCCGTGGTAGCCGCAATGTTGACGAACGTGACATCGAAGGGACCGACGCTTGCGGTGGCCGGGATCCTGATCGCGGTCGAACCGCCAGGGTCGCCGATGTTGACCGTGATCGCGGGACCGGTCCCGGTGATGGGCGGGAGAACGGCCTTGCTGATTGCACCGGCCAGCAGGGGGATCCCTGCGATGTCGATGGTGAAACCGAAGTTGATTTGCTCAAGCGTTATGCCGCTGTAGACGGTGTTGGTGAAGCTGGCGGTGATGGGGATGTTGACGGGAACTTCCACGGTGACGTGTGCGGGTATTTCGGGAACATGGACCCGATAGCCCGCGCTGAATAGGCCCTGCTGGTCGCCGCGCCAGAAGGCGCCGTTGCCCATGTCGCCGGTGATGAAAGCCCCGGTGGCGATATCACCCTGGTTGGCAAAGCCCGTACTGAAATTGCCGGTGTTGTAGAAGCCCGTGTTGAAGTCGCCCAGGTTGGCGATGCCGGTGTTGGTGTCGCCGGTGTTGTACCAGCCGGTGTTGTAGCTGCCCGCGTTGGCGACACCGGTGTTGACGATGCCGGTGTTGAAGAAGCCCGTGTTAGTGCTGCCGGTGTTGCCGATGCCGGTGTTGCCGCTGCCGGAGTTGCCGATACCCCAGTTGCCGGTGCCCGAGTTGCCGATGCCGACGTTGTTGGTGCCGGAGTTGAACAAGCCGATGTTCGCGGTGCCTGAGTTCCAGCCGCCAGCAAAATTGAAGCCCTGCTGGTTGTCGCCGGACAGCCCGATGCCGATGTTGTTGTTGCCGGTGTTGGCGAACCCGATGTTGTTGTTGCCGGTGTTGGCAAAGCCTTGGTTGAAATCGCCGGCGTTGCCGAAGCCGATGTTGTAGTTACCCAGGTTCGCGAAACCGATGTTGTAGTTACCCAGGTTCGCCGGACCGATATTGTATGAGCCCTGGTTTCCGGAGAAGACGTTGAAGCTGCCGACGTTTCCGCTGCCCAGGTTGAAGTCGCCGAGATTTGCGCTGCCGATGTTCAACTGGCCCAGGTTGGCAAGGCCCGCGTTGAAGATCGTCCCGGTCGGACCGCGGAACACGCCGGACAGGTTGGTGCCGATGTTGTTCAGGCCCGAGACATTGGCCGGCGTGGAGAGGTTCACCGTACTGGTGTTGAAAAAGCCCGATACGGAGTTGCCCAGGTTCGCCCAGCCTGACTGCAGCGAGCCGAGGTTCTGGAAACCCGAATTCCCTATCGCGCTGCTCAAACCACTGTTCCAGACGCCTGAACTGCCGCCGCCGACGTTTTGGAAGCCAGATGTGCCACCGGTGCCCGAGTTGAAGAAGCCGGACGAGGGGTTGGTGGTCGAATTTCCGATGCCCGGCGCCGGATCGATCTTGAGGAAGGTAATCGTGCGGCTCTCCAGAGCACCGACAATGCTGATGGGGACGGTCACCGTCGGTCCGCCGATGGTGAGGGTGATCGTCGGAACGGTCAGCGTGGATGCGCTGAGATTGACCGGGCCGAAGAAGAACAAACCGCTCAGATAGAAGGTTTGGGGGAAAACGGTCGAGGCCTCGGTGACCGTGATCATGTTGCCGCCGAAGGTCATTACGTTGTGTACGTCAATGACCATCTGCTCGTTTATGGGGATGAATGGAGTGGTGACCGAGAGATCGATGGCAATCTGGCCCTGGTTATCGCCCGCCACCAAGAAGCCATTGTTGAAGTCGCCCGTGTCGAAAGCGCCGGTATTGACGTTGCCGGGATTGAAGAAGCCGGTGTTGGTGTCACCCGGGTTATAGCTGCCGGTATTGGTGTCACCCACGTTGAAGTTGCCGGTGTTGGTGTTACCGACGTTGAAGCCGCCGGTGTTGTAGCTGCCCGTGTTGTAGAAGCCCGTGTTGAAGTCGCCGGCGTTGAGGATGCCCGTGTTGTAGCTGCCAGCATTGAGGATGCCGGTATTGTCGGTACCCGGGTTCCCGATACCCCAGTTCCCGGTGCCCGAGTTTGCGATGCCGACGTTTCCGGTGCCCGCGTTGAAGATGCCAACGTTATTGGTGCCCGAATTGAACAGGCCGCTGTTGCCGGTGCCCGAGTTCCAGCCGCTAGCAATATTGAAGCCCTGCTGGTTGTCGCCGGACAGCCCGATGCCGATGTTGTTGTTGCCGGTGTTGGCGAACCCGATGTTGTTGTTGCCGGTGTTGGCAAAGCCTTGGTTGAAGTCGCCCGCGTTCCCGAAGCCGACGTTGTAGTCGCCGACGTTTCCAAAACCGATGTTGTAGATCCCGAGGTTTCCGGATCCGATGTTGTAGTTTCCCAGGCTTCCGGAACCGACATTGAATACTCCGATGTTTCCACTGCCGATATTGAAGCTGCCGACGTTGCCGCTGCCCAAGATGTTTTGGCTGCCGAGGTTGCCGCTGCCAAGGATGTTGAAGTCACCGACGTTTCCGCTGCCGAGAATGTTGTAATTGCCGATGTTGGCGTTGCCGAGAATGTTCACGACGCCCCGGTTTGCCAGGCCGAGATTGAAGACCGGTGGGCCACCGAAAAATCCCGACATGTTGCTTCCGGTGTTGAAGAAGCCCGAGATCAAGGCCGGCGTTGTGATGGCCACCAGGCTCATGTTGAACAAACCCGATACGGTGTTGCCCGAGTTGATCACGCCCGATACCAGCACGCCCGCGTTTGCCAGGCCGGAGTTACCGATGGCCCCCGACGAAGAGTTGAAGAAGCCAGAATTGTTGGCACCGGAGTTCAGGAAGCCGGACGCGCTACCGGCACCGCTGTTGAAGAATCCCGACGACGGCGCACTGGTCGAGTTGAAGAAGCCGGGGCTCCCGAAAATCAGGCCTTGGTGGTCGCCGCGCCACAAGAAGCCGTTGTTGAAGTTGCCAGTAATGAAGGCGCCGGTGTTGACATTGCCGGAGTTTGCCAAGCCGGTGTTGTAGTTGCCGCTGTTCAGGTAGCCCGTGTTGTACTGGCCCATGTTGAAGCCGCCGGTATTGCTGTTGCCCGGGTTGTAGCTACCGGTGTTGTAGTTGCCGGCGTTGCCGACGCCGGTGTTGGCTATTCCGGAGTTGAAGAAGCCCGTGTTGGCGTCGCCGGAGTTGCCAAAACCGGTGTTGTAGCTGTTGCCCGAGTTGCCAATGCCCCAGTTCCCGGTACCCGAGTTGCCGATGCCGACGTTTCCGGTGCCCGAGTTGAACAGACCGATGTTGCCGGTGCCCGAGTTCAGGCCGCCGAACCCCAACAAACCGCTACCCGTGAGCCCGATACCTCGGTTGCCGTCTCCGGTATTGCCGAAGCCGATGTTGTTGCTGCCGGTGTTGCCAAACCCGATGTTGTTGCTGCCGGTGTTGCCGAAACCGATGTTGTTCAGCGCTGCGGTCAACCCAGGACCCACGTTGCCAAACCCGATGTTGGAGCTGCCGATGTTGCCGCTGCCGATGTTGCCGTTGCCGATGTTGGCCGAGCCGAGATTGAAGTTCCCGACATTACCGTTGCCGACGTTGCCCTCGCCGACGTTCGCCAAGCCCAGGTTGCGGAAGACCCGCGTGGTCACCTGAGCCGCGGCCGCGCTGACCAGCGCACCGCCGCCCGCCACGGTCGGCAGCGCCTGGCCGAACGGTGTCAACGCCGAGACGGCCGCCGAAGCCCCGGCATGGTAGCCAAACATCGCCGCCACGTCCTGGGCCCACATCTGCTCGTAGGCGGCCTCGGTGGCCGCGATCGCCGGGGCGTTTTGGCCCAGCAGGTTCGAGACCACCAGCGACACGAACAGTGCCCGGTTGGCCGAGATGATCGCCGGATGTACCGTCGCCGCCAGGGCTGCCTCGAAGGCGGCCGCCGCCAGCCGGGTTTGGGTGGCCGCCTGCTGGGCCTGCGCCGCCGCCGCGCTCAACCAGCCCAGATAGGGGGCGGCCGCTCCCGTCATCGCCGTCGACGCCGCGCCCAGCCACGAGGAACCTGCCAGCCCCGCCGTCACCGCCGAAAACGAGGCCGCGGCCGAACCCAATTCGTCGGCCAGTCCATCCCAAGCGGCCGCCGCGTCCAGCATCGGCGCCAACCCGGCACCCACGTACAGGCGCGCCGAATTGATCTCCGGGGGCAGCACCGCGAAGCTCATCTAGCGTCCCTAACCGGAACCGCTGACCACCACCGCGTGGTGGGTGGAGCCAAACGTCCCGTTCCGCGCTTGGGTGTCTTGACAGTGACGATTATTCAACAGACGCCTGACGCAGGTTTGGCTTTGGAGTGTCGAGACAGAAAATCTCAGCTAGGGCTGGCCGGGCAGTAGCCGCACCATCAGGCCGTTGCCTTCGGCCAACAGCGTCTCGTCGCTGTCAAACAGTTCCGCGCACACAAACGCCTTTCGGCCCTCGGTATTGGTGACTCGTCCGCGTACGATCAACGGCACATCAATCGGGGTGATTCGGCGGTAATCAACGTGCAGAAAGGCGGTCCGGCTGATCGGCCGTCCCGCCGCATGCGAGATCATGCCGAACATGTGATCAAACAACAGCGGCAACACGCCGCCGTGCACCGCGGAGTTGCCCCCGACGTGAAACCGGCTAAACGACCCCCGCATCTCAACACCGTCGGTGCCGTACCGGGTCACCGTCCATGGCGGTAGCAGCAGGCTGCCCATGCCGGGCAGGCCGGGGGTCCGCCCGGCCGGCGCCTTGCCTTCGTCGGCCTCAAATGGGCTCAGCAACTCGACGAGCGCGGCGGCGCGCTCGGCCGCCTCGTCCCACACGGCGTCGCCGGGGTCCGCCGCGACCGCCAGGTCCTGCAACCGGCGCATGGTCGCCACGAACTGGCCGAACCCCGCACCGGGACTGGCCGGACCGTACTCCGGAAATCCACCGTGGTGGTGATACTCGGGATCGAGTTCGTCGGGGTGCACTGACGCATCTGTCACGGGCGATCCTGCAGGACGTCCCGGCGCACGATGGTCTGTTCCCGCCCCGGACCGACTCCAATGCACGAAACCGGTGCTCCGGCAAGCTGTTCCAGTCGCAGCACATAATCACGCGCTTTGGCGGGCAGGTCGTCGAACTCGCGCGCCCCGGAGATGTCTTCCCACCAGCCCGGCAGCTCCTCGTAAACCGGCTTGGCGCGGCAAAGATCCCGCTGGGTCATCGGCATATCGCGGGTGCGCCGGCCGTCGATCTCATATCCGACGCAGACCGGCACCGATTCCAGGCTGGACAGCACGTCGAGCTTGGTCAGGAAGTAGTCGGTGATGCCGTTGACCCGGGCGGCGTAGCGGGCAATGACGGCGTCGAACCAGCCGCAGCGCCGGCGCCGGCCGGTGGTCACACCGAACTCGCGGCCAGTCTTGGACAGGTATTCGCCGTGTTCGTCGAACAGCTCGGTGGGGAACGGGCCGGAGCCCACCCGAGTGGTGTAGGCCTTGAGAATCCCCAGCACGGTGCCGATGCGGGTCGGGCCGATACCAGAGCCCACGGCCGCGCCACCCGCCGTCGGATTCGACGATGTCACATACGGGTAGGTGCCGTGGTCGACATCGAGCAGGGTGCCTTGAGAGCCTTCCAGCAGCACCGTTTCGCCGGCCTCCAGGGCAGCATTGAGTAGCAGCCGGGTGTCGGCGATGCGATGCTTGAAACCCTCGGCCTGCTCCAGCAGCGCGTCGACCACCTGCGCGGGGTCCAGGGCCTTGCGGTTGTAGATCTTGACCAGCACTTGGTTCTTGAACTCGCACGCGGCCTCGACCTTGTGGGTCAATTGTTCCGGGTCCAGCACATCGGCGACCCGGATCCCAATACGGGCGATCTTGTCCTGGTAGCACGGCCCGATACCACGGCCGGTGGTGCCGATCTTCTTGCTGCCCATATAGCGCTCGGTGACCTTGTCGATAGCAATGTGGTAAGGCATCAGCAGATGGGCGTCGGCGGAGATCAACAGCTTGGCGGTGTCCACGCCGCGGTCTTGCAGTCCCCGCAGCTCATTGAGCAGGACACCGGGATCGATCACCACGCCGTTGCCGATAACGTTGGTGACCCCGGGCGTCAGCACACCCGACGGGATGAGATGCAATGCGAAATTCTCGCCGGTAGGCAAGACGACGGTGTGCCCGGCGTTGTTGCCCCCCTGATAGCGCACCACCCACTGCACGCGGCCACCCAACAGGTCGGTGGCCTTACCCTTGCCCTCGTCGCCCCATTGGGCGCCGATGAGGACGATCGCCGGCATGAGTTGCTCCCACCTGGTCTCGCAGGCTATGCCCGCTTATTGTGGTCCAGCCGGTGACCTACCCTACCCAGCAGGTTGCGAGGAGCTGTCATGTATACGGCCGAGAACGCACCCGGCGTCGCGGTGTTGCTCTCCGGTGATGCCGACGTGCCCGGCCCGTTGACCGGCTTGCCTACCCATCAAGACAACCTGGACACCGTCATCGGACGGTATTCGCGGCTCATCGTCGTCGGCGCCGACGCGGACCTGGGGGCGGTACTGACTCGGCTGTTGCGCACCGACCGGCTCGACGTCGAGGTGGGTTATGTGCCGCGCCGGCGCAGCCCCGCGACCCGGGCCTACCGCTTGCCGGCCCGTGGGGAACGGGGGTAGCTCCCGGTGGTGCGCGTGTCCT
>OBKH01000052.1_pt1 | contig 35814 bp, 31 predicted proteins | sample 1496241 | NCBI WGS metagenome assembly OBKH01 (sample SAMN03273953, study PRJEB22546) | soil metagenome | isolation source: rice field elevated CO2 plus elevated temperature | place: India: CRRI Experimental farm Cuttack,Odisha-753006 | collected 2013-12-17 | reverse complement strand
GACACCTCGTCCAAGCGGTCCAGCTCGGCATCCAGCGCATCAAAGACCTCGACAATCCGTTCGCGGCTACCCGAACCCATACCCCAAATTCTACGAGGGGCCACCGACAACAATCGCCGCGCTGTGACCGCTGAAGCTAAAGCAACACAAGGGATTACCGAGCTAGGTGCCGCGCATCTCCCCAATGAACCGCTGCGTCTGTTCCCACCTGGGCAGCAGGCCAGACGCGCGCACATCCTCGAAGCTGGGCGCAGCGGCATCACGGTCGGACAGGCTGGGGGCAGCGCCATCGACCAGCGGCCAATCGACCGCCAACGTCGGATCTGTGGCGCAGATGGTGTGCTCGCGCTGCGGATTGTATTCCGCCGAGCACAAGTACATCACCGTCGAATTGTCTTGCAGTGCAAGGAAGCCGTGCGCTAGGCCTTCGGAGACGTAGATCGTCCTACGGTCTTGGTCGTCGAGCAGCACCGAGTCCCATCGGCCGAATGTCGGTGAGCCCTCTCGGATGTCGACGACGACATCGAACACCGAGCCGGAAACGCAGGTCACATACTTGGCCTGGCTCGGCGGCAACTGGGCAAAGTGCAGGCCGCGCAGCACACCGGCCGATGACACCGAGCAGTTCACTTGCCGGACGTCCAAACTGTGACCTGCGAATGCGCGGAACCCATGATCGGTAAGCCATTCGAAGAACAGTCCGCGGGAATCGACATGGATGGTCGGGGTAATCTCCCAGGCGCCGGGGACGTCGAGTTCGCGTGCTTTCATCTCATTGACCGCGTTCTTGATAGCGGGCCTCCGTGGCGTCTTTTAGTGGACGCCACCACGATTCGTTGTCGCGGTACCAGTCGATCGTGGTCCGCAGGCCCTCCTCGAAATCGGTATGCTTTGGCGCCCAGCATAATTCGTCGTAGAGCGTGGACGGGTCGATGGCATAGCGCAGGTCGTGGCCGACGCGGTCGGTGACGTGGTCGAAGTCGTCCGGATCGCGGTCCATCAGTCGCAGCAGCGTGCGCAGCACGGTCAGGTTGTCACGCTCGCCCTCGGAGCTGATCAGGTAGGTTCGGCCGATGCGGCCTCTGTCCAGGATTCGCCGCACCGCGCTGTTGTGGTCGTCGACGTGGATCCAGTCACGGACATTGGCGCCCGCGCCGTAGAGCTTGGGCCGCCGCCCGGTGAGCACATTGGTGATCTGACGCGGAATGAACTTCTCGACGTGCTGATACGGCCCGTAGTTGTTGGAGCAGTTGGAGATCGTCGCGCGTACGCCATAGGACCGAACCCAGGCCCGGACCAACATGTCTGCGCCCGCCTTGGTCGCCGAGTAAGGGCTGGACGGGTTATAGGGCGTCGATTCGGTGAACCGCGCCCGGTCGTCGAGCTCCAAGTCGCCGTAGACCTCGTCGGTGGAGATGTGGTGCAGGCGCACACCGTGGCGTCGCACCGCTTCCAGGATGGTGAAGGTCCCGATGACGTTGGTGTGCAGAAACGGCTCCGGATTGTCCAGTGCATTGTCGACATGGGATTCGGCGGCAAAATGCACCACCGCGTCGGACTCGGCCACCAGCTGCGAAACCAGCTCGGCGTCGGTGATATCGCCCTGAACCAGCCGGATGGCATCCTCCACGTCGGCCAGCGACTCGCGCCGGCCGGCGTAGGTCAGGGCGTCGAGTACGGTAACCGCATCGTCTGGATGCTCACGTACGGCGCTGTGCACGAAATTCGTGCCGATGAATCCCGCGCCACCGGTGACTAGCAACCGCATGGATCAAACCCTAACCGAGCCTTAACCGAGTGGAGCCGCGACCAGTTGGGTTCGCAACCCTCCGTTTCGGGATCAAGTCAGTCGGAGCGGCTTCGCGAGTTCGGTCAGCGCCGACACCAGGTTGTCATCTTCGGTGAGGACCTGAATAGGGACATGGTCGGCGCCTGCAAGCAGGTGTTCGTTCAGCCGTGCCGCGATCGCGTCTGGAGTGCCGTAGGCGACCACGGCGTCAACCAGGCGGTCGCTGCCCGGCCGGGAGACTTCGTCGTCGGTGAAGCCCAGCCGTTTCCAGTTGTTGCGGTAGTTAGCCAGGTTGAAGTACATATCGAGCGCCTGGCGTCCCACCGTACGGGCCCTTGCCGAGTCGGTGGTCAGCACCACCTTGTGTTCGGGCGCCAGGAACGCCGACGGACCAATCAGCTCACGGGCCCGTGCCGTGTGTTCGGGTGTGGTCAGGTACGGGTGCGCCCCGGCGCTGCGGCGTGCGGACAGGCCCAGGACCCGGGGGCCCAGTGCGGCCACCACCCGGCGGTTGGCGGGCACCCCATAGTCGTCGAGCCGGTCTAGGTATTCCACCAGCGCGTTGTAGGGCTTGCGGTACTCACTGATCATCTCGGCATGCCCGACTCCGATACCCAGCAGAAAGCGGCCCGGGTAGGCCGCCTCGATGCGGTGGAACGATTCGGCGACTCGCTGGGCCGGTGCCGACCAGATATTGACAATGCCGGTGGCCACACACAATGTGGTGGTCGCTTGCAGAATCGGTTCCACCCAGGACAGTGCGGCGGGTGGTGAGCCTCCCACCCAGACCGCCCCGTAGCCCAGCGCCTCGATTTCTGTGGCCTGCTGGGGGGTGACGCCGCGTCCGAACGATCCGAATCGGCCGAGGTTAGGGCCTGAGCTGGGTTTGCCGGCGGCACAATTGGTCATGGTTGCTCTAACCGCTCGGCTCACCGGTGCTATTCCGGTGAGCGCGTGGCCTACGGCGTTTTGCGCAGAGCACGGCGATGCGGGTAATGTGGGTTGGCGGTGCGGTGTCCCGTGCCGGTTTGGCGTGCCCAGTTTTGAAAATTTCTCGGAGCCCTTCGCGGAATTTCCACCACCGGCTCACGTTTGTAGTCCGAGCACGTGCTGCGCCGGAATCGGGTGCACCGACAAGGAAGAGAAGGATCGCCAGAAAGTAATGGCCAAGAAGGACGGTGCCATAGAGGTCGAGGGTCGCGTGGTCGAGCCCCTGCCCAATGCCATGTTCCGCATTGAGCTGGAGAACGGCCACAAGGTGCTCGCCCACATCAGCGGCAAGATGCGTCAGCACTACATTCGCATCCTGCCCGAGGACCGGGTGGTGGTGGAATTGTCGCCCTACGACCTGTCCCGGGGCCGCATCGTGTACCGGTACAAGTAGCGACATACCCATAGAACAGGACCGAGACAGTCGTGAAGGTAAACCCGAGCGTCAAGCCGATCTGTGACAAGTGCAGGCTGATCCGTCGGCACGGGCGGGTTATGGTGATCTGTTCCGATCCGCGTCACAAACAAAGGCAGGGCTAGTTCGGCGACGATGCGGGCCGCGTAGTGGTCCGAGGAGGAGCCGGACGGCCCGACAACTAAATGCAGACCCCCAGCACCAATGAGCGGCTGGCATCGATGGAGATGGGCCAGCTCATTCACGCCCGGACGGAGGCCGGGCCCCACACCCAAAGATCTTTTTTGGGCAGGGAACGGACTGGGACCATACCTCCGCAGAGGAAGAGGAAACGCCACCTATGGCTCGACTCGTCGGCGTCGACCTGCCGCGCGATAAGCGGATGGAGGTCGCCCTGACCTACATCTTTGGCATCGGCCGTACCCGCTCGAACGAAATCCTGGCGGCCACCGGCATTGACCGGGATCTGCGCACCAGAGATCTCACCGAAGAACAGCTGATCCACCTGCGCGACTACATCGAAGCGAACCTGAAGGTGGAGGGTGACCTGCGCCGCGAGGTACAGGCCGACATCCGTCGCAAGATCGAGATTGGCTGCTATCAGGGGTTGCGGCACCGCCGCGGTATGCCGGTACGCGGCCAGCGGACAAAAACCAACGCGCGGACCCGCAAAGGCCCCAAGCGCACCATCGCAGGCAAGAAGAAGGCTAGGTAACCGATGCCACCAGCAAAAAAAGGGCCGGCAACGTCGGCTAGGAAGGGCCAGAAGACCCGCCGGCGGGAGAAGAAGAACGTCCCGCACGGCGCCGCCCACATCAAGAGCACGTTCAACAACACGATCGTGACCATCACCGACCCGCAAGGCAACGTCATTGCCTGGGCATCGTCGGGGCACGTCGGCTTCAAGGGTTCCCGGAAATCGACCCCGTTTGCGGCCCAGCTGGCCGCGGAGAACGCCGCTCGCAAGGCCCAAGACCACGGGGTGCGCAAGGTCGACGTGTTCGTCAAGGGCCCGGGCTCGGGCCGCGAGACCGCGATCCGGTCGCTGCAGGCCGCCGGCCTGGAGGTGGGCGCGATCTCGGATGTCACCCCCCAGCCGCATAACGGTGTCCGGCCCCCCAAGCGCCGGCGCGTCTAGGAGAGAAGATGGCTCGTTACACCGGACCCGTCACCCGCAAATCACGGCGGTTGCGCACCGACCTCGTCGGTGGCGACCAGGCCTTCGAGAAGCGTCCCTACCCGCCCGGCCAACACGGTCGCGCGCGGATCAAGGAAAGCGAATATCTGCTTCAGCTGCAGGAGAAGCAGAAGGCCCGTTTCACATACGGCGTAATGGAAAAGCAGTTCCGCCGCTACTACGAAGAGGCCGTGCGGCAGCCCGGCAAGACGGGTGAAGAACTGCTGAAGATCCTCGAAAGCCGGCTGGACAACGTCATCTACCGTGCCGGGCTGGCGCGCACCCGGCGGATGGCTCGCCAGCTGGTCAGCCACGGGCATTTCAACGTCAACGGCGTGCACGTCAACGTCCCCAGTTACCGGGTGTCGCAGTACGACATCGTCGACGTGCGGGACAAGTCCCTGAACACGGTGCCGTTCCAGATTGCCCGGGAGACGGCGGGCGAGCGTCCGATCCCGAGCTGGCTGCAAGTGGTGGGGGAGCGGCAACGCGTCCTGATCCACCAGCTACCCGAGCGCGCGCAGATCGACGTCCCACTCACCGAGCAGCTGATCGTCGAGTACTACTCAAAGTAAACCCAACCCTCGGGGGGCGCCGCCCCCCGAGTACCCCCCAACCCAACCCTCGGGGGGCGCCGCCCCCCGAGTACCCCCACCCTCGGGGGCGCCGCCCCCGAGTGCCCCCACAGACGTCATATGGCGGACGTCGAAAGGAAGAAGAAACACCATGCTGATCTCACAGCGCCCCACCCTGTCCGAGGACGTCCTCACCGACAACCGATCCCAGTTCGTGATCGAACCGCTGGAGCCGGGATTCGGCTACACCCTGGGCAATTCGCTGCGTCGCACCCTGCTGTCGTCGATTCCCGGAGCGGCCGTCACCAGCATTCGCATCGATGGTGTACTGCACGAATTCACCACGGTGCCCGGGGTCAAAGAAGATGTCACCGAGATCATCCTGAATCTCAAGAGCCTGGTGGTGTCCTCGGAGGAGGACGAGCCGGTCACCATGTACCTACGCAAGCAGGGTCCGGGTGAGGTTACCGCCGGCGACATCGTGCCGCCGGCCGGCGTCACCGTGCACAACCCCGGCATGCACATCGCCACGCTGAACGATAAGGGCAAGCTGGAAGTCGAGCTCGTCGTCGAGCGTGGCCGCGGCTATGTCCCGGCGGTGCAAAACCGGGCTTCGGGTGCCGAAATTGGGCGCATTCCAGTCGATTCCATCTACTCACCGGTGCTCAAAGTGACCTACAAGGTGGACGCCACCCGGGTCGAGCAGCGCACCGACTTCGACAAGCTGATCCTGGACGTGGAGACCAAGAATTCAATCAGCCCGCGCGACGCGCTGGCGTCGGCTGGCAAGACGCTGGTCGAGTTGTTCGGCCTGGCACGGGAACTCAACGTCGAGGCCGAAGGCATCGAGATCGGGCCGTCGCCGGCCGAGGCCGATCACATTGCGTCATTCGCCCTGCCGATCGACGACCTGGATCTGACGGTGCGGTCCTACAACTGCCTCAAGCGCGAGGGGGTGCACACCGTGGGCGAACTGGTGGCGCGCACCGAATCCGACCTGCTTGACATCCGCAACTTCGGTCAGAAGTCCATCGACGAGGTGAAGATCAAGCTGCACCAGCTGGGCCTGTCACTCAAGGACAGCCCGCCGAGCTTCGACCCCTCGGAGGTCGCGGGCTACGACGTCGCCACCGGCACCTGGTCGACCGAGGGCGCGTACGACGAGCAGGACTACGCCGAAACCGAACAGCTTTAGACTGCCTCTAATCCAGACAGGAGCGTCAGCTATGCCCAAGCCTACCAAGGGCCCTCGCCTCGGCGGGTCGTCTTCACATCAGAAGGCGATCTTGGCCAACCTCGCCACGTCCCTGTTCGAGCATGGGCGGATCACGACGACCGAGCCGAAGGCCCGGGCGCTGCGTCCGTACGCGGAGAAGCTGATCACGCATGCCAAAAAAGGCGCGTTGCACAACCGGCGCGAGGTGCTCAAGAAGCTCCGTGACAAGGATGTGGTGCATACCTTGTTCGCCGAGATCGGACCGTTCTTCGCCGACCGCGATGGTGGCTACACCCGTATCATCAAAATCGAGGCACGTAAGGGCGACAACGCTCCGATGGCCGTGATCGAACTGGTCCGGGAGAAGACGGTGACCTCGGAGGCCAATCGAGCACGCCGGGTAGCTGCCGCGCAGGCGAAGGCCAAGAAGGCGGCGGCCATGCCGACCGAGGAGTCCGAGGCCAAGCCTGCTGAGGAGGGTGACGTGGTCGGCGCCAGTGAGCCTGACGCGAAGGCCCCCGAAGAGCCCCCCGCAGAGGCCCCCGAGAATTAGCGGCGTTGTCCGTCTTCGGCTCGATATCGCCTACGACGGAACCGATTTCGCGGGCTGGGCTGCACAAGTGGGGCAGCGCACGGTCGCGGGCGATCTCGATGCGGCGCTGACTACCATCTTCCGCACCCCGGTGCGGCTGCGGGCGGCCGGACGCACTGATGCGGGCGTGCACGCCAGCGGCCAGGTCGCCCACGTTGACGTGCCCGCCGATGCCTTGCCGAACGCTTACCCGCGCGCCGGCCACGTCGGTGATCCGGAATTCCTGCCGCTGTTGCGGAGGCTGGGTCGATTTCTGCCCGCCGACGTTCGAATCCTCGATATCACGCGCGCACCAGCGGGTTTCGACGCCAGATTCTCGGCGCTGCGGCGGCATTACGTGTACCGGCTGTCGACAGCACCCTACGGTGTCGAGCCGCAGCAGGCGCGCTACATCACCGCTTGGCCACGCGAGCTTGATCTGGATGCGATGACGGCCGCGTCGCGAGATTTGATGGGGCTGCACGACTTCGCGGCGTTCTGCCGTCATCGCGAGGGCGCCACCACGATTCGTGATCTGCAGCGGCTGGACTGGTCGCGTGCCGGCACCCTGGTCACCGCGCACGTCACCGCCGACGCGTTCTGTTGGTCGATGGTGCGGTCGTTGGTGGGGGCGCTACTGGCGGTCGGCGAGCACCGTCGCGCGACAACTTGGTGTCGTGAGCTGCTCACCGCGACAGGACGATCCAGCGACTTCGCGGTCGCGCCGGCGCACGGGTTGACGTTGATCCAGGTGGACTATCCGCCCGATGACCAGCTCGCGTCACGGAACTTGGTCACCCGGGATGTGCGCTCGGGCTAACCCAGGAAGCACATGCTCGGCCTGCTTGTCCGTGGACAAGCACAGCGAACAGACATGCGCACCATGGGTCTGGCAGGCCAGCATGTCGGGCCGCTCGAAATCCTGGTGGCAGACATGGCAAGTCAACACCGCGGCCGAGGGATTGCCGTGCTCGTCGTACATGGGCAGATCGATACCGTCGTGCGTGCGGCGAAGGTAGTACTTGCCTTTGGTCGCGGCTGCCAGAATGGGCGGCATTACCAACGCGGTGACGATTGCCACCAATGGTGAATAAGGCTGCAGTGCCGCACCCAGACCGCCGAAGAAGGTGACGATCGACAGCCCCGCGGCCAGCAGCAACGACCCGAAGCCGACCGGGTTGATGGCGTATAGCATGCCGCGGCGGAATTCGGGAGTCTTCGGCGACAGGCCGAGCAGATACTTGTTGAAGCCGATGTCCGACGCCACCGCCACCACCCAGGCCATACCGCAATTGGCGTAGCAACCCAGGATTGTGTTCAGGAAGTCAAACATGTTGGCTTCCATGAGAATCAACGCAATCGCGAGGTTAACCCCAAGAAACACGACCCGCCCGGGATAGTGCTTGGTGAGCCGTGTGAATGAATTGGTCCACGCCAGCGAGCCCGAATACGCGTTCGTGACGTTGATCTTGATCTGGCTCAAGACCACCAGGATGACGGCGAGTGTCAACGCCAGCCAGCCCGGTACGAAGGTGCGGTATATCTGCATGAATTGGTGCACCGGCTGGTTGGCGATTGTCGACGAGCCGGGGATGTTGGCCATCAGATAGACCGCCAGGAACAGGCCGATGATCTGTTTGGTCGCCCCAAATGCAACCCAGCCGGGACCGGCCAGCAGCGTCCACGTCCACCACCTGTTCGCGTTCTCCGGCGTCCGTGGCGGCATGAAGCGCAGGTAGTCGATCTGCTCGGCGATCTGAGCGATGAGTGACAGGCACACTCCCGCTGCCAACAGGACAGAACCGAAGCTAAGGCCGCCATGACCATCCTTGCCGGCGTAGGAGAAAAACTGTCCAATCGAATCGGGATGGCTGACTACCAGGTAGCCAAATGGGGCCGCCATCAGGATCAGCCAGAGCGGGGTGGTCCAAAGTTGCAGCTGTGACAAAACTTTCATCCCGTAGACCACCAGCGGGAAGATGATCAGGGTCGAGCACGCGTAACCCGCCCACAGCGGAATGTGCAGGCCTAGCTTAAGGCCCTGAGCCATGATCGAGCCCTCCAGGGCAAAGAAGATGAACGTGAACGTGGCAAAGATGACGTTGGTGACCACCGAGCCGTAGTAGCCGAAACCGCTACCGCGGGTAAATCAGATCCAGGTCGATGTTGTACCGCGCCGCGTAGTAGGCCAGCGGCAAGCCGGTGACGAAGACCACCAGTGCGAAGATTGCGATTCCGCACAGCGCGTTCGCGGTACCCCACGTGATACCGACATTGGCGCCGATCGCGAAGTCCGCCAGGTAGGCGATGCCGCCGAGAGCGGAGATGCCCACCACCGCCGGGGGCCACCTGCGATAGCTGCGCGGCGCCAACCGCAGTGTGTAATCCTCCAGCGTCTCTCTGGTGGCCGTAATTCTGTCGTGGTCGGCTGCGGTTGGGCTTTCACTGTTTGTTATGACGCCCGGCATCAACCCTCCTCAGCGCAATAGCGGTCGAAGTTAGCCCGAGCGTCCGGTTAGCGTGTCCGCACACTTCCCTTCCGGTGAAATGATTGCGGTTCATCGCGGCGCATTCGGCGGACAAATGCGCATTCGGCTGCGTTGACGGGCGGCGCGCCTGGCGGGCGGGGTCCGGCGCCAGCATAAGGCCGTGGTAAGCGGTGTGCCAGTCGGCGGCGGTCACTCGTGGCCGGGCGGCGGCGCAGCCGTTGCTTAGCCGGAATCTATGGGGCGGCTCGCGTTAGATCCTGCTCGCGACGAAACGCGCCGCCTGGTTGGTCATCCCGGGCACGTAGCCTAGGTGCGCTCGCCACCGGTTGCCGTCCGAACAAATCGGGTCGCCGTTGTTGCAGAGGTTGATGGTCTTGGACCCGAATTGAGGGGTCAGGGCGCTCATCAGCCCGCCAGCGCGGCCCGAGGGATTCCCGAACAGGGCGATCGCGGCGATGTGATCGTCCGCTGCGGGCGGCAACGGCTGCGTGAACCCGAGGCCGGGCAGTGGTGCGGCGGTGACGATGTCGATCACGGCCGCACCCTGGGAGTAGCCGCCGAGCACCAACCTCGTGGCCCGGCACGCGCTGGCCATCTGCTGAATGTGGTCGCTGGCGTCGTTCGCGCCGTCAGCGGCGGCCAAGAAATCACCGTTGGCCGGGTAGTTGACTCCGTATGTCCCGATGCTCTTGTTGGTCTGCTGGCGCAATGAACTGACGAAAGCTTGGCCTACCCGACCGAGGCCAGGTGGTTCGCCGGTTCCGCGGGCGAACACCACCTCGGCATCCGGGCAGCCCGCCGATGCCGGTGGTGCCAGCGCGGGGGTAAGCAACAGTGTGGCCGCCGCAAAGGCGGCGGCCACCAGGCTGGTGAGGCGGCGTGCGGCACCGGCTCGCCAGCGGCCCGAATGCGGCTGCGGGCGTGGGATCACCCCGATGAACCTCATGACGCGATTTTATGGGCTTACTGACAAAGCGTCAGCGACCGTGCAGCGATTCGGGAGCCGGTGCGGCAGTGCCGGGCATCTGAAGGACAGACCCGGGCAGCTGCGGGACGGATCCAGGCAGATGTGGCACCGACCCGGCGCGGAGCCTCTGCACGACGAAACTAGCCGCCTGGGTGGTGTAGGTGGGTATGTAGCCGTCGATGTGTCCGCTGAATTCGTTGCCGGGGCCCACATGGCAGATCGGATCGGTGGGATTGCACAGGTCAATCGCCTTGGAACCGAATAGCGGGCTCAGGCTCGACAGCGATCCGCCGGCGCGGTTGGACGGATTGCCGAAGACCGCGACCGCTGCGACGTTGTCTGCGTATGCCGCAGGTAGCGGACTGCCAAAGCTGATGCTGCCCAACGGAACCCCGGCCACGATATCGATCACGGTTGCGCCCTGCGAATAGCCGCCCAAGACCAGCTTGGTGTTCGGGCATGACGAGGCCATGGACTTAATGTGCGATATGGCGTCGTTGGCGCCGTCTCCCCCGTGCAGCTGTAGGCGGCTGGCGGCGTAATTCACCGGGTATACTCCGATCTCCATGCCAGTCTGCTGGCGCAGCGAGTCGACGAACGCCTGGCCAACGCGCCCGATTCCGGGCGGCTCGCCGGTGCCGCGGGCGAACGTGACTTCGGCGTCCGGGCATCCATCGGCGAAGGCAACCGGGGTCCAAACAGCGCCCAAGGCGATGAGCAGGACGACGGCGGTGATCAATGCGCCCGCACCCAAACCAGCCCTGCCGGATGTCAGCAGGCGGATGGGTCGATTGTTCACGACGGAATTTTACCCGCGATCCAGCCGGAGCAAATGTCGGTAGCTGTGGATAGACGGTGAAGAACATGCGTCGCAACGCCTACCGTGGGGAGAAATCAGCGCGCCACCGTGGGAGAGCCAGTGCCGAGCCCAGCGACGACCTGGCTGCACGTCAGCGGGTACCGATTTCTGCTGCGGCGCATCGAGTGCGCGTTGCTGTTCGGGGATGTCTGCGCAGCGACCGGAGCACTGCGCGCGCGCACAACATCGCTGGCCCTCGGGTGCGTGCTGGCGATCGTCGCCGCGATGGGATGCGCATTCGTTGCGCTGCTGCGGCCACAGTCGGCGCTCGGTCAGGCGCCGATCGTGATGGGTCGGGAATCCGGGGCACTCTACGTGCGAGTGGACGATGTCTGGCATCCGGTGTTGAACCTGGCTTCGGCGCGGTTGATCGCGGCGACGAACGCCAACCCGCAACCGGTGTCCGAGTCCGAATTGGGCCACACCAAACGCGGTCCACTGCTCGGTATTCCAGGTGCGCCGCAGCTGCTTGACCAGCCGCTAGCCGGCGCCGAATCGGCGTGGGCGATCTGCGATAGCGACAATGGCGGATCAACGACTGTCGTCGTCGGGCCCGCCGAAGACTCGTCGGCGCAGGTGCTGACCGCCGAACAGATGATCCTGGTGGCGACCGAATCAGGTTCGCCCACCTACCTGCTCTACGGCGGTCGGCGGGCCGTGGTGGATCTGGCCGACCCGGCGGTGGTGTGGGCGCTGCGGCTGCAGGGCCGGGTCCCGCACGTGGTCGCGCAATCGTTGCTCAACGCCGTCCCGGAGGCACCGCGCATCACGGCTCCCCGGATTCGTGGCGGCGGGCGGGCCTCGGTCGGGCTGCCCGGGTTTCTGGTCGGCGGTGTGGTGCGCATCACTCGCGCGAGCGGTGATGAGTATTACGTGGTGCTGGAGGACGGCGTGCAGCGCATCGGCCAGGTCGCCGCGGATTTGTTGCGGTTCGGCGATTCGCAGGGCAGCGTCAACGTCCCGACGGTGGCCCCCGATGTGATTCGCGTCGCTCCGATCGTGAACACCTTGCCGGTGTCGGCCTTTCCCGACCGGCCGCCAACACCGGTGGACGGCTCGCCGGGAAGGGCGGTCACCACGTTGTGCGTGACCTGGACGCCCGCGCAGCCGGGTGCTGCTCGCGTCGCGTTCTTGGCGGGCAGCGGCCCGCCGGTGCCCCTCGGAGGGGTTCCGGTGACACTGGCACAAGCCGACGGTCGCGGCCCCGCACTGGACGCGGTGTACCTGCCGCCGGGACGCAGCGCCTACGTAGCCGCGCGCAGCCTGTCCGGCGGCGGCACCGGCACGCGCTACCTGGTCACCGACACCGGAGTGCGGTTCGCGATCCACGACGACGACGTGGCACACGACCTCGGTCTGCCGACGGCTGCCATCCCGGCGCCGTGGCCGGTGTTGGCGACACTGCCGTCCGGACCGGAGCTGAGTAGAGCCAACGCGTCAGTCGCCCGCGATACCGTTGCGCCCGGGCCGTAGCCGGCGGCTGGCGGTGGCCAGGGTTGCCATCAGCGCGAGCAGGCAGATCGCGGCACCAGCAAAGGCGGTGTGTAGGGCGCGGCGATCCGATGGGCCGGGCGTTGACCGCCTAGGGACCGGCACCGCCACCGGAGCGGGGTCGCTCGTTGCGGTGCCGGCCTGCGGAATCGAGTCGCTGCTGACCGCAGCCAGGGCATCGACCGTGCCGTTGCCGACGAGCGGATCCCATCCGGCGGGTGGGTGATGCGCGGTAGATTCGATGCGCTGCATCACCTGCCGTGCGGTCAACGTCGGAAAGCGGGCCCGGATCAGGGCGGCCAGGCCGCTGACGACCGGCGCCGCATAACTGGTTCCGGATATCGGAATCGAACCATGCTGTCCGCCAAGCCTGTTCACGGTCCCGTCACCGAACGGGCTGAGCGAGGTCACCGCCTCGCCGGTGGCGGCGACATCCACCCAGGGGCCGGCGAGAGTGAATGCCGAGGGTTCGCCTTGGGCGTTCACCGAACCTACGGTCAGCACGTAGTCGTCGTACCAGGCCGGACTCACCGCAACCGTGACGCTGTCCCGGGTTACCCCGGGGGCCTGCGGCGGACACTGCGCGGCGCCGCCGGTATTGCCGGCCGCGGCCACGATGACGGCGTTCTTGACATCGACCGCATAGGCCAAAGCGGCACCTAGCGCGCGGTCGTCCGGCGCAGCCGCGGCCGGAACGCAGGCAATCGACGAGATGTTGATCACCGACGCGCCGAGGTCGGCGGCCGTCCGCACGGCCTTCGCCATGGTGTCGACGTCACCAACACCTGTGCTGGACGGGTCGCCGACCGGTGCGAACTTGCTGCTGGACTGGCGAATGCTGATCAAGGTGACATCGGGTGCCACCCCGCTGAAATTGTCGCTTTGCGCATCCGGTGCGGCCGCGATAATTCCGGCCACCAGCGTGCCGTGTGCATCGCAATCCGCGGTGCCGTCCCCGGTGAAGACATAGTCACCGCCGGCAACCACCTTGGGCAACCGTCGATGGCGCGCAACGCCGGTGTCGATGACCGCGACCCGTTGGCCGGCGCCGCGGGTGAGTCGCCAGACCTGGTCGAGGTCGGCGAGTTGAGCGGACCGCTCAGCCCGGCCGAAAGCCCGTCCCGATTCGGCGGTGACCTCGGTGCATACCTCACGTTGTACGGTCGGCCGCGGCGGCGCCGGCAGCGCAGATTCGGGTAGCCATCTTTCGTCGATCGGCGGCGGCGAAACCGCGTGGGCAACCGGCGTTCCCAACCCAGACAGCGTCGCGAGCGCTGATACCACCAGCAGGCGCAGGGTACGGGACGTGGTCATGTCCATGTCAGGTCGAGGTGGCGAACGGCGCTGTAGGCGCCGCATAGCCAAGCGGTCAATGGAACCATTGCGATCAGCGCCAGACACTCCAGCAATTCGATGGTGCGGTACGTGACGGGCGAGAGCGACAACGCGGGAGCGACGAAGCCCAAAAACATTGCCACGGCGGCCAGCATGGCGGTCAGCGCGGCAATCCACGGCCCGTGTTCCAGAGCCCGATCCGCGGCGACGGTAAATGCCGTTGCAACGGTGGTGATTCCACAGATGGCAAACACCAGTGACCTTCTGGTGTCTGCTGAACGTGCTCGTAGCAGCAGCAGCGCACCGGTGACGGCGGCCAACGCGATACCGCCCATGCTGGACCTGTGGATGCCGTGGGTTGCGACGGCGGTTCCGATGGCACCGATGGTCGCCGAGGCCGCGAAGGCCGCCAGCAGGCTCGTCAACCAAGCATCTGCACGGTTCGCTCGGGTGGTCAGCCGATCCGTGGTGGGCAGGGCATCGGCGTCGTCGGGGTTCAGCGCGGGCGGCAATCGTGGCGACAACCCCGCCAACAGGACTGCCATCCGCGCGGATACCTCTAACAGACCAAAGGATGCCAGCGTGGCCAGCGAACCGATGGCAGGCACCGGGGCCGCAGTGATCGCGCCGACCAGCGTAGCGGCCGCGACGACTACCGCGCAGCACGCCACCGCGGTCAACGTGATACCCCCACAACCCGTTATGCGCATTGCCAGCACCGACGTGGCGGCCGCCGCCATCGCGGCAACTAGCACGCTATGGACACCGGGGACCCCGGGCACCGCCAGTAGGCCGGCAACAGCACCGAATATGGTGGCGATAACGCTCAACGTGAGGCCGGCGATCGGGTCCCGATATGTCCGGCATGCAATCACCGCAAACAGCAAGGCAGCCAAGCCGGCCGCCGCTACAACTCCGGCCGTGGCGTCGGAGTAGCGGGTTACGTTGGTGCCGAGGGCGTTTCGAACCAGCATCAGGCCGCCGCCGGCGGTGATGCAGCTTGCCGCCAGCGCACCGCTGAGCCGGGTCGTGCGCTGGCATTGGGGCCGGGCTGTGGTGTCAAGCGCCGCCGCCACCGCTTCGGCCACATCGTCACAGCGGGGGGTGGGCGGCTGGGCGCTGGACTTATGCAAGACCAGGACGGCGCCGTCGCGGATACCGCATTGCGCCAATGTCGTTGCGTTTGGCAGAGCTGGCGCCCCCAGGGCAGACAGCTGGTAGCGCGCCGCCGTCGCCGGGCTGGCGCCACGGTCACCCAGGATGTCGACGATCGACGGGATCAGAGTCGCGACGGGCACCGCGGCGGGCAAGGTCAGGTCGACGGCCTGGGCGCCGGCATGTACGGTGACCCGGCGCAGTCCCGGATCAGACGTAGGCATTCTCCCCCTTTATTCTCGGATCACCGGAACGGTAGCCGGTTCTCGATCGCCCGGTATTCGGTTGTCCACAAGCGACTTGCGGCGGATTCTCGCGCTGCATACCGTCGCCCAGCATGAATTCAGGGCCGGCGTGCGCGACTGCGGACATCCTGGTTGCCCCGCCGCCCGAGTTGCGGCGGTCGGAACCGTCCAGCCTGCTGATTCGCCTGCTCCCGGTCGTCATGTCGGTGGCGACCGTGGGTGTCATGGTGACGGTGTTCTTGCCGGGCTCGCCGGCCACGCGCCACCCCACGTTTCTGGCCTTCCCAATGATGATGCTGGTCTCGTTGGTGGTGACTGCGGTAACCGGACGCGGCCGGCGGCATGTCTCCGGTATCCACAACGACCGTGTCGACTACCTCGGGTACCTGAGTGTCTTGCGCACATCTGTCACCCAAACGGCTGCAGCACAACACGTATCACTGAACTGGACGCATCCCGATCCTGCCACCTTGTGGACATTGATCGGTGGTCCGCGAATGTGGGAGCGTCGACCGGGTGCTGCCGACTTCTGTCGCATCCGTGTCGGAGTTGGATCTGCACCGCTGGCCACCCGCTTGGTGGTCGGGCAGCTTCCGCCGGCGCAGCGTGCGGATCCGGTCACCCGCGCCGCGCTGCGCTGTTTCCTTGCCGCACACGCGACCATTGCGGATGCGCCCATCGCGATCCCCTTGCGGGTCGGCGGTCCGATCGCCATCGACGGTGACCCGACCAAGGTCCGCGGGCTGCTGCGGGCGATGATCTGCCAGCTGGCCGTATGGCACTCACCGGAGGAGTTGCTGATCGCCGGCGTGGTCAGTGACCGCAACCGCGCGCACTGGGATTGGCTGAAATGGCTGCCGCACAACCAACATCCGAATGCCTGTGATGCCTTGGGGCCAGCCCCGATGGTGTACTCGACCCTGGCAGAGATGCAAAATGCGCTAGCCGCAACGGTATTGGCCCACGTTGTTGCGATCGTCGACACGGCCGAACGTGGCAACGGCGCGATCACCGGCGTGATCACGATCGAGGTGGGCGCCAGACGAGACGGTGCACCGCCGGTGGTCAGATGTGCCGGCGAAGTGACAGCGCTAGCGTGCCCGGACCAGCTGGAGCCTCAAGACGCGCTGGTATGCGCCCGTCGGCTGGCCGCTCACCGGGTCGGGCACTCGGGTCGCACGTTCATCCGTGGCTCGGGTTGGGCGGAACTGGTCGGCATCGGCGATGTGGCCGCTTTCGATCCGAGCACGTTGTGGCGCAACGTAAACCAACATGATCGGCTCCGTGTCCCGATCGGAGTCACGCCCGACGGTACCGCCGTGCAGCTAGACATCAAGGAAGCCGCGGAACAGGGCATGGGTCCACACGGGCTGTGCGTCGGCGCCACCGGATCAGGCAAATCGGAGCTGCTGCGTACCATCGCGCTGGGGATGATGGCACGCAATTCGCCCGAAGTCCTCAACCTCCTTCTGGTCGACTTCAAGGGTGGTGCAACATTTCTCGACCTCGCGGGAGCCCCACATGTAGCCGCGGTCATCACCAACCTTGCCGAGGAAGCACCGCTGGTCGCACGGATGCAAGACGCATTGGCCGGCGAGATGAGCCGCCGGCAACAGCTGCTGCGGATGGCAGGCCACTTGGTCAGTGTCACGGCATATCAGCGGGCACGCCAAACGGGTGCGCAACTTCCCTGCCTGCCGATCCTGTTCATCGTCGTCGACGAGTTTTCCGAATTGCTGAGCCAACATCCCGAATTCGTCGACGTGTTCCTCGCGATCGGTCGGGTGGGCCGGTCGCTGGGCATGCATTTGCTGCTGGCCAGTCAGCGGCTCGACGAGGGCCGACTGCGTGGACTGGAAACCCATCTGTCCTATCGAATGTGCCTGAAAACGTGGTCCGCCAGTGAATCACGCAACGTGCTCGGGACGCAGGACGCATATCAACTGCCCAACACCCCCGGTGCGGGCTTGCTGCAAACGGGAACCGGAGAGCTGATCCGATTTCAGACCGCGTTCGTTTCCGGGCCGCTTCGACGGGCGAGTCCCTCAGCGGTCCACCCGGTAGCCCCGCCGTCGGTGCGACCGTTCACCACGCACGCTGCGGCGCCGGTCACAGCCGGTCCCGTCGGCGGGACAGCCGAGGTGCCCACGCCTACCGTCTTGCATGCGGTGCTCGACCGGCTGGTCGGTCATGGACCGGCTGCGCATCAAGTCTGGCTACCGCCGCTGGACGAGCCACCGATGCTGGGCGCCCTACTGCGTGACGCTGAGCCGGCGCAGGCCGAGCTGGCCGTACCCATCGGCATTGTCGATCGGCCGTTCGAGCAGTCACGGGTGCCGCTGACGATCGACTTGTCCGGGGCCGCAGGCAATGTCGCGGTCGTAGGTGCACCGCAAACGGGCAAGTCAACCGCGCTGCGGACGCTGATCATGGCGTTGGCTGCTACCCACGATGCGGGCCGGGTGCAGTTCTATTGTTTGGACTTCGGCGGCGGGGCGCTGGCCCAGGTGGACGAACTGCCGCATGTGGGTGCCGTGGCCGGCAGGGCGCAGCCGCAGCTGGCATCGCGGATGCTCGCCGAACTGGAGTCGGCCGTGCGATTTCGGGAGGCATTCTTCCGCGACCACGGCATCGACTCGGTGGCGCGGTACCGCCAGCTGCGAGCAAAGTCGGCCGCTGAGTCTTTTGCGGACATATTTCTTGTCATCGACGGCTGGGCAAGCTTACGCCAGGAGTTCGCGGCCCTTGAGGAGTCGATCGTTGCCCTGGCAGCTCAAGGGCTTTCATTCGGCGTACATGTGGCGCTATCGGCAGCACGGTGGGCGGAGATCAGGCCGTCGCTGCGGGATCAGATCGGCAGTCGAATCGAGTTACGGCTGGCGGATCCCGCGGATTCCGAATTGGACCGTAGGCAGGCGCAACGGGTGCCGGTCGACAGACCGGGCCGTGGCCTCTCCCGCGACGGGATGCACATGGTGATCGCCCTGCCCGACCTGGATGGAGTTGCGCTACGACGCCGAAGTGGTGATCCGGTGGCGCCCCCGATACCGCTACTGCCCGCGCGCGTGGACTACGACAGCGTCGTGGCCCGAGCCGGCGACGAACTCGGTGCGCACATCTTGCTCGGCCTCGAGGAACGTCGAGGCCAGCCGGTGGCCGTCGATTTCGGACGCCACCCGCACCTGCTGGTGCTGGGCGACAACGAGTGCGGAAAGACGGCCGCGTTGCGGACCCTGTGCCGCGAGATCGTCCGGACCCATACCGCCGCGCGAGCCCAACTTCTCATCGTCGACTTCCGGCACACCCTGCTCGACGTCATCGAGTCGGAACATATGAGCGGCTACGTCAGCTCGCCGGCGGCGCTGGGTGCCAAGCTGTCGAGTCTGGTCGACCTGCTCCAGGCGCGGATGCCCGCCCCGGATGTGAGCCAGGCGCAGCTGCGAGCCAGGTCCTGGTGGTCGGGTCCGGATATCTATGTCGTGGTCGACGACTACGACCTGGTTGCGGTCTCATCGGGCAACCCGCTGATGGTCTTGCTCGAATATTTGCCGCACGCAAGAGATCTCGGTTTACACCTGGTGGTGGCGCGGCGCAGCGGGGGTGCTGCTCGGGCGCTGTTCGAGCCGGTGCTTGCCAGCCTGCGTGACCTGGGCTGCCGGGCACTGCTGATGAGCGGACGTCCGGATGAAGGCGCACTGTTCGGGTCGAGCCGCCCGATGCCGCTGCCACCGGGCCGGGGCATCCTGGTCACCGGTGCCGGTGACGAGCAACTGGTTCAAGTCGCCTGGAGCCCACCCCCGTGAGCCCACATCGCGCGGTGATCGAGGCGGGTCCGGGTGCCATCCGCCGATTGTGTTGTGGCGCAGACGTAGTCGCGGACACCGCAGTGTCTGCCGCCGCGCTGGCGGCGATCGACGACCAGGTAGCGCTGCTGGACGAACGGCCAGTCGCCGTGGATTCGCTGTGGTTCGACGCCCTGCGATCGGTGGCCGTCGACCACCGTGACGGCCCGGTCGTCGTGCACCCGTCGTGGTGGTCGGCGGCTCGGGTCGAGGTGGTCACCGCAGCCGCACGCACGCTGACCCGCGATGTCGTCGTGCACCCGCGGTCGTGGCTGCTGAGGCAGGCGTCCTCGGGGGTTTCGGCCGCAACGGTGGTGGTGGAGATCGCGGAGCGACTGGTGTTGGTGGCCGGCGCCGAGGTCGCCGCGGTGGCCCGCCGCACGGACGCCGAGTCCGTTGCCGGCCAGGTAGGCAGTGTCATTGCGCGGATGACGCGGGGTATTACCGCGGTGGTGCTGATCGACGTGCCCAGTACGGTCGCCGGGGCGGCAGCGCTCGCGGCGGCAATCGCCGGTGCGGTGCGGGGTACCGGTAGCAGCGTGGTCGAGATCGACGGCGTGCGGCTGGCGCGGTTGGCCAGGGCCGCCCTGCCGCCTTCCGACGAGCCCGCCGATCCGGCGGCGCGGCCTGCCACCCGCTCTCGGGTCCCGACACTTGCCCGGGTTGCGGCCGCCGGTGTCGCCTTGGCGTTACTGGCGCCGGCTGCCGTGGTCCGCCACGGTGCGACAACCCTGCAAAGACCACCGACGACGCTTCTGGTAGAGGGCCGGGTGGCGCTGACGATTCCGGCGGACTGGTCCACGCAGCGGGTGGTCTCCGGTCCCGGTTCGGCGCGGGTACAGGTCACTTCACCGGCCGATCCCGAGGTGGCGTTGCACGTCACACAATCACCGGTTCCCGGTGAGACGCTGCCTGGCACCGCGCAGCGGTTGAAGCGGGCGATCGACGCGTCACCGGCCGGGGTATTCGTCGACTTCAACCCCTCCGATATCAGAGCCGGCCGGCCCGCGGTGACCTATCGAGAGGTCCGCGCCGGGCATCAGGTGCGGTGGACGATTCTGCTCGACGGAGCGGTCCGGATCAGCGTCGGCTGCCAGAGCGGGCCCGGCCATGAAGACCTCCTCAGGGAGGTGTGTGCGCAAGCCGTACGGTCCGTCCACGCCGTTGGTTGAACCGGGAAGGATCGGAGGGAACCAGACGAGGTTGGCGGCGGTCCTACTTGATGTGAGCACACCGAACACGCTGAACGCCGACTTTGACCTGATGCGTTCGGTTGCGGGTATCACGGACGCCCGCAATGAGGAAATCCGTGCGATGCTGCAGGCATTCATCGGCCGCATGAGCGGTGTGCCGCCGTCGGTGTGGGGTGGGCTCGCGGCCGCTCGGTTCCAGGATGTGGTGGATCGCTGGAACGCCGAGTCGACGCGGCTCTACCACGTCCTGCACGCGATCGCCGACACCATCCGCCACAACGAGGCCGCGCTGCGGGAAGCCGGCCAAATCCATGCCCGCCACATCGCCGCCGCCGGCGGCGACCTATAGACCGAGGATCAGCCTCGACTATGAACGCAGACCCCGTGTTGTCGTACAACTTTGACGCCATCGAATACTCCGTTCGTCAGGAGATCCACACCACCGCGGCCCGTTTCAACGCTGCGCTGCAAGAGCTGAGGTCGCAGATCGCGCCGTTGCAGCAGCTCTGGACACGGGAAGCGGCCGCCGCCTACCACGCGGAGCAACTCAAGTGGCACCAGGCGGCCAGCGCGCTCAACGAGATCCTGATCGACTTGGGAAACGCGGTTCGCCACGGTGCCGACGACGTGGCGCATGCCGACCGGCGGGCGGCTGGAGCTTGGGCACGCTAGTTCCGGGCCCCGGAGCGCGCAACAGACCCCTGTGTGGTCCCGACGGGGGAGAGCCGTCGGGACCACACAGTCATTTTGACCTGCGTGGATGCTCGTCGGTAAGCTGCTCGGTTGGCGTGCGGTACGCCGGGACCTCGGGTCAATGTCGGTCGCCGAGACCAACCCGCCGTTCACGCCTGACCGGCGCCCGGGGCACCCCGGGATCCACCCGAGAGAAAAGAAGGTAAGCGCTGTGCCCACGTACGCGCCCAAGGCGGGTGACACCACGCGATCGTGGTACGTCATCGACGCCACGGACGTGGTGCTTGGCCGCCTTGCCGTCGCGGCGGCCAACCTGCTGCGCGGCAAGCACAAGCCGACGTTCGCCCCCAATGTCGATGGCGGTGACTTCGTCATCGTGATCAACGCCGACAAGGTCGCCATCAGCGGCGACAAACTGCAGCACAAGATGGTTTACCGGCACTCGGGGTATCCCGGCGGCCTGCACAAGCGCACCATCGGTGAGCTAATGCAACGCCACCCCGACCGCGTGGTGGAAAAGGCGATCCTCGGCATGTTGCCCAAGAACAGGCTCAGCCGCCAGATCCAGCGCAAGCTTCGCGTCTACGCCGGCCCGGAGCATCCGCACAGCGCTCAGCAGCCGGTTCCGTACGAGCTCAAGCAGGTGGCGCAATGACCGAAACCACCCCAGCCCCGCAAACCCCGGCGGCCCCGGCCGGGCCCGCACAATCGTTCGTGTTGGAGCGGCCCATCCAGACCGTTGGGCGCCGTAAGGAGGCCGTGGTACGAGTGCGGCTGGTGCCCGGCACCGGCAAGTTCGACCTCAACGGCCGCAGCTTGGAGGACTACTTCCCAAACAAGGTGCACCAGCAGTTGATCAAGGCACCCCTGGTCACCGTGGATCGGGTGGAAAGTTTCGACATCTTTGCCCACCTGGGCGGCGGCGGCCCGTCGGGTCAGGCCGGCGCGCTGCGCCTGGGTATCGCCCGGGCATTGATTCTGGTATCGCCGGAGGACCGGCCCGCGCTGAAGAAGGCCGGCTTCTTGACCCGTGATCCACGCGCCACCGAGCGCAAGAAGTACGGCCTGAAGAAGGCCCGCAAGGCGCCCCAGTACAGCAAGCGCTGACATCACTTTCGGGCGACAAGCGTGCATGTTTGTGTGCGCTCGTCGGCGTGTCGGTGAACCAACAGGCATATTCGCTGCCAAGAGTGGATATGTGCGCAGCCGTCAACTGTGAAAGGTTGTCCGTATGGGTCGACTGTTTGGCACCGATGGTGTGCGCGGTGTCGCCAATCGCGAGTTGACCGCGGAACTGGCCCTGGCACTGGGCGCCGCGGCGGCGCGACGATTGTCGAGGTCGGGCGCACCGGGTCGGCGAGTCGCGGTGCTTGGCCGCGATCCGCGGGCCAGCGGCGAGATGCTGGAGGCCGCCGTGATCGCCGGCCTGACCAGTGAGGGCGTCGACGCGCTGCGGGTCGGGGTGTTGCCGACCCCCGCGGTGGCCTATCTGACCGGCGCCTACGACGCCGACTTCGGGGTGATGATCTCGGCGTCGCATAACCCGATGCCCGATAACGGCATCAAAATCTTCGGGCCCGGCGGCCACAAATTAGATGACGACACCGAGGATCAGATCGAGGATCTGGTCCTCGGCGTCTCCCGCGGACCCGGGTTGCGGCCGGCCGGCGCGGGGATTGGCCGCGTTATCGACGCCGAGGATGCGACCGAACGCTACCTGCGCCACGTGGCCAAGGCCGCCACCGCCCGGCTCGATGACCTGGCCGTGGTGGTCGACTGCGCTCATGGGGCCGCGTCGTCGGCGGCTCCGCGCGCCTACCGAGCGGCCGGTGCCCGGGTTATCGCGATCAACGCCGAACCCAACGGACGCAACATCAACGACGGCTGTGGATCGACTCACCTTGACCCGCTGCGGGCAGCGGTGCTCGCCCATCGGGCCGACCTGGGCCTGGCCCATGATGGAGACGCCGATCGGTGCCTGGCCGTCGACGCCAACGGTGACCTCGTCGACGGTGACGCCATCATGGTGGTGCTGGCGCTGGCAATGAAAGAGGCCGGTGAGTTGGCCTGCAACACATTGGTGGCCACCGTGATGAGTAACCTCGGGCTGCACCTAGCCATGCGCTCGGCCGGCGTCACCGTGCGTACAACCGCCGTCGGTGACCGCTACGTCCTCGAAGAGCTGCGGGCCGGTGACTACAGCCTCGGAGGCGAACAATCCGGCCACATCGTCATGCCGGCGCTGGGCTCCACCGGTGACGGCATCGTCACCGGGCTGCGGTTGATGACCCGCATGGTGCAGACCGGCTCGTCGTTGTCCGACCTGGCGTCGGCGATGCGGACGTTGCCGCAGGTGCTGATCAACGTCGAGGTTGTCGACAAGGCCACCGCCGCCGCGGCGCCCTCGGTCCGAACGGCGGTCGAGCAGGCCGCGGCCGAGCTGGGTGACACGGGTCGAATCCTCTTGCGCCCGTCCGGAACTGAGCCGATGATTCGGGTGATGGTGGAGGCAGCCGACGAGGGCGTCGCCCAGCGGCTGGCGGCCACGGTCGCCGACGCGGTGAGCACCGCGCGCTGAACCGGAAATGCTGGAACCCCGACGCGGCGCGGGGCGTCCGAATAGGCATGAGACCCGATAGCGTAAACAGCGCCGGCATAGACATAGCAGCGGTATACGCGGTTGCCGACCGGTTCAGCGCCGCCGCCGAGCTCATCGATGACGCCATCGGCAATCACCTGACGAGGCTGGCTTTTGGCGGAGCCTGCGCGGGCCGGGGGCACGCCTCGCGTGGCGATGCGTTGCGCTGCAGGCTAGACCGGTTGGCCGGCGAGTTGTCAGTGTGGTCCCGGGCGGCTGTGCAGATCGCGTTTGCGTTGCGGGCGGGCGCCAACCGCTACGCCGAGGCCGACCTGTGCGCGGCGGCGCGGATCGGGTGAGGGTGGCTGACCGGTTGAACGTCGCTGAGCGTCTCGCCGAGGGCAGGCCCGCAGCCGAGCACACGCAAAGCTACGTGCGGGCTTGCCACCTGGTGGGCTACCAACATCCCGACCTGACCGCCTACCCTGCCCAGATCCACGACTGGTACGGCAGCGAAGACGGACTTGACCTGCACGCGCTCGACGCTGACTGCGCGCAGCTGCGGGCTGCCGCCAGTGTGCTCATGGAGGCGCTGCGGATGGAGCGTAGCCAGGTCGCCGTCTTGGCAGCGGCATGGACGGGATCGGGGGCCGACGCGGCGGTGCACTTTGTGCAGCGTCACTGTGAGACTGGAAATTCGGTGGTCACCGAAGTCCGTGCCGCGGCCCAACGCTGCGAATCGCTGCGCGACAACCTCTGGCAGCTGGTGGACTCCAAAGTCGCGACGGCCATTGCGATCGACGAGCGTGCCCTGGCGCAGCGGCCGGCATGGTTGGCTGCGGCCGAAGCGCTCACGACGGAGGGGGCAGATCGGCCGACGGCCGTCGAAGTGGTTCGCCAACAGATACAGCCCTACGTGGACGACGATGTTCGCAACGACTGGCTGACCACGATGCGATCGACAACGGCCGGTGTGGCGGCGTCGTATGATGCGGTCACCGATCAGCTGGCCAGCGCGCCGCGCGCGCACTTCGAGATTCCGGACGATCTCGGGCCCGGTCGCCAACCTTCTCCGGCATCGGTGCCGGCTCAACCGAGCGCGACGGCAGCGATTACGCCCGCGGCCGCTCTTCCCCCGCCGGATCCGGTGCCGGCCGTGACCTCGCGGCCAGTGACGCCGTCGGATTTTGGATCGGCGCCAGGTGATGGTTCCGCGACGCCGGCGGGTGTTGGCAGCGCCGGTGGTTTCGGCGATGCCGGCGGCACCGGCGGTCTGGGCGGGTTTGCCGGGCTTGCCGGGCTTGCCAACCGGATCGTCGATGCGGTGGATAGCCTGCTGGGTTCGGTGGCCGAACAGCTGGGGGATCCGTTGGCAGCTGACAATCCGCCGGGTGCCGTCGATCCGTTCGCTGAAGACGCGGCCGACAACGCTGATGACGGCGACGATGCCCACCCGGAAGAGGCCGACGAGGCAGCGGAGCCGAAGGAAGCAACAGAGCCCGACGAAGCAGACGAGGTCGACGACGCCGACGAATCGGTGCCCGCTGAACGTGCCCAGGATGTCGCCGAGGAGGCCACGCTGCCGCCGGTCGCCGAACCGCCGCCGCCTGCCGCGCCTCCGGTCGCCGAACCACCGCCTCCGGTCGCTGCGCCGGCGCCGCCGGGTGCGCCGGAACCGGCGAATGGGCCTTCGCCGGAAGCGCTGTCCGAGGGAGCCACCCCCTGTGAGATCGCCGCCGACGAGCTTCCGCAGGCGGGGCCGTGACGGGTCGGGGTGTCCCGCGCTACTTCAACAGCGTCACGATCTTCTCCCCCGGGGTGATCGGCGGCGCTTCAGGGTCGATCGGGTCCGTCTTGGGCAGCTGCAGGTCTGGATCGGCGAACCTGCGATAAGTCTTGTCGCCGCCGAGCGTGTACAACAGGTACCCGGTCAGCAGCGCCCGGACCGAACGCTGCGTCCGGCGGTGTGGGCCTGGGAGCCCCAACACCTTCGTCAGTCGTCTGCCCTCAACCAGACCACCGGCTCGGGCTTTGCTGACGATGCGTAGGGTGGCCTTATCCCAAGCCCGGGATAGCCCGAGGGCGTTGGAGGTCAGCGTCTTCGGATCGCCAGGTGCGGTCAGAATCAGTCCCGGAACGTCTAGGGTCGCGGCTGGCTGCTCCGCGGCCGGATTGGTCACCGTCGGGAATATCGCCGCCACGGACTTGACGTGCGTGCCGGTCAAGCCGGCGGCGGCGAACACGGCGGCCGAGCCACCGAAACCATGGCCCACCAGCCCGAGCTTGGCGGGGTGCACGCTGATTTTTCCAGGCCCAAGGCGGACACCGGCCACGATGTCGAGGGCAACGCCCAGATCGAAGGCCAGATTCAGGACCGATGGGGCCAGTCCGCGCTCGCTGTCGGGGGCGGCGGCCACGATGCCCCATGACGCCAAATGCTCCAATAGACCCGAATAGCGAGAGGTGCCGGTGAGCCAGTCGTGGCCGAAGGCGACACCGGGAAGGTGCAGCCCCGCCTCGGGGGTGTACACCACCCCGGGTAGGCCGGCAAAAGCCAGGTCACCGCGCAAAACACGGTGTGGTCCCCGGCGGTGCAGGGCGGCGACGAGCTTGCGGATCCGGGGCACCCGTCGACGTTAGCGGTGACGTGGCGGATGGGTCCAGTGGGTCCACGTCGCACCGTCCCAGTAACGCAGTCCCGCCCCGGACGGGTCTGGATACCAGCCCGCCGGTATGGGTCCCCGGGGAACGGCTGGATGGGCGATGGCGTGCGGGCCGTGGGGAACGGACGCCCCGTCGGCGGCGGCTCGCACCCGCCGAATCGCATTGAAGTTGGAAATCAGCGCGATCCAGTTCATCGCGAGGAGCGACACCAAACTCCACCAACCAACGAGCAGGTTGTAGGTCTGCGCCGACTTGTACGCCGCTTCGCATTGCTCGCGCGTCCCGGAGACCACGTAGGTGCGTTGCTGCCACAGGATCAGCGCACCCGTGTGCCTGATGAGCTTCAGCTGGTGCTGGGCATATGGGTTGGACAAGTGTTGGCCTTTCGTGCGCGGTGGCCAAACTCGACGATAGCGTCGGTTGGGCGACGGGACTGCCCTACCGACCATGCTGCACTACCCTGGTCTGCTGTGTGCGGAATTGTCGGTTACGTCGGGCGGCGCCCCGCCTACGTCGTCGTCATGGACGCGCTGCGCCGGATGGAGTACCGCGGCTACGACTCGTCGGGCATCGCGCTGGTCGACGGTGGCACACTCACCGTGCGCCGGCGTGCGGGCCGGCTGGCCAACCTCGAGGAAGCCGTGGCGGAAATGCCGTCCACGGCGCTGTCCGGTACTACCGGCCTGGGCCACACCCGCTGGGCCACCCACGGTCGTCCCACCGACCGCAACGCGCACCCGCACCGCGACGCTGCCGGCAAGATCGCCGTCGTCCACAACGGCATCATCGAGAACTTCGCCGTCTTGCGCCGGGAGCTGGAGACTGCCGGTGTCGAGTTTGCCAGCGACACCGATACCGAGGTCGCGGCGCACCTGGTGGCGCGGGCGTATCGGCACGGCGAGACGGCCGATGACTTCGTCGGCTCCGTACTTGCCGTGCTGCGCCGGCTTGAGGGGCATTTCACGCTCGTGTTCGCCAATGCCGACGACCCCGGCACCCTCGTGGCGGCCCGCCGTTCCACGCCCCTGGTGCTGGGCATCGGCGACAACGAGATGTTCGTCGGTTCCGACGTGGCCGCGTTTATCGAGCACACCCGGGAAGCGGTCGAGCTCGGCCAGGACCAGGCGGTGGTGATCACCGCCGACGGCTACCGGATCAGCGATTTCGACGGCAACGATGGCCTACAAGCTGGGCGCGATTTCCGCCCCTTCCACATCGACTGGGATCTGGCTGCCGCCGAAAAGGGCGGCTACGAGTACTTCATGCTCAAGGAGATCGCCGAGCAGCCCGCCGCGGTGGCCGACACCTTGCTCGGACACTTCGTGGGTGGCCGGATCGTGCTCGACGAGCAGCGGTTGAGCGACCAGGAACTGCGCGAGATCGACAAGGTGTTCGTGGTGGCCTGCGGTACCGCATATCACTCCGGGCTGCTGGCCAAGTACGCGATCGAGCACTGGACGCGGCTGCCCGTGGAAGTGGAACTCGCCAGCGAGTTTCGGTATCGGGATCCGGTGTTGGACCGTAGCACCTTGGTGGTGGCGATCTCGCAGTCCGGGGAAACCGCCGACACGCTGGAAGCGGTCCGACACGCCAAGGAGCAGAAAGCCAAGGTGCTGGCGATCTGCAACACCAACGGCTCGCAGATCCCGCGCGAGTGCGACGCGGTGCTCTACACCCGCGCCGGCCCGGAGATCGGTGTGGCGTCCACAAAAACGTTTCTGGCGCAGATTGCTGCCAACTATCTGCTCGGCCTTGCCTTGGCGCAGGCCCGCGGCACCAAATACCCCGACGAGGTCGAGCGCGAGTACCACGAACTGGAAGCGATGCCGGACCTGGTGGCCCGGGTGATCGCGGCGACCGGACCGGTGGCCGAGCTGGCCCACCGGTTCGCCCAGTCGTCGACCGTGCTGTTCCTGGGTCGCCATGTCGGCTATCCGGTGGCGCTGGAGGGTGCACTCAAACTCAAGGAGTTGGCCTACATGCACGCCGAGGGTTTCGCGGCCGGCGAGCTCAAGCACGGCCCGATCGCGCTGATCGAAGACGGCCTACCGGTCATCGTCGTCATGCCCTCACCCAAGGGGTCGGCCACGCTGCACGCCAAGCTGCTGTCCAACATCCGTGAAATCCAGACCCGCGGTGCGGTGACCATCGTGATCGCCGAGGAGGGCGACGAAACGGTGCGCCCCTACGCCGATCACCTGATCGAAATCCCAGCGGTGTCAACGCTATTGCAGCCGCTGCTATCAACCATTCCGCTTCAGGTGTTCGCGGCTTCGGTGGCGCGCGCCCGCGGCTACGATGTCGACAAGCCGCGGAATCTGGCCAAGTCCGTCACCGTCGAATAGTCGAGGTGGCTCACGGTACGGGACCTGGCGGCCCAAGACACTCGACGCGATCCACGTGGCGACCGCGGAGACGTTGGGTGCGGAGTTGACGGCGATGATCACCTACCACAGGAAGATGGCGGCTGTCGCACAATCACGTGGCCTGGCGGTGGCATCCGCTGACGGAGGGGTCCCGCGGTTACAATTTCCGGGCCGGAACGCACAAGTGGGCGGGTAGCGAGTTGGGACGCATCCTGAGAGTCGTTGTCGGTTTGGTGCTCGTGATTGCGGCCTACGTCACCGTGATCGCGTTGTATCACAGCACCGGCCTCGGCCGACCTCATGAAGTCGCCCACGGTCGGCCGACGGCCGACGGGACCACGGTGACCCTGCACGTCGAGCAGCTTCAGACGATCAAGGGCGTGCTGGTTGCCAACCTCGCCGTGTCACCTGGGACTGAGCTGCTGGATTCGCAAACCCAGGGCCTCAAGGACGACCTCACCGTCACGGTCACATCCGTGGTAACGCCTACCAAGCGCACCTGGTCGAGTGGTTCGCTGCCCGGCGTCTTTCCCGTCCCGCTGACCATCTCCGGGGATCCCGCGAATTGGCCGTTCGACCACTACCGTTCGGGGCCGATCACGGTCCAGCTCTACCGCGGAGCCGCGCACGCGCCGGAACGTGTGTCGGTGACATTCGTCGACCGGCTTCCGGGCTGGAACGTCGACATTTCCGGTGTCGGCGACGCCAATGTGCCTGCCCCGTACCGAGTGGGGTTGCACCGATCGCCGAGCAGCGTGGCATTCGGCACCGTCATCGTCGGTGTGTTGATCGCGCTGGCCGGGGTGGGCCTGTTCGTTGCGGTTCAAACCGCACGTGGCCGGCGGCAATTCCAGCCGCCGATGACAACGTGGTATGCGGCAATGCTTTTTGCGGTGATACCGCTGCGCAATGCGCTTCCCGACGCGCCCCCAATCGGATTTTGGATCGACGTCACGGTCGTACTCTGGGTGGTCGTCGCATTGGTGACCTCGATGGTGCTGTATATCCTCTGCTGGTGGTGGCACCTGAAGCCTGACGTCGACGAAACCATGTAAGTGTTGACCCGTGGCGGACGCATCGGTGGTGGCACGGCTGCGATCGTGGGCGCTCGCGGTGTGGCACTTCGTCAGCAACGCCCCGTTGACCTATGCCTGGCTGGTCGTGTTGGTGATCACCACGATCATCCAGAACAATCTCACCGGGAGCCAGCTGCATTTCGTGCTCCTGCACCGGTCCACCAACATCGCCGAGTTGGGGCGCGATCCGCTCGAGGTGCTGTTTTCCAGCCTGTTGTGGATCGACGGCCGGAATTTGGAACCGTACCTGCTGCTGTTCACCCTGTTCCTAGCGCCCGCCGAGCATTGGCTCGGCCACTTGCGTTGGCTCACCGTGGGATTGACCGCTCACATCGGTGCCACCTATTTGAGCGAAGGCCTGCTCTATCTGGCGATCCAGCACCGAGACGCCTCCGAAAGGATGGTGCACGCTCGTGATATCGGGGTCAGCTACTTCCTGGTCGGTGTGATGGCGGTATTGACCTATCACATCGCCAAACCGTGGCGCTGGGGCTATCTCGGGGTGCTGCTGGTCATCTTTGGTTTTCCGCTGATCGCGATGGACAAAGCCGAGCTGGACTTCACCGCGGTCGGTCACTTCGCGTCCATCCTGATTGGTCTGCTGTTCTATCCGATGGCCCGGGAACGCGACGGTCGGCTGTGGAATCCGGCCAGAATCAAAAGTCTGCTGCACAGGCGCGGCACCCGAGGACGGCGGGCCTGAGATGCGCCACTACTACTCTGTCGACACCATCCGCGCGGCTGAGGCGCCCCTGTTGGCCAGCCTGCCCGACGGTGCGCTGATGCGACGCGCGGCCTTCGGGCTGGCCACCGAGATCGGCCGTGAGTTGACCGCTCGCACGGGTGGGGTGGTCGGCCGCCGGGTGTGCGCGGTCGTCGGATCCGGCGACAACGGTGGCGACGCGCTGTGGGCGGCGACGTTCCTGCGACGCCGCGGCGCCGCCGCCGACGCGGTGCTGCTCAACCCGGACCGCACGCATCGCAAGGCGCTGGCGGCGTTCACCAAATCCGGGGGTCGCCTCGTCGAGAGTGTCTCGGCGGCGACCGATCTCGTCATCGACGGGGTGGTCGGCATCTCCGGCTCGGGGCCGCTGCGACCGGCGGCCGCGCAGGTGTTCGCCGCGGTTCAGGCCGCCGCCATACCGGTGGTCGCCGTCGACATCCCCAGCGGCATCGATGTGGCGACCGGGGCGATCACCGGCCCCGCCGTGCACGCCGCGCTGACCGTCACCTTTGGCGGGCTCAAACCGGTGCACGCGCTGGCCGACTGCGGCCGCGTCGTCCTTGTCGATATCGGGCTGGACCTGGCGCACACCGACGTGTTGGGTTTCGAGGCTACCGACGTGGCCGCGCGCTGGCCGGTGCCCGGTCCCCGCGACGACAAATACACCCAGGGCGTGACCGGCGTGCTGGCCGGGTCGTCGACGTATCCGGGTGCGGCCGTGCTGTGCACCGGGGCGGCCGTCGCCGCCACCTCCGGCATGGTCCGCTACGCCGGGACCGCCCATGCGGAAGTCCTCGCGCACTGGCCGGAGGTCATCGCCTCGCCCACCCCGGCGGCGGCCGGGCGGGTGCAGGCCTGGGTCGTCGGGCCGGGCCTGGGCACCGACGAAGCCGGGGCCGCCGCGTTGTGGTTCGCGCTGGACACCGACCTGCCGGTGTTGGTCGACGCCGACGGGCTGACCATGCTGGCGGACCACCCCGATCTGGTGGCGGGCCGCAACGCCCCGACGGTCTTGACGCCGCACGCCGGTGAGTTCGCCCGGCTGGCCGGGGCGCCGCCCGGTGACGACCGCGTGGGGGCCTGCCGCCAGCTGGCCGACGCGCTGGGCGCCACCGTGCTGCTCAAGGGCAATGTCACCGTCATCGCCGATCCCGGCGGCCCGGTCTATCTCAATCCGGCCGGCCAGTCCTGGGCGGCCACCGCCGGGTCCGGTGACGTGCTGTCCGGGATGATCGGTGCGCTGCTGGCGTCGGGATTGCCGTCTGGGGAGGCGGCCGCGGCCGCGGCGTTCGTGCACGCCCGGGCATCGGCGGCCGCGGCCGCCGATCCCGGCCCCGGCGATGCGCCCACGTCGGCGTCGCGCATCAGCGGCCACATTCGGGCCGCTCTGGCTGCCCTGTAGTCCTGCCAGTCCGCAACAAGCCCGGAAAGGATCCGCCGTGTCTCGCAGTCACCCGTCCGTGCCCGCGCATTCGATCGCTCCGGCCTACACCGGTCGGATGTTCACCGCACCGGTGCCGGCGCTGCGGATGCCCGATGAGTCGATGGATCCCGAGGCGGCCTATCGCTTCATCCACGACGAGCTGATGCTCGACGGTAGCTCGCGGCTGAATCTGGCCACCTTCGTGACCACCTGGATGGACCCGGAGGCCGAAAAGCTGATGGCCGAGACGTTCGACAAGAACATGATCGATAAGGACGAATACCCGGCGACCGCGGCCATCGAGGCGCGCTGTGTGTCCATGGTCGCCGACCTGTTTCACGCCGAGGGTCTGCGCGACCACGACCCCACCAGCGCCACCGGGGTGTCCACCATCGGCTCCAGCGAGGCGGTGATGCTGGGTGGGCTGGCCCTGAAATGGCGTTGGCGGCAACGGGTGGGGTCTTGGAAGGGGCGCATGCCCAATCTGGTGATGGGTTCGAACGTCCAGGTGGTGTGGGAGAAGTTCTGCCGCTACTTCGACGTCGAACCCCGTTACCTGCCGATGGAGCGGGGCCGCTACGTCATCACCCCCGAGCAGGTGCTCGCCGCCGTCGACGAGAACACCATCGGCGTGGTGGCGATCTTGGGCACCACCTATACCGGTGAACTCGAACCCATCGCCGAGATCTGCGCCGCGCTGGACAAACTGGCGGCTGGCGGGGGTGTGGACGTCCCGGTACACGTCGACGCGGCCAGTGGGGGCTTTGTGGTGCCGTTTTTGCATCCGGACCTGGTATGGGATTTTCGGCTGCCCCGCGTGGTGTCGATCAACGTCAGCGGCCACAAGTATGGGCTGACCTATCCCGGCGTCGGGTTTGTCGTGTGGCGCGGGCCCGAGCACCTGCCGGAGGATCTGGTTTTCCGGGTCAACTACCTCGGCGGCGACATGCCGACCTTCACCCTGAACTTCTCCCGTCCCGGTAACCAGGTGGTGGGCCAGTACTACAACTTCCTGCGGCTGGGGCGCGACGGCTATACCAAGGTGATGCAGGCGCTGTCGCACACCGCCCGGTGGCTGGGTGACCAGCTGCGCGAGGTGGATCATTGCGAGGTGATCTCGGATGGTTCGGCGATCCCGGTGGTCAGCTTCCGGCTCGCCGGCGACCGCGGGTACACGGAGTTCGACGTCTCCCATGAGCTGCGGACCTTCGGGTGGCAGGTGCCCGCCTACACCATGCCGGACAACGCCACCGACGTGGCGGTGCTGCGGATCGTGGTTCGGGAAGGACTCTCCGCCGACCTGGCGCGGGCCCTGCACGACGACGCGGTCACCGCGTTGGCTGCCCTGGACAAGGTCAAGCCGGGTGGCCACTTCGACGCACAGCATTTCGCGCACTAGTACTGCAGCCGGTGCGCCCAGTGATCAGGAGGTGATGTCTTAGGTCATGACCTGATCAAAGCTCGTCGTCGCCTGCCGGTGGGAGTCCGGTCCGGGTAGCTGTCAGGAGGCCCGGTAGCAGGCTGGCCGCTTGGTTTGGAAACGGGCAGGGTCGAAGCCCAGCGTCGAAAGCCCCGTTGGGGGAAGCAACTGAGCGGTCCGTAACGCGAGTGAAGCTGCTGATGCCTCGGCGGTGTTTGCCGAGCTGATCCGTGCCGGGTTGCAGGCGTTGATCGAGGCCGAAGCCACCGAGGCGATCGGTGCAGGCCGCTACGAGCGCTCCGATGGGCGCATCGTGCACCGCAATGGGCACCGGCCCAAGACAGTGTCGACCACGGCCGGCGATATCGAGGTGCAGATCCCCAAGCTGCGGGCCGGTTCGTTCTTCCCGTCGCTTTTGGAGCGGCGCCGCCGCATCGATAAAGCGTTGCACGCGGTGATCATGGAGGCCTACGTGCACGGGGTGTCGACGCGCAGTGTCGATGATCTGGTGGCCGCGATGGGCGTGCAGGCCGGGGTGTCTAAATCCGAGGTCTCACGCATCTGCGCCGGTCTGGACACCGAGATCGAGGCGTTTCGGACCCGCAGCTTGACCCACACCGAGTTCCCGTATGTGTTCTGCGATGCGACCTTCTGCAAGGTGCGTGTCGGGGCGCACGTGGTGTCTCAGGCTCTGGTGGTGGCCACCGGGGTGTCCATCGACGGCACCCGCGAAGTGTTGGGCACCGCTGTGGGTGACAGCGAGTCTTACGAGTTCTGGCGTGAGTTTTTGGCCTCACTGAAAGCGCGTGGGCTGACCGGGGTGCATCTGGTGATCTCCGATGCCCATGCTGGGCTGAAAGCCGCTGTGGCACAACAGTTCAGTGGGGCGTCGTGGCAGCGTTGCCGGGTGCATTTCATGCGAAACCTGTACACCGCGGTAGCGGCCAAACACGCCCCGGCGGTGACCGTGGCGGTCAAGACGATTTTCGCCCACACCGACCCTGAGGAGGTCGGCGCTCAGTGGGACCGCGTCGCCGACCCTCTCTGTCAACCTTGAGTGAGACACTGCGAGTGGAGATGTTTACTGAGCCTGAGGGCGAGTACGAAGAGAACGAGGTTGACTAATAGGGCTGGTACTGGCCGACGGGGTTCGTCGGTCACCGTGGACGAGGTGCCTGATCCTCAGGTGCCTGAGCGGGCGCAGCGGCGTACGTTCACCGTGAAGTACAAGCTGGCGATCCTTGATGAGTATGACCGCGCCGATCGCACGGAAAGGGGTGCGATCTTGCGGCGGGAGAACCTGTATTCGTCGTTGCTGACCGAATAGCGCCATCAGCGTGATCGGGGGGCGTTGGCGGCGCTGTCGGCGCGGCGGGGCCCCAAGCCGGGCAAGGCCGGCGCCAATGCCGCTGACGCCGAGATCGCGTGGCTGCGCGCCGAGCTCGACACCGCACGCGAGGTGATCCGTGTGCAGGGGGAACTGTCCGCGCTCTTGGAGAGGCTCTGAGCCGACAGCGCGGCGATGTGCGAGAGTGAGCGCTGAGCGTGATCGACACGGCCATCGAGGAGATGATCCCGTTGATCGGGGTTCGGGCCGCGTGTGCGGCGACCGGTCGTGCGCCGGCCTCCTACTACCGGGCCCACTCGAAACGGTTGTCGGCACAATCGGATACGTTCACCAGCACGGCGGTGACCGACCCGTCGGGACCGCGGGAGAGCGCGCAGCCGCGGGCGCTGAGTGCGGCCGAACGTGAGCACGTACTGGCGGTGCTGAACTCGCAGCGCTTCGCTGACATGGCGCCGGCGGTGGTATATGCCACGCTGCTCGACGAGGGCATCTACCTGTGCAGCGAGTCCACGATGTATCGGCTGCTGCGTGAGCGCGGCCAGACCGGTGATCGCCGCCGCCAGGCCACCCACCCGGCTGCGGTGAAGCCAGAGTTGGTTGCTCATCAGCCGAATTCGGTGTGGTCGTGGGATATCACCAAGCTGCGTGGCCCAGCAAAGTGGAGCTATTACTACCTGTATGTGATCCTCGACATCTTCTCCCGCTACGTGGTCGGGTGGATGGTGGCCTCGCGTGAGTCGAAGGTCTTGGCCGAGCGGCTGATCGCGCAAACCCTTGCCGCCCAGCACATCAGCGCCGACCAGCTGACCCTGCACGCCGACCGCGGCTCGTCGATGAGCTCCAAACCGGTGGCACTGCTGCTGGCCGACCTCGGTGTCACCAAGTCGCACTCACGCCCGCACACCAGCAACGACAACCCGTTGTCTGAGGCCCAGTTCAAGACCCTCAAGTACCGGCCCGACTTCCCGAAACGGTTCGAGTCGATCGAGGCGGCCCGGGTGCACTGCGACCGGTTCTTCGGCTGGTACAACCACGAACACAAGCATTCCGGCATCGGACTGCACACGCCCGCCGACGTGCACTACGGCCGCGCCGATCAGATCCGCCGGCACCGCGCCACCGTTCTGGACACCGCCTACCGAGACCACCTCGAGCGGATTCGTTCGCAAACCACCCGAGCCACCCGCGCTACCGGCCTTCAGCGCGATCAACC
>OBKH01000051.1_pt1 | contig 36129 bp, 34 predicted proteins | sample 1496241 | NCBI WGS metagenome assembly OBKH01 (sample SAMN03273953, study PRJEB22546) | soil metagenome | isolation source: rice field elevated CO2 plus elevated temperature | place: India: CRRI Experimental farm Cuttack,Odisha-753006 | collected 2013-12-17 | reverse complement strand
CAACCAGATGGCGTCATACGGACGACATCGTGGGCGGGAGTTCAGGCGTGGGCACGGCGGCATCGGCGGTGCCGGCGGGATCGGCGGGCTGATCGGCAGCGGCGGCGGCGGCGGGGACGGCGGCAACGGCGGACAGGCTCCCACGCCGGGTAATGCCGGTGACGGCGGCGCCGGCGGCAACGCCAGGCTGATCGGTGACGGCGGGCGCGGCGGCAACGGCGGGGAAGGCGGCGACGGCCCCCCAGGCGTTAAAGGCGACGGTGGTAACGGGGGCAACGGCGGCAACGCCGTGGTGATCGGCAACGGCGGCAACGGCGGGGCCGGCGGCTTCGGCATACCCGTCGGAAGTGGTGGTGCCGGCGGCAGCCGTGGTGTGCTGTTCGGCACCCCTGGAGCAAACGGCGCCGACGGCTGACCCGGGCCCCGAGCGAGCGGTCACGCAATCCGGCATTGACAGCACGCCCCAGGCGGACCATCGTTAAACACGAACGTTCGTGCTTAATGAAAGCCGCCGCCGATGCTCGTCTCGCTCATGCAGTTCGTCACCGACCTGACCCCACCCCCGCAGTTGGTCGCGGTGTGGGCCGAGGAGCGCGGCTTCGCGGGCCTGTATGTGCCGGAGAAGACGCACGTGCCGATCAGCAGGAGCACGCCGTGGCCCGGTGGAGAGCTGCCGGACTGGTATCGCCGCTGCTATGACCCGGTGGTGGCGCTGGCCGCCGCCGCGGCGGTCACGACGCGGCTGCGCGTGGGCACCGGGGCCTGCCTGGTGGCGGTGCATGATCCGATCCTGCTGGCCAAACAGATCGCCTCGCTGTGCGCCATGTCCGGCGAGCGGTTCGTGCTGGGGGTGGGTTTCGGGTGGAACGTGGAGGAGCTCGCCGACCACGGCGTGCCGTTCGCCGACCGGATCGCGGTGACGGTGGACAAGCTCGCCGCCATGCGGGCGCTATGGGCCGCAGAGCCGGTCCACTACGAGGGCACGCACGCGTCGGTGCCGCCGTCGTGGGCGTGGCCGAAACCGGCCGTGGCGCCGCCGGTGCTGTTCGGGTGCCGGCCCAGTGCGCGGGCGTTCGAGGTGATCGCCCGCCACGGCGACGGTTGGCAGCCGATCGAGGGGTACGGCGAGCTCCTGGGCGCGTTGCCGATGCTGCACGCCGCGTTCGAGCGTGCCGGGCGAGATCCGGCGACCGCCCAGGTCTGTGTGTACTCGTCGGCCGGCGACCCGGCGACCCTGCACGAGTACCGCCGGGCCGGTGTCGCGGAGGTGGCGCTCGCGCTGCCCTCGGCGGGCCGCGACCAGGTGCTGGCCGCCCTGGACCGGTCGGCCCCGCTGGTGGATGCGTTCGCCGGAGACGACCGGGAGGTCAAAAGCCATGCCTAGCGCCGACGTCGGCCGCCAAACCCGGGCGCAGATCCTGCGCGCCGCGATGGATATCGCCTCGGTGAAGGGGCTCTCGGGGCTGTCCATCGGCGAGCTTGCCGGGCGGCTGGGCATGAGCAAGTCGGGCCTGTTCCGGCATTTCGGCGCCAAGGAGCAGCTGCAGCTGGCGACCGTCGAGGCCGCCGTGAGCGTGTTCGAAGCCGAGGTCGTGGCTCCCGCGATGGCAGCGCCGCCCGGGGTGGACCGGGTGCGCGCCCTCATGCATGCGTGGGTCGGATACCTGGAACGCGACGTGCCGGCGGCTGCTTTTTCGCGGCCGCGGCCGCCGACGTGGACTCACAGCCTGGCCCGGTGCGCGACCGCATCGCCGCGACCGGGCGGGCCGGAATCGCCGCCATCACGGCCGACGTCGAAACGGCGCAACGCCGGGGCGAGATCCGGGCGGATATCGAAGTGCGCCAACTCGCGTTCGAGCTGCACGCCTACGCGATGGAGGCCAACTGGGCGCTGCTGCTGCTCGACGACGACGGCGCCGGAGAGCGGGCGCGAACGGCGATCGACGCGGCCCTGGCCAGAGTCGGCACCACCCAGGAGGGAGTCGAATCATGAAATTTGTCAACCATATTGAGCCCGTCGCGCCCCGCCGAGCCGGCGGCGCGGTCGCCGAGGTCTATGCCGAGGCCCGCCGCGAGTTCGGCCGGCTGCCCGAGCCGCTCGCCATGCTGTCCCCGGACGAGGGACTGCTCACCGCCGGCTGGGCGACGTTGCGCGAGACACTGCTGGTGGGCCAGGTGCCGCGTGGCCGCAAGGAAGCCGTCGCCGCCGCCGTCGCGGCCAGCCTGCGCTGCCCCTGGTGCGTCGACGCACACACCACCATGCTGTACGCGGCAGGCCAAACCGACACCGCCGCGGCGATCTTGGCCGGCACAGCACCTGCCGCCGGTGACCCGAACGCGCCGTATGTGGCGTGGGCGGCAGGAACCGGGACACCGGCGGGACCGCCGGCACCGTTCGGCCCGGATGTCGCCGCCGAATACCTGGGCACCGCGGTGCAATTCCACTTCATCGCACGCCTGGTCCTGGTGCTGCTGGACGAAACCTTCCTGCCGGGGGGCCCGCGCGCCCAACAGCTCATGCGCCGCGCCGGTGGACTGGTGTTCGCCCGCAAGGTGCGCGCGGAGCATCGGCCGGGCCGCTCCACCCGCCGGCTCGAGCCGCGAACGCTGCCCGACGATCTGGCATGGGCAACACCGTCCGAGCCCATAGCAACCGCGTTCGCCGCGCTCAGCCACCACCTGGACACCGCGCCGCACCTGCCGCCACCGACTCGTCAGGTGGTCAGGCGGGTCGTGGGGTCGTGGCACGGCGAGCCAATGCCGATGAGCAGTCGCTGGACGAACGAGCACACCGCCGAGCTGCCCGCCGACCTGCACGCGCCCACCCGTCTTGCCCTGCTGACCGGCCTGGCCCCGCATCAGGTGACCGACGACGACGTCGCCGCGGCCCGATCCCTGCTCGACACCGATGCGGCGCTGGTTGGCGCCCTGGCCTGGGCCGCCTTCACCGCCGCGCGGCGCATCGGCACCTGGATCGGCGCCGCCGCCGAGGGCCAGGTGTCGCGGCAAAACCCGACTGGGTGAGTGTGCGCGCCCTGTCGGTAGGGTGTCATCGCTGGCCCGAGGGATCTCGCGGCGGCGAACGGAGGTGGCGACACAGGTGGAGGCTGCGCCCACTGGCTTGCGCCCCAACGCCGTCGTGGGCGTTCGGTTGGCCGCACTGGCCGATCAGGTCGGCGCGGCCCTGGCCGAGGGTCCAGCTCAGCGTGCCGTCACCGAGGACCGGACGGTCACCGGGGTCACGCTGCGCGCCCAGGACGTGTCACCCGGTGACCTGTTCGCCGCCCTGACCGGCTCGACCACCCACGGGGCCCGCCACGTCGGCGACGCGATCGCACGCGGCGCCGTCGCGGTGCTCACCGACCCCGCCGGGGTCGCCGAGATCGCCGGACGAGCGGCCGTGCCCGTGTTGGTGCACCCCGCACCCCGCGGCGTGCTCGGCGGCTTGGCCGCCACCGTGTACGGGCATCCGTCCGAGCGGTTGACGGTTATCGGGATCACCGGAACGTCCGGCAAGACCACCACCACCTATCTGGTCGAGGCCGGGTTACGGGCTGCCGGACGCGTCGCCGGGCTGATCGGCACCATCGGCATCCGCGTCGGCGGCGCCGACCTTCCCAGCGCGCTGACCACCCCGGAGGCCCCCACGCTGCAGGCGATGCTGGCGGCGATGGTCGAACGCGGGGTGGACACCGTGGTCATGGAGGTGTCCAGCCACGCGCTGGCGCTGGGCCGGGTGGACGGCACCCGGTTCGCCGTCGGCGCCTTCACCAATCTCTCCCGTGACCACCTGGATTTCCACCCCAGCATGGCCGACTACTTCGAGGCCAAGGCGTCATTGTTCGATCCGGACTCGGCACTGCGCGCCCGCACCGCCGTGGTGTGCATCGACGACGACGCCGGGCGCGCGATGGCGGCGCGGGCCGCCGACGCGATCACCGTCAGCGCCGCCGACCGGCCCGCACACTGGCGCGCCACGGATGTGGCGCCCACGGACGCGGGCGGGCAACAATTCACCGCCATCGACCCCGCCGGCGTAGGGCATCACATCGGAATCCGGCTACCGGGCCGCTACAACGTCGCCAATTGCCTGGTCGCCCTGGCGATTCTGGACACCGTCGGGGTCTCCCCGGAACAGGCGGTGCCGGGCCTGCGTGAGATCCGGGTCCCGGGGCGGCTCGAGCAGATCGACCGCGGCCAGGGCTTTCTCGCGCTGGTCGACTACGCGCACAAACCGGAAGCGCTGCGGTCGGTGCTGACCACCTTGGCGCACCCGGACCGCCGGCTGGCGGTGGTGTTCGGCGCCGGCGGCGATCGTGACCCGGGCAAGCGGGCCCCGATGGGCCGGATAGCCGCGCAGCTGGCCGACTTGGTGGTCGTCACCGACGACAACCCGCGTGACGAAGATCCCACGGCGATCCGCCGCGAAATCCTGGCTGGGGCGGCCGAAGTCGGCGGTGATGCCCAGGTCGTCGAGATCGCAGACCGGCGGGACGCGATCCGGCACGCGGTTGCCTGGGCGCGCCCCGGCGACGTGGTGCTCATCGCCGGCAAAGGCCACGAGACCGGGCAACGCGGCGGCGGGCGGGTCCGCCCGTTCGACGACCGGGTGGAGCTGGCTGCCGCGCTAGAGGCCCTCGAGCGGCGCGCATGATCGAGCTGACCGTCGCGCAGATCGCCGAGATCGTCGGGGGCGCAGTGGCCGATATCTCCCCGCAAGACGCCGCGCACCGCCGCGTCACCGGGACCGTCGAGTTCGACTCGCGCGCCATCGGCCCGGGCGGGCTGTTCCTCGCCCTGCCGGGGGCGCGCGCCGACGGCCACGACCATGCCGCGTCGGCGGTAGCCGCGGGCGCCGCCGTCGTGCTGGCCGCCCGCCCGGTGGGGGTGCCGGCCATCGTGGTTCCGCCAGTGGCCGCGCCGAACGTATTGGCCGGCGTCCTCGAGCACGACAACGACGGGTCGGGGGCGGCGGTGCTGGCCGCGCTGGCCAAGCTGGCCACCGCGGTGGCCGCGCAGTTGGTGGCCGGCGGGCTCACCATCATCGGGATCACCGGCTCGTCGGGCAAGACGTCGACCAAGGACCTGATGGCCGCCGTGCTGGCCCCGCTGGGGGAGGTGGTGGCCCCGCCCGGATCGTTCAACAACGAGCTGGGTCACCCGTGGACGGTGCTGCGCGCGACGCGGCGCACCGACTACCTGATTTTGGAGATGGCGGCACGCCATCACGGCAACATCGCCGCGCTCGCCGAGATCGCGCCCCCGTCGATCGGAGTCGTGCTCAACGTCGGCACCGCACATTTGGGTGAGTTCGGCTCCCGCGAGGTCATCGCACAGACCAAAGCCGAACTGCCGCAGGCTGTTCCGCATTCCGGAGCGGTCGTCCTCAACGCTGATGACCCCGCGGTGGCGGCGATGGCCAAGCTGACCGCGGCCCGGGTGGTGCGGGTCAGCCGGGACAACACCGGTGACGTTTGGGCGGGGCCGGTGTCGCTGGACGAATTGGCCAGGCCGCGCTTTACGCTGCATGCCCACGATGCCCAAGCCGAGGTCCGACTCGGGGTCTGCGGCGACCACCAGGTCACTAACGCGCTGTGCGCCGCGGCGGTCGCGCTGGAGTGTGGGGCCAGCGTTGAACAGGTCGCGGCCGCGCTGACCGCGGCGCCGCCGGTGTCGCGGCATCGGATGCAGGTGACCACCCGCGGCGACGGGGTGACGGTGATCGACGACGCCTACAACGCCAACCCCGACTCCATGCGGGCCGGGCTGCAGGCGCTGGCCTGGATCGCGCACCAACCCGAGGCCACCCGCCGCAGCTGGGCGGTGCTGGGTGAGATGGCCGAGCTGGGTGAGGACGCGATAGCCGAGCACGATCGCATCGGCCGGCTCGCGGTGCGCTTAGATGTGTCTCGACTCGTTGTCGTGGGAACCGGGAGGTCGATCAGCGCCATGCACCACGGAGCGGTCCTGGAGGGGGCGTGGGGCTCGGGGGAAGCCACTGCTGATCACGGTGCGGATCGCACGGCCGTCAATGTGGCCGACGGTGACGCCGCCCTGGCACTACTGCGCGCCGAGCTGCGACCCGGGGATGTGGTCTTGGTCAAGGCCTCGAACGCGGCCGGGCTGGGTGCGGTGGCCGATGCATTGGTCGCAGACGACACATGCGGGAGTGTGCGCCCATGAGGCAGATCCTTATCGCCGTTGCCGTAGCGGTGACGGTGTCCATCTTGCTGACCCCGGTGCTGATCCGGTTGTTCACTAAGCAGGGCTTCGGCCACCAGATCCGTGAGGATGGCCCGCCCAGCCACCACACCAAGCGCGGTACGCCGTCGATGGGCGGGGTGGCGATTCTGGCCGGCATCTGGGCGGGCTACCTGGGCGCCCACCTAGCGGGCCTGGCGTTTGACGGTGAAGGCATCGGCGCATCGGGTCTGTTGGTGCTGGGCCTAGCCACCGCTTTGGGCGGCGTCGGGTTCATCGACGATCTGATCAAGATCCGCAGGTCGCGCAATCTCGGGTTGAACAAGACGGCCAAGACCGTCGGGCAGATCACCTCCGCCGTGCTGTTTGGCGTGCTGGTGCTGCAGTTCCGGAATGCTGCCGGCCTGACACCGGGCAGCGCGGATCTGTCCTACGTGCGTGAGATCGCCACCGTCACATTGGCGCCGGTGCTGTTCGTGTTGTTCTGCGTGGTCATCGTCAGCGCCTGGTCGAACGCGGTCAACTTCACCGATGGCCTGGACGGGCTGGCCGCCGGCACCATGGCGATGGTCACCGCCGCCTACGTGCTGATCACCTTCTGGCAGTACCGCAACGCGTGCGTGACGGCGCCGGGCCTGGGCTGCTACAACGTGCGCGACCCGCTGGACCTGGCGCTCATCGCGGCCGCAACCGCTGGCGCCTGCATCGGTTTTTTGTGGTGGAACGCCGCGCCCGCCAAGATCTTCATGGGTGACACTGGGTCGCTGGCGTTGGGCGGCGTCATCGCGGGGTTGTCGGTGACCAGCCGCACCGAGATCCTTGCGGTGGTGCTGGGTGCGCTGTTCGTCGCCGAGATCACCTCGGTGGTGTTGCAAATCCTGACCTTCCGGACCACCGGGCGCCGGATGTTTCGGATGGCGCCCTTCCACCACCATTTCGAGTTGGTCGGTTGGGCTGAAACCACGGTCATCATCCGGTTCTGGCTGCTCACCGCGATCACCTGCGGTCTGGGCGTGGCCTTGTTCTACGGTGAGTGGCTTGCCGCGGTCGGTGCCTGACGTGCTTGACCCTCTGGGGCCGGGTGCGCCCGTGTTGGTAGCCGGTGGCCGGGTGACCGGTCAGGCGGTGGCCGCGGTGCTGACTCGGTTTGGTGCGACGCCGACGGTGTGCGACGACGATCCGGTCATGCTGCGACCGCACGCCGAACGTGGGCTGCCGACCGTTAGTTCCTCGGACGCGGTGCAGCAGATAACCGGGTATGCGCTGGTGGTCGCCAGTCCCGGCTTCTCGCCCGCAACCCCGCTACTGGCCGCGGCCGCGGCGGCGGGGGTGCCGATCTGGGGTGACGTGGAGTTAGCCTGGCGGCTAGACGCAGCGGGCTGCTACGGACCGCCGCGCAGCTGGCTGGTGGTGACCGGCACCAACGGCAAGACCACCACGACGTCGATGCTGCACGCCATGCTGATCGCCGGTGGCCGCCGCGCCGTGCTGTGCGGCAATATCGGCAGTGCGGTGCTGGATGTGCTGGACGAGCCGGCCGAGCTGCTGGCCGTGGAGTTGTCCAGTTTCCAGCTGCACTGGGCGCCGTCGCTGCGGCCCGAGGCCGGCGCGGTGCTCAACATTGCCGAAGACCACCTGGACTGGCATGCCACGATGGCCGAATACACCGCGGCCAAGGCCCGGGTGCTGACCGGCGGGGTAGCGGTGGCCGGGCTGGATGACAGCCGAGCGGCCGCACTGCTGGACGGCTCACCGGCGCAGGTGCGGGTCGGCTTCCGGCTCGGCGAGCCGGCCGCGCGGGAACTGGGCGTGCGCGACGCCCACCTGGTCGATCGCGCCTTCTCCGACGACTTGACGCTGCTGCCGGTCGCGTCGATACCGGTGCCAGGTCCGGTCGGCGTGCTTGACGCCCTGGCCGCGGCGGCGCTGGCCCGCTCGGTCGGGGTGCCCGCCGGTGCGATCGCCGACGCGGTCACGTCGTTTCGAGTGGGCCGACACCGCGCCGAGGTGGTGGCCGTTGCCGACGGCATCACCTACGTGGACGACTCCAAGGCCACCAACCCGCACGCCGCGCGGGCTTCGGTGCTTGCATACCCGAGGGTGGTATGGATCGCCGGTGGCCTGCTCAAGGGCGCGTCGCTTCACGCCGAGGTTGCGGCGATGGCGTCGCGGCTGGTCGGTGCGGTGCTGATCGGCCGGGATCGCGCAGCGGTTGCCGAGGCGTTATCACGACACGCGCCCGATGTCCCAGTCGTTCAGGTTGTGGCAGGCGAGGATACTGGTATGCCTGCGACTGTTGAGGTTCCTGTTGCTTGTGTTCTAGATGTGGCAAAAGATGACAAAGCCGGTGAGACCGTTGGCGCTGCCGTGATGACCGCTGCGGTGGCCGCGGCCCGGCGGATGGCCCAACCCGGTGACACCGTGCTGCTGGCACCGGCCGGCGCCTCATTCGACCAGTTCACCGGTTATGCCGACCGGGGCGAGGCATTCGCGACCGCGGTCCGCGCGGTGATCCGGTAGGCGGGGGCAGCGTGCTAACCCGGTTGCTGCGTCGGGGCACCAGCGACACCGACGGCTCCCAGACTCGAGGGGCCGAGCCGGTCGAGGGGCAGCGGACGGGCCCGGAAGAAGCCTCTAACCCGGGTTCGGCGAGGCCCCGCACCCGTTTCGGTGCCTGGCTGGGCCGTCCGATGACCTCGTTTCACCTCATCATCGCCGTTGCCGCATTGCTGACCACCCTTGGACTGATCATGGTGCTGTCGGCATCGGCGGTGCGGTCCTACGACGACGACGGATCGGCTTGGGTGATCTTCGGCAAGCAGGTCTTGTGGACGCTTGTGGGTCTTATCGGCGGCTATGTCTGTCTGCGGATGTCGGTGCGGTTCATGCGGCGCATCGCCTTCTCCGGTTTCGCGATCACCATCGTGATGCTGGTGCTGGTGCTGGTGCCGGGGATCGGCAAGGAGGCCAACGGCTCGCGCGGCTGGTTCGTGGTCGCGGGCTTCTCGATGCAGCCCTCTGAGCTGGCTAAGATGGCGTTCGCCATCTGGGGAGCGCATCTGCTGGCCGCCCGGCGCATGGAACGGGCTTCACTGCGCGAGATGCTGATTCCACTGGTGCCGGCCGCCGTCGTTGCGCTGGCGCTGATCGTGGCCCAGCCCGACCTCGGACAGACCGTGTCGATGGGCATCATCTTGTTGGGCCTGCTGTGGTATGCGGGGCTGCCGCTGCGCGTCTTCCTCAGCTCACTGGCGGCGGTCGTCGTCTCGGCCGCCATCCTGGCGGTGTCCGCGGGCTACCGATCCGACCGGGTGCGGTCGTGGCTCAACCCCGAAAACGATCCGCAAGACTCCGGCTACCAGGCCCGACAGGCAAAGTTCGCGCTGGCTCAAGGTGGCATTTTCGGCGACGGTCTGGGCCAAGGCGTGGCCAAGTGGAACTACTTGCCCAACGCCCACAACGACTTCATTTTCGCCATCATCGGCGAAGAGCTGGGTCTCGTCGGCGCGCTCGGACTGCTGGGGCTATTCGGATTGTTCGCCTACACCGGCATGCGCATCGCTAGCCGGTCCGCCGACCCGTTCCTGCGGCTGCTGACCGCCACCACGACACTGTGGGTGCTGGGACAGGCGTTCATCAACATCGGCTATGTGATCGGGCTGCTGCCCGTCACCGGCCTGCAGCTGCCGCTCATCTCCGCCGGTGGAACCTCCACGGCCGCAACACTTTCGCTGATAGGCATCATCGCCAACGCGGCTCGCCACGAACCGGAGGCGGTGGCCGCGCTGCGGGCTGGGCGCGACGACAAGGTGAACCGGTTGCTGCGGCTGCCGCTGCCCGAGCCGTATCTGCCCCCTCGTCTCGAGGCGTTTCGTGACCGCAAGCGCGCCAACCCGCAACCGGCCCAAACGCAGCCCGCGCGGAAGACCCCCCGCACGGCGCCCGGACAGCCTGCCCGGCAGATGGGCCTGCCCCCGCGACCCGGCTCGCCCCGCACGGCCGATCCGCCGGTTCGTCGATCAGTGCATCATGGAGCTGGCCAGCGGTACGCGGGCCAGCGTCGCACACGGCGCGTTCGGGCATTGGAAGGTCAGCGTTACGGGTGAAGGACACGGTCAGCCAGCCGGCCGGCGGGCGCGGGGCAACGGCGCCCCGGCCCGCCGATGCCGCCTCGCCGTCTTGTGGTTCCTCGCCGTCTGCTGATTCCGTGTCGGTCGTTCTCGCCGGCGGCGGGACCGCCGGGCACGTCGAGCCCGCCATGGCCGTCGCCGACGCCTTGGTCGCGTTGGATCCGCGCGTCCGGATTACCGCGTTGGGCACCCTCCGTGGACTAGAGACCAGGCTGGTGCCCCAGCGCGGCTACCACCTGGAGCTGATCACGGCGGTGCCGATGCCGCGCAAGCCCGGCGGCGACCTGGCCCGGCTGCCGTCGCGGGTGTGGCGCGCCGTCCGGGAGGCCCGGGACGTGCTCGACGATGTCGACGCCGACGTCGTCGTCGGTTTCGGTGGGTACGTCGCGCTACCGGCTTACCTAGCCGCTCGCGGCCTGCCTTTGCCGCCCCGGCGCCGGCGCCGGATCCCGGTGGTGATCCACGAAGCCAACGCCAGGGCGGGACTGGCCAACCGGGTCGGCGCCCATACCGCGGACCGGGTGCTCTCCGCGGTGCCGGATTCCGGGCTGCGGCGCGCCGAGGTGGTTGGGGTCCCGGTCCGTGCGTCGATCGCCGCGCTGGACCGCGCGGTGCTGCGAGCCGAGGCGCGGGCACACTTCGGCTTCCCCGACGACGCGCGGGTGCTGCTGGTGTTCGGGGGTTCGCAGGGCGCGGTCTCGCTCAACCGGGCGGTGTCCGGCGCCGCCGCCGACCTGGCCGCCGCCGGTGTTTGCGTGCTGCATGCCCATGGACCCCAGAACGTGCTGGAGTTGCGCCGTCGGGCTCAAGGTGACCCACCGTACGTGGCGGTGCCCTATTTGGACCGGATGGAGCTGGCCTACGCCGCCGCCGATCTGGTGATCTGCCGGGCCGGGGCGATGACGGTCGCCGAAGTATCCGCCGTCGGTCTGCCGGCCATCTACGTGCCGCTGCCGATCGGCAACGGTGAACAGCGGCTGAATGCGTTGCCGGTAGTCAATGCCGGCGGCGGCATGGTGGTCGCCGACGCCGCCCTGACCCCCGAGTTGGTGGCCCGCCAGGTTGCCGGGCTGCTCACCGACCCCGCGCGGCTGGCCGCGATGACCGCGGCCGCAGCCAGGGTGGGACATCGCGATGCCGCGGGCCAGGTGGCCCGGGCCGCGCTGGCCGTCGCCACCGGGGCCGGTGCCAGGACAACGACGTGAGCACCGAGCAGTTGCCGCCCGATCTGCGGCGGGTGCACATGGTCGGCATCGGCGGAGCTGGCATGTCGGGCATCGCCCGAATCCTGCTGGACCGCGGCGGGCTGGTCTCCGGGTCAGACGCCAAGGAGTCGCGCGGTGTGCATGCGCTGCGGGCGCGGGGCGCGTTGATCCGGATCGGACACGACGCGTCGTCGCTGGACCTGTTGCCCGGTGGCGCCACGGCGGTCGTCACTACCCATGCCGCCATCCCCAAAACCAACCCCGAGCTCGTCGAAGCGAGGCGCCGCGGCATTCCCGTGGTGCTGCGGCCGGCCGTGCTGGCCAAGTTGATGGCCGGGCGCACCACATTGATGGTCACCGGCACGCACGGCAAGACAACGACGACGTCCATGCTGATCGTCGCCCTGCAGCACTGCGGGCTTGACCCGTCCTTTGCGGTCGGCGGTGAGCTGGGGGAGGCCGGTACCAACGCCCATCACGGCAGTGGCGACTGTTTCGTCGCCGAAGCCGACGAAAGCGATGGCTCGCTGTTGCAGTACACACCCCACGTCGCGGTGATCACCAACATCGAGTCCGATCACCTGGACTTCTACGGCAGCGTCGAGGCGTATGTTGCGGTGTTCGACTCCTTCGTGGAGCGCATTGTCCCCGGGGGTGCGCTGGTGGTGTGCACTGACGACCCCGGAGGGGCCGCGCTGGCTCAGCGCGCGACTGAGCTGGGAATTCGAGTGCTGCGATACGGGTCGGTGCCGGGTGAGACCATGGCAGCCACGTTGGTCTCGTGGCAGCAACAGGGGGTCGGCGCGGTCGCACATATCCGGTTGGCCTCAGAACTAGCCACAGCACAGGGTCCCCGCGTGATGCGGCTGTCGGTGCCCGGGCGACACATGGCGCTCAACGCGCTGGGAGCGCTGCTGGCCGCGGTGCAGATCGGCGCCCCGGCCGACGAGGTGCTCGACGGGCTGGCCGGCTTCGAAGGAGTGCGGCGACGATTCGAACTGGTTGGGACCTGCGGCGTCGGAAAGGCGTCGGTGCGCGTGTTCGATGACTACGCCCACCACCCGACGGAGATCAGCGCGACACTGGCGGCGGCGCGCATGGTGCTCGAACAGGGCGACGGTGGCCGCTGCATGGTTGTGTTTCAACCCCATTTGTATTCGCGGACAAAGGCATTCGCTGCTGAGTTTGGGCGTGCGCTGAATGCCGCTGACGAGGTGTTCGTACTCGACGTCTACGGAGCTCGTGAACAACCGCTGGCCGGTGTCAGCGGAGCCAGCGTCGCTGAGCACGTCACTGTGCCGATGCGCTACGTCCCGGATTTTTCGGCGGTCGCACAGCAAGTGGCCGCCGCCGCTAGTCCGGGCGACGTCATCGTCACGATGGGTGCCGGAGACGTGACCTTGCTGGGCCCGGAAATCCTGACCGCCCTTCGGGTCCGGGCCAACCGAAGCGCCCCCGGCCGTCCGGGGGTGCTGGGATGACGGAACACAACGAGGACCCACAGATCGAGCGCGTGGCCGACGACGCCGCCGACGAGGAGGCGGTTACGGAGCCGTTGGCCACCGAATCGAAGGACGAACCGGCCGAGCACCCAGAATTCGAAGGGCCGCGTCGGCGCGCCCGCCGCGAACGTGCCGAACGTCGCGCCGCGCAGGCTCGAGCTACCGCGATCGAGCAGGCTCGCCGCGCGGCCAAACGGCGAGCCCGCGGGCAGATCGTCAGTGAGCAGAACCCCGCCAAACCGGCCGCCCGAGGTGTTGTTCGAGGGCTGAAGGCGCTGCTCGCGACGGTCGTGCTGGCCGTCGTCGGGATCGGGCTTGGGCTCGCGCTGTACTTCACGCCGGCGATGTCGGCCCGCGAGATCGTGATCATCGGGATCGGGGCGGTGAGCCGCGAGGAGGTTCTCGACGCCGCCAGAGTGCGGCCGGCAACGCCGTTGCTGCAGATCGACACCCAACAGGTTGCTGACCGAGTGGCCACGATCCGGCGGGTGGCCAGTGCGCGGGTGCAGCGGCAGTACCCGTCGGCCTTGCGGATCACCATCGTCGAGCGGGTCCCGGTGGTGGTCAAGGATTTTTCGGACGGCCCGCACCTTTTTGACCGCGACGGCGTCGACTTCGCGACCGATCCGCCACCGCCGGCGTTGCCTTATTTCGATGTGGACAATCCCGGTCCTAGCGATCCGACGACCAAGGCGGCGCTGCAGGTGTTGACCGCGCTGCATCCTGAAGTTGCAAGCCAGGTGGGGCGGATCGCGGCCCCGTCGGTGGCCTCGATCACCCTGACGTTGGCCGATGGCCGCGTGGTGATCTGGGGAACCACCGACCGCTGCGAAGAGAAGGCCGAAAAGCTGGCGGCGCTGTTGACCCAGCCAGGCAGAACGTACGACGTGTCCAGCCCCGACCTGCCGACCGTGAAATAGCCGAAAAAATGCCCGCCGCGTATCGGCGCGCCTGCACGGTTAGCAACCGTCGTAGCCATACGGTTCTGACTACGAGCAACTACTTGACATAACTCTAAGCCTATGGTTGAGGTTGAGAGTTTGCCAGCAGACACACCGAAGAACCGAGCCCCACCAGGGAGGAAGCCGAACGATGACCCCCCCGCACAACTACCTGGCCGTCATCAAGGTCGTGGGTATCGGTGGTGGCGGTGTCAACGCCGTCAACCGAATGATCGAGCAGGGCCTCAAAGGCGTGGAATTCATCGCGATCAACACCGACGCCCAGGCGTTGTTGATGAGCGATGCCGACGTCAAACTCGACGTCGGCCGCGACTCCACCCGCGGGCTGGGCGCCGGCGCCGATCCGGAGGTCGGCCGTAAGGCCGCCGAGGACGCCAAGGACGAGATCGAAGAGCTGCTGCGCGGTGCCGACATGGTGTTTGTCACCGCCGGCGAGGGGGGCGGAACCGGCACCGGGGGGGCACCCGTCGTCGCCAGCATCGCCCGCAAGCTGGGCGCGTTGACCGTCGGTGTGGTCACCCGGCCGTTCTCGTTCGAGGGCAAGCGACGCAGCAATCAGGCCGAAAATGGCATCGCGGCGCTGCGGGAGAGTTGCGACACCCTCATCGTGATTCCCAACGACCGGTTGCTGCAGATGGGAGATGCCGCGGTATCGCTGATGGATGCTTTCCGTAGCGCCGACGAGGTGCTGCTCAACGGCGTGCAGGGCATCACCGACCTGATTACCACCCCGGGTCTAATCAACGTCGACTTCGCCGACGTCAAGGGCATCATGTCCGGTGCCGGCACCGCACTGATGGGCATCGGCTCGGCCCGGGGCGAAGGCCGGTCGCTCAAAGCGGCCGAGATCGCCATCAACTCGCCGTTGCTGGAAGCCTCGATGGAGGGCGCGCAAGGCGTGCTGATGTCGATCGCCGGCGGCAGCGACTTGGGCTTGTTCGAGATCAACGAGGCGGCCTCGTTGGTACAAGACGCCGCTCACCCCGATGCCAACATCATCTTCGGCACCGTCATCGACGATTCGCTCGGTGACGAGGTGCGGGTGACCGTGATCGCGGCCGGCTTCGACGTCAGCGGTCCCGGCCGCAAGCCGGTGATGGGCGAGACCGGCGGCGCCCACCGGATCGAGTCAGCCAAGGCAGGCAAGCTCACCTCGACCTTGTTCGAGCCGGTCGACGCCGTCAGCGTGCCGTTGCACACCAACGGCGCAACCCTGAGCATCGGCGGTGATGACGACGATGTCGACGTGCCGCCCTTCATGCGCCGCTGAGAGCATCGGCTTGCTCGCCAGTACGCGGCACATCGCCCGCGGCGATACTGGGAACGTGAGTGTTCGCATCCGTCGGGTCACCACCACCCGGGCAGGTGGTGTGTCGGCCCCACCGTTCGACACCTTCAACCTCGGCGACCACGTTGGTGACGACCCGGCCGCGGTGGCGGCAAACCGCGCTCGGCTGGCCGCAGCCATCGGACTGCCCGGCAACCGAGTGGTGTGGATGAACCAGGTGCACGGGGATCGGGTCGAGCTGGTCGACCAGCCGCGCAATACGGCACTCGATGACACCGACGGATTGGTGACCGCTACACCCCGATTGGCGCTGGCGGTTGTGACCGCCGACTGCGTGCCGGTGCTGATGGCCGACGCACGGGCCGGTATCGCCGCCGCGGTTCATGCCGGTCGGGCAGGCGCGCAGCGCGGTGTGGTGGTTCGCGCGCTGGAGGTGATGTTGAGCCTGGGTGCCCAGGTCCGCGACATCTCGGCACTGTTGGGTCCCGCGGTCAGTGGTCGCAACTACGAAGTGCCCGCAGCGATGGCCGATGAGGTCGAGGCGGCGTTGCCGGGCAGCCGCACCACCACCGCTGCCGGCACTCCCGGAGTCGACCTGCGCGCCGGAATCGCTTGCCAGCTCCGCGATTTGGGTGTTGAGTCTATCGACGTCGATCCCCGCTGCACGGTGGCCGATCCGACGTTGTTCAGCCACCGCCGCGATGCGCCCACCGGACGGTTCGCGTCGTTGGTGTGGATGGAATGACCGCGATGGCGGCGGATCTTTCGGCGTATCCAGACCGCGAATCGGAATTGACGCATGCGTTGGCGGCAATGCGATCGCGACTTGCGGCGGCCGCGGAGGCGGCGGGTCGCAATGTCGGCGAAATTGAACTTCTACCGATTACCAAATTCTTTCCAGCAACCGATGTTGCGATTTTGTTTCGATTGGGTTGTCGGTCCGTTGGCGAATCGCGCGAACAGGAAGCTTCAGCCAAGATGGCCGAACTTAATCGGTTGTTGGCGGCTGCCGAGTTGGGTCACTCGGGGGGTGTGCACTGGCACATGGTGGGCCGGATTCAACGCAACAAAGCCGGGTCGCTGGCTCGCTGGGCGCACACCGCTCACTCGGTGGACAGCTCGCGGTTGGTGACCGCGCTGGATCGGGCGGTTGTTGCGGCGCTGGCCGAACACCGTCGTGGCGAGCGGCTGCGGGTTTACGTCCAGGTCAGCCTCGACGGTGACGGATCCCGGGGCGGCGTCGACAGCACGACGCCCGGCGCCGTAGACCGGATTTGCGCGCAGGTGCAGGAGTCAGAGGGCCTCGAACTGGTCGGGTTGATGGGCATTCCGCCGCTGGATTGGGACCCGGACGAGGCCTTTGACCGGCTGCAATCGGAGCACAACCGGGTGCGTGCGATGTTCCCGCACGCGATCGGTCTGTCGGCGGGCATGTCCAACGACCTTGAAGTCGCCGTCAAACATGGTTCGACCTGTGTGCGTGTCGGTACCGCGCTATTGGGTCCGCGGCGGTTACGGTCACCGTGAATAGTCACTGTAGTCACACCTTCATCACAGACAACAGATCTCCCAGGGCTAGAAGGGGTCACGCAATGAGCACACTGCACAAGGTCAAGGCCTACTTCGGTATGGCTCCCATGGAGGATTACGACGACGAGTACTACGACGACCGCGCTCCCTCGCGCGGGTATGCGCGGCCCCGATTCGACGACGACTACGGCCGCTACGATGGGCGCGACTACGACGACGCGCGCAGCGATTCACGCGGTGACCTGCGCGGTGAGCCGGCCGACTATCCACCACCGGGATATCGCGGCGGGTACGCGGACGAACCACGTTTCCGGCCCCGGGAGTTCGACCGCGCGGAGATGACACGGCCGCGCTTCGGATCGTGGCTGCGCAACTCCACCCGCGGCGCGCTAGCGATGGACCCCCGCCGGATGGCGATGATGTTCGAGGATGGCCATCCGCTCTCGAAGATCACCACGCTGCGGCCCAAGGACTACAGCGAGGCTCGCACCATCGGTGAGCGGTTCCGCGACGGCAGCCCGGTCATCATGGATCTGGTGTCGATGGACAACGCCGATGCCAAGCGGCTGGTCGATTTCGCGGCCGGCCTGGCCTTCGCGCTGCGCGGCTCGTTCGACAAGGTCGCGACCAAGGTGTTCCTGCTCTCGCCTGCAGACGTCGATGTGTCCCCCGAGGAGCGCCGCAGGATCGCCGAAACCGGGTTCTACGCCTACCAATAGACGCGACGGTCGCCTGTAGACCCATTGGGCATCCACGCTGGGCGGGGCGTGGCCCGCCATGAGATGTGGGCACGCCACCCGAGTCGGTAGGCTGGCGTTGCCGCCCGCATCGGTGGCGACGCAACATTTCTTCATCCTCCTCAGTAAGGTCGGGGCTCTCGTTGGTGGTGTTTTTTCAGATCCTTGGGTTCGCGCTGTTCATCTTCTGGCTGCTGCTGATCGCTCGGGTCGTCGTTGAGTTCATCCGCTCGTTCAGCCGTGACTGGCGTCCCACCGGTGTCACCGTGGTGATCTTGGAGATCATCATGTCGATCACTGATCCGCCGGTGAAGGTGCTGCGCCGGCTGATCCCGCAACTCACGATCGGCGCGGTCCGGTTCGACCTGTCGATCATGGTGCTGCTGCTGGTTGCGTTCATCGGTATGCAACTGGCGTTTGGTGCTGCGGCCTGAGCCGCGGCGCGGTCACACGGCCGGGTGCATGACGAGGATTGAGAGACGGTTCGGCCACGATTTGGGGACAAGTTTGGCGCGCACGATTTCAAATCTAAGGATTGTGATTTATTTGGTCTTAGAGTTTGAAATTGGTCCTTATTTACTTAGTCCAATCGGCAACCGCCGAGTCTGGTGTGACAGGATGGACGGTAGTTGCACCACGGCTACCACTCCGTTCTACACTTCCAGATCGTTTGACCGTCCAGGAACTCGAGGGGACAAACAATGCCGCTTACACCTGCCGACGTCCACAATGTGGCGTTCAGTAAGCCGCCTATCGGCAAACGTGGGTACAACGAAGATGAGGTCGACGCCTTCCTCGACCTGGTGGAAAACGAGCTGACCCGCCTGATCGAAGAGAACTCCGATCTGCGTCAGAGGATCAACGAGCTGGATCAAGAGCTCGCCGCGGGCGGCGGTGCCGGCGTTACGCCGCAGGCCACCCAGGCAATCCCGGCGTATGAGCCCGAACCGGGCAAGCCGGCGCCGGCGGCGGTCTCGGCGGGGATGAACGAGGAACAGGCCCTGAAGGCGGCGCGAGTGCTGAGTCTGGCCCAAGACACCGCCGACCGGCTTACAAACACCGCCAAAGCCGAGTCGGACAAGATGCTGGCCGATGCCCGTGCCAATGCGGAGCAGATCCTCGGTGAGGCCCGACACACCGCCGACGCCACGGTCGCCGAGGCCCGCCAGCGTGCCGATGCCATGCTGGCCGATGCCCAATCCCGATCCGAGGCCCAGTTGCGCCAGGCGCAGGAGAAGGCCGATGCCTTACAGGCCGATGCGGAACGCAAGCACTCCGAGATCATGGGAACCATCAACCAGCAGCGCGCGGTGCTTGAAGGCCGCCTCGAGCAGCTGCGTACCTTCGAACGTGAGTACCGCACCAGGCTCAAGACCTACCTGGAATCGCAGCTGGAGGAACTCGGCCAGCGTGGATCGGCGGCGCCGGTCGATTCCAATGCGGATGCCGGTGGCTTCGATCAATTCAACCGGGGCAAAAACTAGCCACCAGGCGTGCCGGACACGCGCCAGTTTTCGAGGTCGGCAGCCAGATCCTGGTAGGTTGGGCAGTCGCTGCTAGCCGGTTGGAGGATGACCGATGCTGATCATTGCGCTGGTCTTGGCCCTGATTGGGCTCCTGGCCTTGGTGTTCGCGGTGGTCACCAGCAACCAGCTAGTGGCCTGGGTATGCATCGGGGCCAGCGTGCTGGGTGTGGCGTTGCTGATCGTCGATGCGTTGCGAGAACGCCAGCAAGGTGGCGCGGACGAAGCTGATGGGGCTGGGGAAACGGGTGTCGCGGAGGAAGCCGACGTCGACTACCCGGAGGAAGCCCCCGAGGAGAGCCAAGCCGTCGACGCCGGTGTCATCGGCAGTGAGGAGCCATCGGAGGAGGCCAGCGAAGCGACCGAGGAGTCGGCGGTATCGGCGGACCGAAGCGACGACAGCGCCAAGTAGGGTCGTCAGCGACACCGACCTCGGTAGGGGCGTCGTGGGAGGTTATCGGGTGGTTTGTCGCCCAGCTCCGGATCTAGACCCTCGACCACGCATCCTGACCATCCCAGTCACCTCACGAGAATCCTCTCGTTAGGTCGCTGCGCCTGTGGTTGGCGTCGCGAGCAGCTCGCGGACCTCGTCGTCGGTGACCTGATGAAAGTCGTTATAGACCTGGCCGACGGCCTCAAACGCTGCCGGCATGGTTGCGCACACCACGTCGTCGGCTTCCGCCGCGAGCTCGCGGCAGGCTGTGGCCGGACCGACCGGGACCGCGACGACGATCGACTCCGGTCCGGTGGCACGGATGGTGCGCACCGCCGCCAGCATGCTCGCGCCGGTGGCGATGCCGTCGTCAACCAGGATCACGATCCTGGCGCGCGGATCGACGACAGGGCGTCCGCCGCGATACGCCAGCTCGCGCCGCTGCAGCTCTGCCGTCTCGCTGTCGATCGCCGCACGCACCTGCTGGTCGGTGATGCGCAAGCTGGAAACCACGTCGTCGTTCATCACGACCCCGCCCCCACTGGCCAACGCGCCCATCGCCAGCTCGCGCCACTGCGGCACGCCGAGCTTGCGAACCAGAAATACATCCAATTCGGCGCCTAGCGCCGACGCGACTTCCCAGCCGACGGGGACGCCACCGCGGGCAAGGCCGAGGACGAGCAACCGGTCCCTGCCGCGATAGGACGCAAGTTCGTCGGCCAATACGCGACCAGCATCGCGGCGGTCGCGAAACCTGCGGGTCGGCGTCCGCCGGAGAAAACCACTTGGTGGATTCATCGGTCGCATTTCCGGCTGCTGACCTACCAAGCCTACGACCAAGACTGGCTGGTGGCACCCGGGCGGCAGCAGGCCGGGGCACCGCAGATCTCGTCGCCAGGAGGCGTCCGGGCGGTGCCGCCCGTGCGTCGAGCTCTCGGTAACCTCATCCGGATCGGCGAGTGGGACCCAACCGATCACGCGCGCTATCCAATCATGGTGGCGCGCAGTGGCCAACAGAGACTCATTCTCGGCCGGATCGTCCGCCGCCTCGACAGCGATTGTGTAATGCACTCCTGCCGCTTGCAGTTCCGGCAGTAGATCGGCTGGCTGAAACGAGCGCCGCAAACGCTCGAACGTCGGATCGCCGGCATATGGTGGCGCTTCCATTCATGACGTTTGCTAGCTGCCATAGGCCCAGAAGTGGTCATGGCAGGCCTCCCCGGGATACGGCTGCTTACCCTCGAAGTCGTCCGCGGCGTGCCTCGTCTTCGACCCGTCACATGTGGTGTCCGAGGGGGGACTTGGCCACCTGCGACCCGGGTTGAGGTCTTTCAACTGAGCGGATGACACCTGCCAGCTTGAAGTTCAGCCTGGCCTCCGAATGCTGCGCTGCCGGCGTTGGCTGCCTTGGGTATCGTTGAGTGGTGGTCAACCGGGCATTGCTGGCGAGCGTCGACGCACTGTCGCGTGATGAGCAGATTGAGCTCGTCGAGCACATCAACGGAAACCTAGCCGAGGGCATGCATATCAGCGAGGCCAACCAGGCGCTCATCGAAGCGCGGGCCAATGACACCGACGATGCTCATTGGTCCACCATTGATGACTTCGACAAGCGGATCCGCGCCCGGCTCGGATGACGCGCAGGCTGCGCGTCCATAACGGGGTTGAAGACGACCTATTCGAGGCGTTTTCCTACTACGCGGACGCGGCGCCAGATCAGATCGATCGGCTTTACAACTTGTTTGTCGATGCCGTGACGAAGCGGATTCCGCAGGCTCCGAACGCGTTTGCGCCGTTATTCAAGCACTATCGACACATCTACCTCCGGCCCTTCAGGTACTACGTTGCCTATCGGACGACCGACGAGGCTATCGACATACTGGCTGTTCGGCACGGAATGGAGAACCCGAACGCGGTCGAGGCTGAGATCTCTGGCCGCACCTTCGAGTGATCGGTGAGTTCTTAGGTATTAGGACATCAACGAGATGACCATCGTTGGTATGAGCAAACTCATAACGTTAGTCCTTGACGAGGTCAAGGCTTGGTTTTGATCTATAGAGCTAAGAAGTTGTGTCCGAGGGGGGACTTGAACCCCCACGCCCATTAGTAGGGCACTAGCACCTCAAGCTAGCGCGTCTGCCATTCCGCCACTCGGACCAACCAACCACCGGGGCTGGCAGCTAAGGCTATCGGATTGCCCCGCACCGGCCCAACCTAGCTCGGCGACGATGCGCCCCGGGTAACGGGGTGAGGAGGAGCCGGGCAATCAAATCGAGCTCGGCGACGATGCGCCCCGGGTAACGGGGTGAGGAGGAGCCAGGCAATCAGCCCACGTAAGCAAATCCAGCTCGGCGACGACGCGGGCCCGGCGCGCCAGGGGCGATCGGCTCGCCAGGGTTACGAGTGGTAGGAAAGGTGACTGTGACAGATGAGACCGGGGCTTCAAGCGACCACAGCGATGATGTCGCCCAGGTCGTCAGCAGGCTAATCCGGTTCGATACCACCAACAGTGGCGAACCCGGGACCACCAAGGGTGAGGCCGAGTGCGCACGCTGGGTCGCCGAGCAGCTCGCCGAAGTCGGCTACCAACCTGAATACGTTGAATCCGGTGCGCCCGGCCGCGGCAACGTGTTCGCCCGGCTGGCGGGCGCCGATAGTTCTCGCGGCGCGCTGCTGATCCACGGGCATCTCGATGTGGTGCCGGCTGAACCGGCCGAATGGAGTGTGCACCCGTTTTCCGGCGCCATCGAAGACGGCTACGTCTGGGGTCGTGGCGCGGTCGACATGAAGGACATGGTGGGCATGATGATTGTGGTTGCCCGCCACCTTCGTCAGGCCGCTATCGTGCCGCCACGGGATCTGGTGTTCGCGTTCGTTGCCGACGAGGAGCACGGCGGCAAGTACGGGTCGCACTGGCTGGTCGACAATAGGCCCGATCTGTTCGACGGCATCACCGAGGCAATCGGTGAAGTCGGCGGTTTCTCGCTAACCGTGCCCCGGCACGATGGTGGCGAACGTCGCCTGTACCTGATTGAAACCGCCGAGAAGGGCATCCAGTGGATGCGGCTGACGGCACGCGGCCGGGCTGGGCACGGCTCGATGGTGCACGACCAGAACGCGGTCACCGCCGTTTGTGAGGCGGTCGCTCGCCTAGGGCGCCACCAGTTTCCGCTGGTCTGCACTGACACCGTCGCCCAGTTCTTGGCCGTAGTCGGAGAGGAGACCGGACTGGCCTTCGACCTTGACTCGCCGGACCTGGCCGGGACGATCGACAAGCTTGGCCCGATGGCCCGCATGTTGAAGGCAGTGCTACATGACACCGCGAACCCTACGATGCTCAAGGCCGGATACAAGGCCAACGTCGTCCCGGCGACCGCGGAGGCAGTTGTGGACTGCCGCGTGCTTCCGGGTCGCCGGGCGGCGTTCGAGGCCGAAGTCGACGCGCTGATCGGACCCGACGTGACCCGGGAGTGGGTCAGCGATCTGCCATCATATGAGACCACCTTCGACGGTGATCTGGTCGCCGCCATGAACGCCGCGGTGTTGGCGGTCGACCCAGACGGTCGCACGGTGCCGTACATGCTGTCCGGTGGAACGGACGCGAAGGCGTTCGCGCGCTTGGGTATTCGGTGCTTTGGCTTCAGCCCGCTGCGCTTGCCGCCGGACTTGGATTTCACCTCGTTGTTCCACGGCGTCGACGAGCGGGTACCCATCGATGGGTTGCGGTTCGGCACCGAGGTGCTAACGCACTTGCTGACACACTGCTAGTCGAAAACGAGGCTAGTCGCAACGTCGATCACACGAGAGGACTGACCATGACAACTTCACCCGACCCGTATGCCGCGCTGCCCAAGCTGCCGTCCTTCAGCCTGACGTCAACCTCGATCACCGATGGGCAGCCGCTGGCTACACCCCAGGTCAGCGGGATCATGGGTGCGGGCGGGGCGGATGCCAGTCCGCAGCTGAGGTGGTCGGGATTTCCCAGCGAGACCCGCAGCTTCGCGGTAACCGTCTACGACCCTGATGCCCCCACCCTGTCCGGGTTCTGGCACTGGGCGGTGGCCAACCTGCCTGCCAACGTCACCGAGTTGCCCGAGGGTGTCGGCGATGGCCGCGAACTGCCGGGCGGGGCACTGACATTGGTCAACGACGCCGGTATGCGCCGGTATGTGGGTGCGGCGCCGCCTCCCGGTCATGGGGTGCATCGCTACTACGTCGCGGTACACGCGGTGAAGGTCGAAAAGCTCGACCTCCCCGAGGACGCGAGTCCTGCATATCTGGGATTCAACCTGTTCCAGCACGCGATTGCACGAGCGGTCATCTTCGGCACCTACGAGCAGCGTTAGCGCTTTAGCTGGGTTGCCGACGTCTTGCCGAGCCGACCGCTTCGTGCAGCGAGCCGAACCCGCCGTCATGCAGCCTGCGGGCAATGCCTTCATGGATGTCCTTGGCCCACCGTTCCCCGCCGTAGATGAAGCCGGTATAGCCCTGTAGCAGCGATGCGCCCGCTGTGATGCGCTCCCACGCGTCGTCGGCCGTCTCGATCCCGCCCACGCTGATCAGCGCCAATCGATCACCGACCCGGTCATAGAGCCGACGCAGCACCTGGACCGCGCGCTGAGCCAGCGGTGGCCCCGAGATGCCGCCGGGACCCAACCGGTCGACCCCCGGTGTGGTCAGGCCGTCGCGTGACACCGTGGTGTTGGTTGCCACGATGCCGGCCAGGTCTAGCTCGACGGCCAGGTCCGCGATGTCGTCGAGGTCGGAATCGGACAAGTCCGGCGCGATCTTCACCAGCACCGGCGTCGAAGTCTCGGCGCGGACGGCAGACAGGATGGGCCGCAGCGATTCGACCGCCTGCAGATCGCGTAACCCCGGTGTGTTCGGAGAGCTGACGTTGACCACCAGATACGACGCCAGCGGGCCGACCATCCGGGCGCTGGCCCGGTAGTCGTTGACCGCGTCGCCGGCCGGCGTTTTCTTGGTCTTGCCGATATTCACCCCGATCGGGATCTCGGGTCGGTGCCGCGCGAGTCGGATCGCCAGTGCCCGGGCACCGTGATTGTTGAACCCCATCCGGTTCAGCAGGGCGCGGTCGTCGGCCAGCCGGAACAGGCGGGGGGCCGGGTTGCCGGGCTGCGGATGAGCGGTGACGGTGCCGATCTCGGCGTAGCCGAACCCCATCGCACCCCAACTGGATAGTGCGGTGCCGTCCTTGTCGAACCCCGCGGCCAGCCCGAGCGGTGCCGGGAAGCGCACCCCGAACACCGTGCTGGCCAGCACCGGATCCGTCGGGCCCAGCAGTCGGCGCAAGAGCCGGCGCACTGGCGCCACGGCGGCCACGCCGCGCAGCACGGCGAAAACCAACTTGTGCGCGTGCTCGGGTGGGATCAGGAACAACAGCCGACGCACCAGGGGATACATCCGATAGCGGTCTGCGCGCGGGCTGGCCCCGGCCTTCAGAGCCACAGCTGCGGCTGGTCTGGCCGGCGGTTCGCCTCTGCGTCTGCCCAGCGAGATTTCTTGCGGCGCAACAATACCCGCCTGCTGCCGTCGGTATAGAGGCGTACCCGTGCTAGCTCCCAGCCGCGGTATTCGGCCTCGATGGACAGCCGGGTGGACGCGCTGACCCTGGTCACTTCTGGCGGTAGGCGCAATGGCGCCCACTCGTACTCGTCGGACATCTCGGAATCCCAGCCGGTAGGCAACCAGGTCCGCCGCGCCGCGGGTCGGCTGCTCATCGGGTGCCCGCCGCGTGTTCGATGACCTGGACCCCGGCACCGGATCCCGACACCACGTACAAGGTGTCCGACGTTTCGTCGAAGGCCAACGAGTTGGGTTGTTGCACGGTTGGGTAACGCACCTTCTCTACGGGTATTCCGGTGGTCAGATCGTAACCAATGACGGTGTTGGACGCGGTTTGGGACACCCACGCCAATTCGCGGGATCCGGCCAGCCCGTACGGAGCCTGCCGCACCGGGTAGGCCTGGCGCAAGATCAGCGGGTCGACGCCGTACACCAGTAGTTGGCCACCACGGGTGTCGGCGATCAGCACCCGGCCCAGCGGATCGGCGGCCATGGTCGTCGCACCTTGGCCGGCGCGCAGTGCCTGCTGGGCATGACCGTCGGCGCCGATCGTGGTCACCGAGGTCTGGCCACGATCCAGAACAACGGTTGTATTCCCTTGTGTTACAAGGGCATCCACGCGCGCGAAGATCTTGGTCCGGCTGGCTACGGTGGCGGCGCCGGACGCCGGGTCAACTGCGGGGTTCTTGGCAAGCGTGTAGACGGCGCCATCTGCGCTGCCCAGCACCAGCTTGCCGTCGGAGCGGCGGGCGATCGCGGTGAAATCGGTGTGCGCTGCGTCAGCGACATTCACTCGTGCGGTGTGACCGGAGGACAGGTCGGCCACGAAGTAGCCGCCGCGGGCGGCAAGGAAGGCCGTGCCGTGGTCGTCGCTGGTCAACGCGGCTGCCGGGCCCGGCAGAAAAATGACGCGCGGTGCAACGTGCACGTCATCGAAGACCATGATGCTGGCGGGTGCCGCCGAATCGGCGCCCGGGCGCAGAGCCACCAATTGGCGGGTGCCGTTGTCGAATAGTGCCGCCCGGGGGTGGCCGCTCAGTGGTCGCACTGCACCGGCCGGGTCTTGCGAAGTAGGCGGTGACACCGCCGGTTGGGCGGGTTCGATGGTGGGCGGATACCCGGGTGCGAAGTTAGCCAGCGGGTTCGAAGAACAGCCTGCGACCAGGACTGACAACATCAACAGGCCGATGAAGCGGCGTTGAACTGCTGGTTTATTCCCTGTTAGCAACGGTCAGCCTTCGGATGCGAAACATGAAGTCAACCTCTCACGAATCCGAATCTGGCAAGTTGCTTTCAATCTCGTCATGTCGCCCACGGGAAATGGTACTCCAGAGGTATTCTCTGGGCATGACCGTCACCGCTGACCGGCATCTCGCAGACAAGCGCGAAGAGTTTGCTGTTGAAGATATATCGACGGGAATTTTCGCCAGCGGGTATGGGCAAGTCGGCGATGGACGCAGTTTCTCCTTCCACATCGAGCATCGCTCGCTCGTCGTCGAAATCTATCGACCGCGCGTGGCCGGTCCGGTGCCGCAGGCTGAGGATGTGGTCGCGATGGCGGTCCGTGGCCTGGTCGACATTGACCTGACCGACGAACGCAGCCTTGCTGCGGCCGTGCGCGACTCGGTGGCATCCGCGGCGCCGGTGTCGCGTTAGGCGCATCCGTCTACCGGCCGCCGGTAACCGGGTACCGTCGTCGTCGTGACCGCGGCTCCGGCGATGTCTTGGTGGCAAGTCATCGTGTTGGCCGCGGCCCAGGGTTTGACCGAGTTCCTGCCGGTGTCGTCCTCGGGACATCTGGCGATCGTGTCGCGGATCTTCTTCAGCGGCGACGCCGGTGCCTCGTTCACCGCCGTGAGCCAGTTGGGCACCGAGGCCGCCGTAGTGATCTACTTTGCGCGCGATATTGTGCGCATCCTGAGCGCTTGGTTGCACGGCCTGGTCGTGAAGGCACATCGAAACACCGATTATCGGCTGGGCTGGTATGTCATCATCGGCACAATCCCGATCTGCATTCTGGGCCTGTTCTTCAAAGACGACATCCGGTCGGGCGTCCGCAACCTGTGGGTCGTGGTGACCGCGCTGGTGGTGTTTTCCGGGGTGATCGCACTCGCCGAATACGTGGGGCGCCAGAGTCGTCACATTGAGCGGTTGACCTGGCGGGATGCCGTGGTGGTTGGTATTGCCCAAACCCTGGCGCTGGTCCCCGGGGTATCCAGGTCCGGGTCGACCATCAGCGCTGGACTGTTTCTCGGACTCGACCGTGAACTGGCCGCCCGATTCGGATTCCTGCTGGCCATTCCAGCGGTGTTCGCCTCCGGGTTGTTCTCGTTGCCCGACGCATTCCACCCGGTAACCGAGGGCATGAGCGCTACTGGCCCGCAGTTGCTGGTGGCCACCCTGATCGCGTTCGTCCTCGGTCTGACCGCGGTGGCCTGGCTGCTGCGGTTTCTGGTGCGACACAACATGTACTGGTTCGTCGGCTACCGGGTGCTCGTCGGGACGGGCATGCTCGTGCTGCTGGCTACCGGGACGGTAGCCGCGACATGACCGTCATCTTGCTACGCCATGCCCGTTCCACCTCGAACACCGCGGGCGTGCTGGCCGGCCGGTCCGGCGTCGACCTCGACGAGAAGGGGCGCGAGCAGGCCACCGGGTTGATCGATCGAATTGGTGACCTGCCGATCCGGGCGGTCGCGTCTTCTCCAATGCTGCGGTGTCAACGCACCGTCGAACCGCTGGCCGAGGCGCTGTGCCTGGAGCCGCTCATCGATGACCGGTTCTCCGAAGTCGACTACGGCGAATGGACTGGCAGAAAAATCGGTGACCTGGTCGACGAGCCGTTGTGGCGGGTAGTCCAGGCCCACCCCAGCGCGGCGGTGTTTCCCGGCGGTGAGGGTTTGGCGCAGGTGCAGACTCGCGCTGTGGCAGCCGTCCGCGAACACGACCGGCGGCTGGCCGATCAGCACGGCCACGACGTGCTGTGGCTGGCCTGCACCCATGGCGATGTCATCAAGGCGGTGATCGCAGACGCGTTCGGTATGCATCTGGACAGCTTTCAGCGAATCACCGCCGACCCGGGTTCGGTGAGTGTCGTCCGCTACACCCAGCTGCGCCCGTTCGTGCTGCACGTCAACCACACCGGCGCCCGGCTGGCCCCGGCTTTGCAGGCCGCGGCTTCCGCCCAGGGTGCGTCACCGGAGCCGAACGCGGCGGTGCCACCCGGCGACGCGGTGATCGGCGGTTCCACCGACTAGCGTGTGGGGTGACCGTCGACGAAGAACGCGGCAACGGCGTCTGCGCGGTATTTTGGAGGTGCCATGGCCCGCGCAATTCACGTATTCCGCACACCCGACCGTTTCGTCGCCGGGACTGTTGGCCAGCCCGGAAACCGCACGTTCTACCTACAGGCGGTGCACGACTCCCGGGTGGTGTCGGTGGTCCTGGAGAAGCAGCAGGTTGCGGTGCTCGCCGAGCGCATCGGAGCGCTGCTGTTCGAGGTTAACCGCCGGTTCGGCACCCCGGTGCCCCCGGAACCCACTGAGATCGACGACCTCAGCCCCCTGATCATGCCGGTGGATGCCGAGTTTCGGGTCGGGACGATGGGGCTGGGCTGGGATTCGGAGGCGCAGAGCGTGGTGGTCGAACTGCTGGCCGTCACCGACGCGGAGTTCGACGCTTCCGTGGTGCTCGACGACACCGAGGAAGGGCCCGACGCGGTGCGGGTATTTCTGACGCCGGAGTCCGCCCGACAGTTCGCTACTCGGTCCTACCGCGTCATCTCTGCGGGACGCCCGCCGTGCCCGCTCTGCGATGAACCGCTGGATCCCGAGGGACACATCTGTGCGCGCACCAACGGTTACCGGCGCGATGTGCTGCTCGGGTCTGGCGATGACCCTGCGGGATGACGAGCATGCGGTGTTGGCCGACGGCGAGCTGACAGTCCTCGGGCGGATCCGCTCGGCGAGCAACGCCACCTTTTTGTGTGAGTCCACGCTGGGTCTGCGCAGCCTGCATTGCGTCTACAAGCCGGTCTCGGGCGAGCGGCCGTTGTGGGATTTCCCCGACGGAACGCTGGCCGGCCGCGAACTCAGCGCCTATCTGGTGTCGACACAGTTGGGCTGGAACCTGGTGCCGCACACCATCATCCGAGACGGTCCGGCGGGCATAGGCATGCTACAGCTCTGGGTGCAGCAACCCGGCGACGCGGTCGACTCCGACCCTCTGCCCGGGCCCGACCTGGTCGACCTGTTTCCCGCCCACCGGCCGCGGCCGGGCTATCTGCCGGTGCTGCGGGCCTACGACTACGCCGGTGACGAGGTCGTTTTGATGCACGCGGACGACATCCGGTTGCGCCGGATGGCGGTGTTCGACGTGCTTATCAACAACGCCGACCGCAAGGGCGGTCACATCCTGTGCGGCATCGACGGCCAGGTCTACGGGGTCGACCATGGATTGTGTCTGCACGTCGAGAACAAGCTGCGCACCGTGCTGTGGGGTTGGGCCGGCAAGCCGATTGACGACCAAATTCTGCAGGCGGTTGCCGGGCTCGCCGATGCTCTTGGCGGCCCGCTTGCCGAGGCGTTGGCCGGGCGAATCGCCGCAGCCGAAATCGGCGCGCTGCGCCGACGCGCGCAATCGCTGCTGGACCAACCGGTGATGCCCGGGCCGAATGGGCATCGTCCCATTCCCTGGCCGGCGTTTTAGGTCGACGATGTCGAATGCCGCGGCAGGTGTGAGTGGTCGCGGGAACGCACGTGGATGAGTCCCGATCCGCAGGAAGGCGGCCAGGCTCTGCCACGGCAAGCCGACCCGACGGGAGCCGTTGAGTTGTTCCGAAAGCCAGCCAACCGCGGCGCGGTGCCGCGCGGCACGCTCGTCGACGGCATAGAGCAGGAGGTTTGCGTCAATGAGCATTAGCCGCTTGCCGGGCCGTCCAGTGTTTCGATCGCGTCGCCGATGTTGGAGTAGTCGATTCCCTCGCCCATGTCGTACGTCTGCTGCTGGAACCGATTTGCGACCTGTCGTTTCGTGAGCCCGGCACGGATCAACTCGTTGACGGCTTCGCTCAGCCCGATCGAGCGTTCCTTCCGCAAGCGCTGCACGGCAGCGGCAACGTCGTCGGCGAGACTGACCGTGGTTCGCATCCCACTATTGTGCATCAAGATGCGAATTATAGAGCATCATGATGTGAAGCCCCATTGTCAAATGCCTGCGTTCAGCTCGGCGATACTGAAGTGGTGAGCCCTGCCGCACCTGATCTGACGGACGACCTGACTGACGCCGAGCTGGCCGCCGACCTGGCGGCGGACGCGGGAAAGCTGTTGCTCCAGGTGCGTGCGGAGATCGGTTTCGATCAGCCATGGACGCTCGGGGAAGCCGGTGACCGCCAGGCTAACTCGCTGCTGTTGCGACGGCTGCAGGCCGAACGGCCGGGTGACGCAGTGCTCAGTGAGGAGGCCCACGACGATCTGGCCCGGCTGAAATCCGATCGGGTGTGGATTATTGACCCGTTGGATGGCACCCGCGAGTTCTCCACACCGGGTCGCGACGACTGGGCGGTACACATTGCGCTGTGGCGGCGTTCCTCCAATGGCCAGCCCGAGATCACCGACGCCGCGGTGGCGTTGCCGGCCCGTGGCAACGTGGTGTACCGCACCGATACGGTGACTTCCGGCGCCGCGCCGGCCGGCGTTCCTGGCACCTTGCGGATTGCCGTCAGCGCCACCCGGCCACCGGCAGTCCTGCACCGCATCCGCCAGACGCTGGCGATCCAACCGGTGTCGATCGGTTCGGCGGGCGCCAAAGCGATGGCCGTCATTGACGGCTACGTCGACGCCTACCTGCACGCCGGAGGCCAATGGGAGTGGGATTCCGCGGCGCCGGCTGGGGTGATGTTGGCCGCCGGCATGCACGCGTCACGACTCGATGGCTCGCCGCTGCGATACAACCAACTGGACCCCTACCTGCCGGATCTGCTGATGTGTCGAGCCGAGGTGGCGCCGATCCTGCTCGGTGCCATCGCCGACGCGTGGCGCTGATCGGCGCGCGGGCTGCTCAGAAAGGCTGGAGTCACCGGGCCGTTTAGAGTCGAGGACATGCAGTCGTGGTATTGCCCACCGGTTCCGGTGTTGCCGGGACGAGGCCCGCAGCTACGGCTGTACGACAGCGCCGACCGGCAGGTCCGTCCGGTGGCGCCCGGATCTAAGGCCACCATGTACGTCTGCGGGATCACGCCCTACGACGCCACGCATCTGGGCCATGCTGCCACCTATGTGACGTTCGACCTGATCCATCGGCTGTGGCTGGATCTCGGTCATGAATTGCACTATGTCCAGAACATCACCGACATCGACGATCCACTATTTGAGCGCGCGGATCGCGACGGTGTCGACTGGCGTGACCTTGCCCAAGCCGAGGTCGCCCTGTTCTGTGAGGACATGGCGGCGCTGCGGGTGCTACCACCGCAAGACTACGTGGGGGCCACCGAAGCGATTGCTGAAATGGTCGAGCTCATCGAAAAAATGCTGGCGTGCGGGGCGGCCTATGTCATAGACCGGGAAATGGGAGAGTACCAGGACATCTACTTCCGCGCTGACGCCACCCTGCAGTTCGGCTACGAGTCAGGGTATGACCGTGACACCATGCTGCGGCTGTGCGAGGAACGTGGCGGCGATCCGCGGCGCCCCGGCAAGAGCGACGAACTCGACGCGTTGTTGTGGCGGGCCGCGCGGCCCGGTGAGCCCAGCTGGCCGTCCCCGTTCGGGCCTGGCCGGCCAGGCTGGCATGTCGAGTGCGCAGCCATCGCGCTCAGTCGTATCGGAAGCGGCCTCGACATCCAGGGCGGTGGTAGCGATCTGATCTTTCCGCACCACGAGTTCACCGCTGCGCACGCCGAATGTGTCAGCGGCGAACGGCGATTCGCGCGGCACTACGTGCATGCCGGGATGATCGGCTGGGACGGGCACAAGATGTCAAAGAGCCGCGGCAACCTCGTGCTGGTGTCGGCGCTGCGTGCGCAGGACGTTGAGCCATCGGCGGTTCGGCTGGGTTTGCTCGCCGGACACTACCGAGCCGATCGGTTCTGGAGCCAGCAGGTGCTTGACGAGGCGACCGCCCGGCTGCACCGTTGGCGCACCGCAACCGCACTTCCCGCCGGTCCGGCCGCAGTTGACGTTGTCGCTCGGGTGCGCCGCTACCTGGCCGACGATCTCGATACGCCCAAAGCGATTGCCGCACTGGATGGTTGGGTCACCGATGCGGTGGAGTACGGCGGCCACGATGCCGGGGCGCCGAAGTTGGTGGCGACGGCGATCGATGCCCTGCTCGGGGTGGACCTGTAGCCGGCGCGGCGGTACGTTTTCGGCCATGACATCGCTGCAAGGCAAGGTCGTCTTCATTACCGGTGCTGCCCGGGGAATCGGGGCTGAGGTCGCCCGTCGGCTGCACAACAAGGGCGCCAAACTGGTGCTGACCGACCTGAGCAAATCAGAGCTGGCGGTGATGGGCGCCGAACTCGGCGGCGACGACCGCCTACTCACCGTGGTAGCCGACGTGCGCGACCTGCCCGCCATGCAGGCCGCAGCCGAGACGGCCGTCGAACGATTCGGCGGCATCGACGTCGTCGTGGCCAACGCCGGCATCGCCAGCTACGGCTCCGTGCTGAAGGTCGACCCGCAGGCGTTCCGGCGGGTGTTGGACGTCAATTTGCTGGGTAACTTCCACACGGTGCGGGCGACGTTGCCCGCGCTGATCGACCGCCGCGGTTACGTATTGATCGTCTCGTCGCTTGCCGCGTTCGCGGCGCCGCCCGGGATGGCGCCCTACAACATGTCGAAGGCGGGTAACGAGCACTTCGCCAACGCGTTGCGACTCGAGGTCGCACACCTGGGCGTCAGCGTCGGCTCGGCGCACATGTCGTGGATCGACACCGCGTTGGTTCGCGATACCAAGGCCGACCTGCCTGCGTTCGCCGAATTGCTGGCGCGCCTCCCTTGGCCGTTGAACAAGACCACGTCGGTCAACAAGTGTGCGGCCGCATTCGTCAACGGCATTGAGGGCCGAAAAGATCGCGTGTACTGCCCGGGCTGGGTGGCCCTGTTCCGTTGGCTCAAGCCGTTGTTGTCCACCCGGGTAGGCCAACGTCCCATCCGCAACACCGTTGCCAAGCTGATGCCCCAGATGGATGCCGAGGTCGCCGCGCTCGGCCGCTTTGCCAGCGCCTACACCGAATCACTCGAGAATTCCTAGAGGTTCTGTCGCGCTCGATTCAGGACAGGTCGCGGAAGGCGAGTGCGAACCCGATCACTCCGATAATGGCAGCGGCGGCGTAACCGATGATCGACCACCAGCCCATGCGAAAGTACGCGGTCACGGCGACGACGGCCATGGCCAAGAAGACCATTGCCATTCCGTACAGTGGTGGCTTACTGGCGTAACGGTTGCGGATGATCGATTCACCTCTTCGAAGCATCAGTCTCTTGACCTCACGGGCGGGTTGGCGACCGCCGGAAATGGCCCGGTATGACCCAGCCTTTCGCGGGCGACGGCCATGACACGCTTGCGTACCAGGTACCAGCCTGCGGTCAGGGCCGGAATGACAATAATCAGTGTCGCCACCGTCCAGGTGCCGATCGGTTTGTCGGACGCCATCGTAACCAGCACGACAAGCAAGAAGAGCAAGGTGAGGTAGCCGCTGTAGGGGGAGAAGGGCATGCGGAACCGCGGCCGCTGCATGATCCCGGCGTTGGCCAGCTTGTGAAGTCGAAGCTGACACAGCACGATGGTGGCCCAACCCGCGATGATGCCCAGCGCGGACATGTTGAGCACAATCTCGAAGGCTTCACCGGGCTTGAAGGCGTTCAGCGCGACACCGAACAGGGTGATGACCGCGGTCAACACGATCCCGCCGTAGGGCACACCGCTTTTCGACATTCGCGCGGTGAACCTTGGGGCGCTGCCGCTCATCGCGATCGAATGCATGACGCGGCCGGTCGAATACAGCCCCGCGTTCAGGCTCGACAGCGCGGCGGTAAGCACAACGATGTTCATCAAGTCACCGGCACCGTGGAAACCGATTTTGGAAAAGAACGTGACGAACGGGCTCTCGCCGGCCTTGTAGGCGGTATACGGCAGCAACAGCGCTAGCAGGGCCACCGACCCGACATAAAAGATCGCGATGCGAGCGACCACCGAATTGATCGCCCGCGGCATGATCTTCTCCGGCTCGGCGGTCTCCCCGGCCGCCGTCCCTACCAATTCGACTGCTGAGTACGCGAACACCACTCCCGAGGTAACGATCAGCAGCGGCAGCCAGCTTGTCGGGAACAGCCCGCCATGGTTGTTCCACAAGCTCAATCCGGTGCTGTGGCCGTCGACGGGGTATCGCCCGGCCAAAAAAACGGTTCCCACCACTAGGAACGCCATCAGCGCGAGAACCTTGATCAGCGCGGCCCAAAACTCCAGCTCGCCGAACCATTCGACCGAAATCAGGTTCATCGACAACACCACCGTCAAGGCGATCAGGGCAAGAATCCATTGCGGGACCACCGTGAAGATCGTCCAACGCTGCAAGTAGGTGGCGATCGCGGTGGTGTCCACGATCGACGTCATCGCCCAGTGCAGGAAGTACATCCAGCCCACCGCGTAAGCGGCCTTCTCGCCGAAAAATTCACGTGCATACGACACAAACGAGCCTGACGACGGACGGTGCAGCACCAGCTCACCCAGCGCCCGCAGGATCAGGAAGACAAAAACCCCGCACACGCCGTACACCAAGAACAACCCAGGTCCGGCCTTGGCAAGCCGGCCGCCGGCGCCGAGGAACAGGCCGGTCCCAATCGCGCCGCCGATCCCGATCATCTGCAGTTGTCGGGGCTTGAGGCCTTTGTGATAGCCGGCCTCTTCGCCGAAGGCGCCGACACGCTGTGAGGCCGCGCTCAATTCAGGAGTCTCGGGCGGCTTCGTAATGGCGGTCCTATCGTTGTCCTACCGGCGCGGAATTTGCTCTTGCGATCCTCGCCCACTCTAGGGGTGGCGGCAACTCCACCGGAATCGTACCCGCACACACCGCAACGTCGGCTGGCGCCGTCGATGCTGCGGAGAAGATAAGAAAATCATTAGTGCTGCTTCCTAGTGTGGGGTCGCGCGAGTGCGGTCACGGTAGCGTTCGCGCTGTCGCCGCCTACTTAACGGTTCGTTAGGTCCTTGCCGGGCGGCCGTAAACGGTTGGAGACTACATGTCGTTCGTAATCGCGCAACCTTCTTTCTGACCGCGGCCGCCGCAGATGTGGCGGGGATCGGTTCGGCGATCAGCGCGGCCAATGCGCTCGTGGCAGGCCCGACGACGGCGTTGGCGGCCGACCGCCGCCGACGAGGTGTCGATGGCTATCGCGGCGCTGTTCGGCGCGAATGCGCAGGAATACCAACAGATCAGCGCGCAGGCGGCCGCGTATCTCGCGCAGTTTGTCGCGGCCCTAACCTCGGGTGGCGGGTGGTACGCGGCCGCCGAGACCGCCAACGCCACGTTGGCACACGAAGTGCTCAATGCCGTCAATGCGCCCACCCAGGCATTGTTGGCCGGCCGTTGATCGGCGACGGCGCTAACGGCGGGCCGGGCCAGCCCGGTGGGCCGGGTGGATTGCTGTATGGCAATGGCGGGCACGGTGGGGCGGGTGCCGCCGGTCAGGACCGTGGGGCCGGCAACAGTGCGGGATTGATCGGTAACGGCGGGGCCGGCGGCGCCGGTGGCAATGGCGGCATCGGAGGCGCCGGCGCTCCCGGCGGCCTCGGTGGCGACGGCGGGAAAGGTGGGTTCGCCGACGAGTTCACTGGGGGCTTTGCCCAAGGTGGCCGCGGTGGCTTCGGCGGCAACGGGAATACCGGAGCCTCTGGCGGCATGGGTGGTGCCGGCGGCGCGGGCGGGGCTGGCGGGGCCGGCGGGCTGCTGATCGGTGACGGCGGGGCTGGCGGTGCCGGCGGCATTGGCGGTGCCGGCGGTGTGGGCGGTGTAGTTGACGCCGCGGGCGAGTTC
>OBKH01000050.1_pt1 | contig 37349 bp, 34 predicted proteins | sample 1496241 | NCBI WGS metagenome assembly OBKH01 (sample SAMN03273953, study PRJEB22546) | soil metagenome | isolation source: rice field elevated CO2 plus elevated temperature | place: India: CRRI Experimental farm Cuttack,Odisha-753006 | collected 2013-12-17 | reverse complement strand
GGAGGCGTCGGCGGCGCCGGCGGGGCTGGCGGGACCGGCGGCGGCGGCGGCAACGGTGGGGCCATTTTCAATGCCGGTACCCCCGGCGCCGCCGGCACGGGCGGTGACGGCGGTGTTGGCGGGACCGGTGCGGCCGGCGGGAAAGGCGGGGCCGGCGGTAGCGGCGGCGTCAACGGCGCCACCGGCGCCGACGGCGCCAAGGGCCTCGACGGTGCCACCGGCGGCAAAGGCAACAACGGCAACCCCGGCTGAGTCCGGATTCACCGAGTCTGTAGATACCGTGGTCCGCATTCGCAGTTTTGTGCGCCAACTACAGCCTCGATGACACGACCGCGGCGAATCCCGTTTCCCGGGTGCGGCGACACCGCGTCCTACGATTAGTAGGATCTCTGGTATGACGAAAGAGAAGATCTCCGTGACGGTGGACGCGGCCGTCCTCGCGGCGATCGACGCGGACGCCAGGGCGGCGGGTTTGAATCGGTCGGAAATGATTGAGCAGGCACTGCGCAACGAGCACCTGCGTGTCGCTCTGCGCGATTACACGGCTAAAACCGTACCGGCGTTGGACATCGATGCCTACGCACAGCGGGTGTACCAGGCGAACCGGGCGGCCGGAAGTTGATCGCTCCCGGCGACATCGCGCCGCGCCGCGACAGTGAACACGAGCTCTACGTCGCCGTCTTGTCCAACGCGCTCCATCGGGCCGCGGACACCGGACGGGTGATCACCTGCCCATTCATTCCGGGCCGGGTCCCCGAGGATCTCTTGGCGATGGTGGTGGCGGTCGAGCAACCCAACGGCACGCTGCTGCCGGAACTCGTGCAGTGGCTTCATGTTGCCGCGCTCGGTGCGCCACTCGGCAACGCGGGCGTGGCCGCCCTACGCGAGGCTGCCTCGGTCGTGACAGCTCTGCTCTGTTAGCCCTGTCACCGGCGAAGATACCTGATATCGCCAGATATCATCGGAAGATGAGTGATGTACTGATTCGGGACATCCCCGACGACGTGTTAGCAAGCCTTGACGCGATCGCGGCACGCTTGGGCTTGTCGCGGACCGAATACATCCGTCGGCGTTTAGCCCAGGATGCGCAGACGGCTCGCGTCACCGTGACAGCCGCGGATCTTCGACGCCTCAGGGGTGCGGTTGCCGGTCTGGGCGATCCCGAGCTTATGCGTCAGGCGTGGAGGTGACTGACCAGCGCTGGCTGATCGACAAGTCGGCGCTGGTGCGGCTCACGGACAGCCCTGACATGGAAATCTGGTCGAACCGGATCGAACGCGGCCTGGTACACATCACGGGCGTGACACGCTTGGAAGTAGGGTTCTCGGCCGAATGCGGGGAGATAGCGCGACGGGAGTTTCGTGAACCGCCGCTGTCTGCGATGCCCGTGGAATACCTAACCCCGAGAATTGAAGACCGTGCGCTCGAGGTGCAGACCTTGCTTGCCGACCGCGGACACCACCGTGGCCCGTCGATCCCGGATCTGCTCATCGCCGCGACAGCCGAACTGTCGGGCTTGACGGTACTGCACGTCGACAAGGACTTTGACGCCATCGCCGCGCTTACCGGTCAGAAAACAGAACGGCTCACGCATCGCCCGCCTTCCGCTTAAGGAGCCCGACCAACCCTTGTGATTGGCGTGGGGGGGCGCTAACGTAACTGTCTGTAACGTTCGATACAGAACTGGCGCCGGGGTGCGGCCGCGACTCTACGAGCCGAGACAAGCCGGCGCAAGGATGGCGCACCAGTGGGCGTTCCCGCCAAGAAAAAACAGCAGCAGGGGGAGAGGTCACGAGAATCGATTCTCGACGCGACCGAACGCCTGATGGCGACCAAGGGCTACGCGGCGACCTCGATCAGCGACATCCGCGACGCGTGCGGGCTAGCACCCAGCTCTATTTACTGGCACTTCGGCTCCAAAGAGGGCGTGCTGGCCGCCATGATGGAGCGCGGCGCGCAGCGCTTCTTTGCCGCGATACCCACCTGGGATGAGGCCCATGGGCCCGTCGAGCAGCGATCCGAGCGCCAGCTGACCGAGCTGGTGAGCCTGCAGTCGCAGCATCCGGACTTCCTGCGCCTGTTCTACCTGCTGTCGATGGAACGAAGTCAGGATCCGGCGGTTGCCGCGGTGGTGCGCCGGGTCCGCAACACCGCGATCGCCCGATTTCGTGACAGCATCACGCACCTGCTGCCATCGGACATCCCGCCGGGCAAAGCCGATCTCGTCGTCGCGGAGCTGACCGCGTTCGCGGTTGCGCTGTCGGACGGCGTCTATTTCGCCGGCCACCTTGAACCGGACACGACCGACGTCGAGCGCATGTACCGGCGGCTGCGGCAAGCGCTCGAGGCCCTGATTCCCGTCCTCCTGGAGGAGACATGAACACCGGAACCGCCGTCATCACCGGGGCCAGCTCCGGCCTCGGGTTGCAGTGCGCCCGCGCCCTGCTACGTCGCGACGCATCGTGGCATGTGGTGTTGGCGGTGCGCGACCCGGCGCGCGGCCGTGCGGCCATGGAGGAATTGGGGGAGCCAAACCGGTGTTCGGTTCTCGAGGTGGACCTCGCGTCGGTGCGGTCCGTGCGCAGTTTCGTGGAAACCGTGCGGACCACGCCGCTGCCGCCGATTCGTGCCCTGGTGTGCAATGCCGGCCTGCAGGTGGTGTCGGGCATCGCGTTCACCGACGACGGTGTCGAGATGACGTTCGGGGTAAACCACTTGGGTCACTTTGCTTTAGTGACCGGGATTCTCGACTGGTTGGCCCGTCCGGCGCGCATCGTTGTCGTCAGCAGCGGCACGCACGACCCGAGCAAGCACACCGGAATGCCCGACCCTCGGTATACCTGCGCCGCCGACCTCGCGCACCCGCCCACCGATCAGAACACGCCGGCCGAAGGCCGCCGTCGATACACCACGTCCAAGCTGTGCAACGTGCTCTTCACCTACGAGCTCGACCGCCGCCTCGATCACGGAGAACAGGGCGTGATGGTCAACGCGTTCGACCCCGGCCTAATGCCGGGCTCCGGCTTGGCCCGCGACTATCCGCCGATCCTGCGACTGGCGTACCGTCTCCTGTCGCCGATGCTGCGCGTCCTTCCCTTCGTTCACAGCACCCGGGTCTCCGGCGAACACCTGGCGGCGCTGGCGGTCGATCCGCGGTTCGCGGGCGTGACGGGCCAATATTTCGCGGGCGCCAAGGCGATCCGGTCTTCCGCCGAGTCCTACGATCGGGCAAAGGCGCTCGACCTCTGGGAGACCAGTGAACGGCTGCTGGCCCAGGTGACATAGCTGCGCGTTATCCCCTAAAGAAACCCGCCAGGTTGGTGCCAAAGTTACCGATGCCGGAAAGGAACCCCGGCGTCGCGAGATCCAGCGCGCTGGCGTTCAACCAGCCCGAGATGGTGTTGCCCACGTTGGCGACACCCGATCCCAGCGCGCCGGTATTGAGGTAGCCCGACAGGCCGGCACCGGAGTTCACGAATCCCGATACGCTTCCGGCGCCGCTGTTGAAGAAGCCCGACGACGGGCCGCCAGTGAGGTTGAAGTAGCCGGGGGTCACCGGAATGCCCAACAGCGGCAGGCCGATCAGGCCCTGATAGTCGCCACTCACCAAGAAGCCGTTGCTGTAGCTGCCGGTAATGAACGCACCGGTGTCCACATCGCCCGTGTTCGCCACGCCCGTGTTGTAGTCACCGGTGTTGAGGTAGCCCGTGTTGCCACTGCCCGGGTTGAAGCCGCCGGTGTTGAAGCTGCCCGGGTTGAAGCTGCCGGTGTTGAGGTCCCCGGGGTTGAACACGCCCGTGTTGGTGCTGCCCGCGTTGCCGATGCCGGTGTTGAAGCCGCCCGAGTTCGCGAGACCGAAGTTGCCGGTGCCGGTGTTAAAGATGCCGACGTTGCCGGTGCCCGAGTTGAAGAACCCGATGTTTCCGCTGCCGGAGTTGAACAGCCCGATGTTGTTGCTGCCCGAGTTGAGGCTGCCGATCCCGATCTGGCCGTTGCCGGTGAGCCCGACGCCGATGTTGTTGTTACCGGTATTCGCGAAGCCGATGTTGTAGCTGCCGGTGTTGGCAAAGCCCAGGTTGTCGCTGCCGAAGTTCGCGAAGCCGATGTTGTAGCTGCCGGCGTTGCCAAAGCCCAGGTTGTCGTCGCCCAGATTTGCCAACCCGATGTTGTAGCTGCCCAGGTTCGCCAAGCCGATATCGAAGATCCCGGTGTTGGCGATGCCGATGTTGTTACCGCCGATGTTGACCCCGCCGAAGTTGAGGTCGCCGAGGTTGCCGATGCCCAGGTTGGAGTCGCCGGTATTAACGAAGCCGATGTTGACGCTGCCCAGGTTCCCGATGCCCGCGTTGAGGCCGCCCTGGTTTGCGACGCCGAAGTTCAGCGTCAGGTTGCCGGTGTTGTCGAGGAACAGGCCGGCCAGGTTGGCGCCGATGTTTGCGATGCCCGAGCCGAAGGCGGGCGTCGCGAGGTCCAGCGTGCTCGTGTTGTAGACGCCCGAGATGGTGTTGCCCAGGTTCGCCAGACCCGACTGCAGCGCGCCGAAATTCAGTAGGCCCGAATTGCCCAAGCCGCCGGCGTTAAAGAAGCCCGAATTGCCAGCGCCGAAGTTCCCGGAGCCCGACATGTTGCCGGCGCCGAAGTTCCCGAAGCCCGATACATGGCCGGCGCCGGTGTGGAAGAAACCCGACGACGGGCCGGTGGTCGAGTTGCCGAAACCCGGGGTACCACCGATGCTGATGCCGATGGGGATCGGGCCGAAGCCGCCGGTGCCAACCATGCTGATGGTTTGCTGAATGGGCGAATCGATGGCGATGACTTGATTGACATCGATCGTGATGGGGCCGATCATCTCGTTGACAAGCACCGCCGCAGGACCAAGCAAGACTCGTATCTGGAAACCGGGAATGGTGAAACTGTTTGGCGTGGTGGCGACGACGGTGCCGGTGATGGGTATGTCGATTGGAACACTCAAGTCGTAGCGGTAGGGGATTTCGGGAATGGTGATCGTTGTGGAAAGGCCAATCAACCCCTGGTAGTCACCTCGCCAGAAGAACCCGTTGCTGTAATTGCCGGAGATGAACGCGCCGGTGTTGACGTTGCCCGTGTTGGCCACACCCGTGTTGTAGTCACCCGCGTTGAAGTAGCCCGTGTTGTAGTCACCGGAGTTGAAGCTGCCGGTGTTGTGATCGCCGAGGTTGAAGCTGCCGGTATTGGTGCTGCCAGTGTTGAAGCTGCCGGTGTTGATGCTGCCGGTGTTGATGCTGCCGGTGTTGCCGACGCCGGTGTTGACGTTGCCCGGGTTGAACAGGCCCGTGTTGGTGCTGCCCGTGTTCCCGAGGCCGGTGTTGAAGCTGCCCGAGTTTGCGATGCCGAAGTTTGCGGTGCCGGTGTTTCCGATGCCCACGTTGCCGGTGCCCGAGTTGAAGAATCCTACGTTTCCGTCACCGGAGTTGAACAAGCCGATGTTGTGGCTGCCCGAGTTGAAGCTGCCGAACCCGATCTGTCCGTTGCCGGTGAGCCCGATGCCGATATTGCCGCTACCGGTGTTGGCGAAGCCGATATTGGCACTGCCGGTGTTAGCAATGCCGATATGGTAGTTGCCCGAGTTGGCGAAGCCGACGCTGTAGTTGCCCAGGTTTGCCAAGCCAATGTTGTGGTTGCCCACGTTTGCGAAACCGACATTGAAGATTCCGGTGTTCCCGATCCCGAAGTTAGAGCCCCCGAGGTTTGCCAAGCCGACATTGAGGTTGCCGAGGCCGGCCAAGTCGAGGATCGTCGTGCCGGCGCCGCCCTGCAGCAGGCCGGCGATGTTTGCGAGGCCGGAGCCGAAGGCCGGCGTCCCGAGGTCCAGCGGGCTCGTGTTGTAGATACCCGAGATGGTGTTGCCCACATTCGCCACACCCGATCCCAACGCGCCGACGTTGAGCAAGCCCGAGACTCCTGAGGCTGCCGACGCAAGGTTCCACAGGCCCGATGTGTTGCCGCCGACGTTGCCGAACCCGGATGCGGTGCCGGCGCCGGTGTTGAAGAAGCCTGACGACGGGCTGGTGGTCGAGTTTCCGATGCCCGGCGCTGCCGGAATGTCGATGATCGGGATGGTGATGGGGCCGAGGCCGGCGGTGGCGCTGATGTTGATCGCGGTCGTGGGTCCGCCCACGGCGATCGCGAACGTGGGAACGCTGAGCACGAAGCTCGGGACAATGATGGGACCGATGTCCGGCTCGGTATGGATGTGAAAGCTAAACGCGAAGGATTCGAAGCCGATGATGGGGATAGTGAAATTGTCCACCACGAGGTCGGTGAAACTGCCGGTGATCGGTATGTCGATTGGGATATTGACGTCCAAGTGCGCCGGAATCTCCGGAATAGTCAGCGCGTAGGAGTAACCGATCAGGCCCTGGTAGTCGCCCCGCCACAAGATGCCGTTGCTGTAGTTGCCGGAGATGAAAGCGCCGGTGCTGACGTCGCCCGTATTCGCGATGCCGGTGTTGTAGTTCCCGGTGTTGAAGTGGCCGGTGTTGGTGTTACCCGCGTTGAAGCCGCCGGTGTTGAAGCTGCCGGTATTGAAATTGCCGGTGTTGAAGTTACCGGGGTTGAAGCCGCCGGTGTTGCCGTCGCCCGAGTTGAACAAGCCCGTGCTGGTGCTGCCCGAGTTGCCGATGCCGAAGTTTCCGGTGCCGGTGTTGCCGATGCCGAAGTTCCCGGTGCCCGAGTTAAAGAAGCCGATGTTTCCGTCGCCCGAGTTGAACAAGCCGATGTTTCCGCTGCCCGAGTTCAGAGCGCCGATCCCGATTTGGCCGGTACCGGTGAGCCCGATGCCGATATTGTTGCTGCCGGTGTTGGCAAAGCCGATATTGTTGCTGCCGGTGTTGGCAACGCCGATGTTGTAGCTGCCTAGGTTGGCAAAGCCCAGGTTGTCGTCGCCGAAGTTTCCGAAGCCGATGTTGTAGTTGCCCAGATTCGCCACGCCGACGTCAAAGATCCCGGTGTTGCCGAAGCCGGCGTTATTGCTGCCCAGGTTTGCCAGCCCAAGGTTCAGAGTCATCGTGCCCATACCGTCGCGCATGAGACCGGAGGCAAAGGCCGGCGTCACGAGGTCCAACGCGCTCGCGTTGTAGAAACCCGAGACGGTGTGACCCACGTTAGTCACACCCGACCCCAGCGCACCGACATTGAGATAACCCGAAATCCCTGAGGCGCCGGCGACCACGTTCAAAAAGCCCGACGCGCTGCCCGCTCCGGAGTTGAAGAAGCCCGACGACGGACTAGTGGTCGAGTTGCCGAAGCCCGATGTCGCGGGAATGTCGATGATCGGGATGGTGATGGAGCCGATACCGGCGCTGGCGGTGATACCGATCGAGGTGGTGGGTCCGCCCACGGTGATCGCCGCCGTGGGCAAGGTGATATTGATGGTCGGGATGATGATGGGGGTGAAGTCGATATTATTTTCGGCAGCTACGATGCTGAAGCCCTGGAGGGTGACGACCCCGGCGTCGATGTTGATGGGTATATGTATCGGGATGTCGACGCCAAAGGTTAGGGCGATTTCGGGAATCGCTAGCGCCGCGTGCAAGCCAATGAGGCCCTGATAATTTCCACTCCACAAGAACCCGTTGCTGTAGCTGCCGGAGATGAAGGCGCCGGTGTCAACATCGCCGGTGTTTCCGAGTCCCGTGTTGTAGCTGCCTGGGTTGAAATCCCCGGTGTTGGAATCGCCCGGATTGAAGCTGCCGGTGTTGAAGCTGCCGGTGTTGCCGATACCGGTATTGACGTCGCCGGAGTTGAAGAAGCCGGTGTTGGTGCTGCCGGTGTTTCCAAGCCCGAAGTTTGCGGTGCCGGTGTTGCCGATGCCAACGTTTCCGTTGCCCGAGTTGAAAAAGCCGATGTTTCCGCTGCCCGAGTTGAACAAGCCGATGTTTCCGCTGCCAGAATTCAGGGAGCCGAACCCGATCTGGCCGTCGCCCGTGAGCCCAATGCCGATATTGTTGCTGCCGGTGTTCGCGAACCCGATATTGTTGCTGCCGGTGTTGGCGAAGCCCAGGTTGTCGTTGCCCAAGTTTCCGAAGCCGACGTTGTAGCTGCCGAGGTTTCCGAAGCCCAGGTTGTCATCGCCGAAGTTTCCGAAGCCGATGTTGTAACTGCCCAGATTTGCCAAACCGATGTCGAATATTCCGGTGTTTGCGCCGCCGATGTTGTTGCCACCGATATTGGCGCTGCCGAAGTTGGCGCTGCCGAGGTTTGCAAAGCCGATGTTGTAGTCGCCGAGGTTTGCAATGCCGACGTTGAGGGTGCCGTGGTTTGCCAAGCCCAGGTTGAGGACCATGGTGCCCGTGCTGTCGCGCAGCAGGCCGGCGATACTGGTGCTGATGTTGGCCAGGCCTGAATTGAAGGCCGGCGTCGCGAGGTCCGACGTGCTGGTGTTGTAGAACCCCGAGACGGTGGTGCCCACGTTCGCCAGACCTGATCCCAGGGCGCCGACGTTGAGGAGCCCCGACGCCCCCGAGGTCGCGGAGGCCAGGTTCCAAAAGCCCGAATTGGCGCCGCCGAAGTTGCCGAAGCCCGAGGCGCCGCCGGCGCCGGTATTGAAGAAACCTGACGACGGGTTGGTGGTCGAGTTTCCGAAACCTGGCGCCGCCGGGATACTGATGAGCGGGATCCTAATGGCGCCACCGCCAGTTATGGTGATCGCGGTATTCGGCCCTCCTATGGCGACTGTCGTCGTGGGGCCGACAACCGTGATGTTCGGAATGGTAATGGGGCCAAAGTGGGCTCGCTGGCCCGCTATTGACGAAAGGACGATATCGCCGGTGGGCGGAATCGTGACGCCCATAAGGGTGATGTTGCCGGCCGAGGCGGTGATCGGGATATCGATGGGAATATTCACGCCGAGGCTTATGGGGAGAGGCATATCGATCACCAGGTTGAGGCCGACCAGGCCCTGGTAATCGCCGCTTAAGAACAACCCGTTGCTGTAGTTTCCGGTGATGAAAGCCCCGGTGTCAACGTCGCCGGTGTTGGCGATGCCGGTGTTGTAGTTGCCAATGTTGAGGTAGCCGGTGTTGGTATTGCCCGGATTGAAGCCACCGGTGTTGAAGCTGCCGGTGTTGAAGCTACCGGTGTTGAAGCTGCCCGGGTTGAAGGCGCCCGTGTTGACGTCGCCGGAGTTGAATAGGCCGGTATTGGTGTTGCCGGTGTTTCCGATGCCAGTGTTGAAGCTGCCCGAGTTTGCGATGCCGAAGTTGCCGCTGCCGGAATTGAAGAATCCGATGTTGTTGCTGCCCGAGTTGAACAGGCCGATGTTTCCGCTGCCCGAGTTGAAGCTGCCGAACCCGATCTGTCCGTTGCCCGTGAGCCCGATGCCGACATTGTTGCTGCCCGTGTTCCCAAAGCCGACATTGTTGCTGCCGGTGTTCGCAAAGCCGATGTTGCCGCCGCCCGCGTTAGCGAAACCCAGATTGTCGTTGCCGACGTTGCCGAAGCCGATGTTGTAGCTGCCGAAGTTGCCGAAGCCCAGGTTGTCGTCGCCAAGGTTTCCGAAGCCGATGTTGTAGCTGCCCAGGTTCGCCAGGCCGACATCGAAGATTCCGGTGTTCCCGATGCCGACGTTGTTGTGGCCGATGGTGGCGCCGCCGAAGTTAAAGCCGCCGAGACTTGCGAAGCCCACGTTGAGGTTGCCGTGGTTGGCCAAGCCCAAGTTAATAGCCGCAGTACCCGCGCCGTCGCGCAGCAGGCCGGCAATATTGGTTCCGATATTTGCCAACCCGGAGTTAACGGCGGGCGTCGAGAGGTCCGACGTGCCCACGTTGTAGATACCCGAGATGGTGTTGCCCACATTCGCCACACCCGATCCCAGCGCGCCGACGTTGAGGAAGCCCGACATTCCCGACGTTGTGGAGACCAGGTTCATAAAGCCCGACGCGGCGCCCCCGAAGTTGCCGAAGCCCGAGGCGCTGCCAGCGCCGCTATTGAAGAAGCCCGACGACAGTCCGCCGGTCGAGTTGCCGAAGCCTGGAGTCGCTGGAATATGGATAATCGGGATGTTGATGGCGTCGACGACCACAGTGGCGCCGATATTGATCGCGGTAGTGGGTCCACCCACCATGACCACAGGTGTGGGACCGGTTATCCGTATCACTGGGACGGTGAAGGGGTCGATATCGACGGGTCCGAAAAAAATAACAGTGACGGCTGTGTTCGGTGGAAGATCGAGCCCGCTGTATACGATGTCCGTGAAGCTGGCGGTGATCGGTATGTGAATCGGGATATTCACGTCGACGCTCACAATCGGGATTTCGGGAATGTCGACGCCGATGGCGAGGTCGATCAGACCCTGGTTGTCGCCCCGCCACAGAAGGCCGTTGCTGTGGTTGCCGGAGATGAAAGCGCCGGTGTTGATATTGCCGGTGTTCGCCATGCCGGTGTTGTAAGTCGCCGGTGTTGAAGTAGCCGGTGTTGTAGTTACCTGCATTGAAGCCACCGGTGTTGACGCTGCCGGTGTTGACGCTGCCGGTGTTATAGCTGCCCGGGTTCAAGCTACCCGTGTTGAGGTCTCCGGAGTTGAACAAGCCCGTGTTGGTGCTGCCCGCGTTCCCGATGCCGAAGTTTCCGGCGCCCGAGTTTCCGATGCCCCAGTTTCCGGTGCCCGCGTTTCCTATCCCGAAGTTTCCGCTGCCCGAGTTGAACAATCCGATGTTTCCGTCACCCGAGTTGAACAAGCCGATATTGTGGCTGCCCGAGTTCAGGCTGCCGAACCCGATCTGGCCGCTGCCGGTGAGCCCGATCCCGATATTGTTGCTGCCGATATTCGCAAAACCGATATTGTTGTCACCCGTGTTCGCGAAGCCAAGATTATTGCTGCCGGTGTTCGCAAAGCCGATGTTGTAGCTGCCCGCGTGGGCGAAGCCCAGGTTGTCGCCGCCTAGATTGCCGAAGCCAATATTGTAGTCGCCCAGGTTTGCCAAGCCCACATTGAAGATTCCGGCGTTTGCACCGCCGACATTGTTGCCGCCGACGTTTGCCAACCCGAAGTTAAGGGTCATGGTGCCCACGCTGTGGTGCAGCAGGCCGGAGTTAAAGGCTGGCGTCGCCAGATTCGACGTGCTCGTGTTGTAGAGACCCGAGATGGTGTTGCCAACGTTAGCTACACCCGATCCCAGCGCGCCGACGTTCCCGAAGCCCGAAAGTCCCGAGGTTGCCGAGGCCAGGTTCCAAAAGCCCGAAGCGCCGCCGCCGAAGTTGCCGAAGCCCGAGGCGGTGCCGGCGCCAGCGTTGAAGAAGCCCGACGACGGGCTGGTGGTCGAGTTCCCGAAGCCCGGGGCCGCCGGAATCTTGATGAGCGGGATGCTGACGCCCCCCACCATGCCGGTGAGGTTGCCGTCGATCGTGGTGGTTGGTCCGCCCACGGTGATCGTCACCGTGGGAAGGGTGAGCGTGGATTGCGGGAGCTCGACCGGGCCGTAGTAAACAACGAAGGGAACAATGGATGTGAAGGGCAAACGCATGCCCGGAATCGTCATCACGCTTCCGGGCATGACCATCACCTGATGTATCGGCATGCTGAATAGCTGCGCGTTTATCGGAATGGCGGGAATCTCGAGGGCGATATCGGCACCGATCAGGCCTTGGTAGTCGCCCCGCCACAAGACGCCGTTGCTGTAGTTGCCGGCGATGAAGGCGCCGGTGTTGACGTTGCCGGTGTTGGCCACTCCAGTGTTGTAGTCGCCGGTGTTGAAGTAGCCGGTGTTGTAGTTACCTGCGTTGAAGCTGCCGGTGTTGTAGTTGCCGGTGTTGAAGTTCCCGGTGTTGTAGCTGCCCGGGTTGAAGCCGCCGGTGTTGACGTCGCCGGTGTTGAACCAGCCGGTGTTGGTGCTGCCCGTGTTGCCGAGGCCGAAGTTTCCGGTGCCGCTGTTTCCGATGCCGAAATTGCCGGTGCCCGAGTTGAACAACCCGACGTTTCCGCTGCCGGAGTTGAACAGGCCGATGTTGTGGCTGCCCGAGTTGAAGCTGCCGAACCCGATCTGTCCGTTGCCGGTGAGCCCGATGCCGACATTGTTGCTGCCCGTATTCCCAAAGCCGACATTGTTGCTGCCGGTGTTCGCAAAGCCGATGTTGTGGCCGCCCAGGTTGGCCAAACCCAGGTTGTCGCTGCCCAGGTTTGCAAAGCCGAGGTTGTAGCTGCCCAAATTGCCGAAGCCGACGTTGAACACGCCGACGTTTCCGTTGCCCACGTTGTTGGCGCCGACGTTTGCCAAGCCGAGATTGAAGCCCGCCGCGCTCGGGGGGCCGGCAGCGGCTGCCGCGGCGCTGGTCAGCCGCTCCGATAGGCCCGCCAGCTTCTTCAGCTGCTGGGTGAACGGCATCAACGCGGAGACGGCCGCCGACGCTCCAGCGTGATAGCCAACCATCGCGGCCACATCCTGGGCCCACATCCGCTCATAGGCGGCCTCGGTGGCCGCGATCGCCGGAGCGTTGAATCCCAGCAGATTCGAGCTCACCAGCGACACCAGCACGGCGCGGTTGGCCGCGACGATCGCCGGATGCACCGTCGCTGCCCGCGCCGCCTCGAACGTGGCCACGGCTACCCGTGCCTGAGCGGCGGCCTGCTCAGCCTGGGCCGTTGCCGAAATCAACCAGCCCAGGTAGGGGGCTACCGCGCGCGCCATCGCAACCGCCGCGGGGCCGCGCCACGCCGCATCCGCCAGGCCCGAGGTCACCGACCCAAACCACGACGCCGCCACCGCCAGTTCGTCGGCTAGTCCGTCCCAGGCCGCCGCGGCCGCCAACATCGGCCCCGATCCGGCCCCGAGATACATCCGTAACGAATTGACCTCGGGCGCCGACACCACGAAATCCATCCGTCATACCCGTTCGTCAGCTGGCCGTCGGAGGTACGTTCAGGCTAATCAATCGTCTACTACTCGACTAGCCCGTGAACGGGTGAAAAATGCTAGGACATTCACGTATTGGCCCGAGTGGGGCTGGTCGAGTATCAGGGGAAGCTTTATGGGGCAAAGTCAAGTTTGTGGTTCGTCGTATCGGGGCGATCCAACCGAGCACATGTTTAGTGCACCAGAACGACGGGCCGTGTATCGGGTGATCGCCGAACGCCGAGACATGCGCCGGTTCGTGCCCGGCGGTGTGGTGTCCGAGGATGTGCTGGCGCGGCTGTTGCACGCCGCACACGCCGCGCCCAGCGTCGGTCTGATGCAGCCATGGCGCTTTATCCGCATCACCGACGAGACACTCAAGCGACGCATCCACGCGCTCGTCGACGACGAACGCCTACTCACCGCCGAAGCCCTGGGAGCACGGGAAGAAGAATTCCTGGCGCTGAAGGTCGAGGGCATTCTCGACTGCGCCGAGCTGCTGGTGGTGGCGCTGTGCGACCGCAGAGGGTCCTACATCTTCGGCCGGCGCACCCTGCCCCAGATGGATCTGGCGTCGGTGTCGTGCGCCATCCAAAACCTGTGGCTGGCAGCGCGGTCCGAAGGCCTGGGCATGGGATGGGTGTCGCTGTTCGACCCACAACGTTTAGCGGCCCTGCTGGCGATGCCCGCCGACGCCGAACCGGTGGCCATCTTGTGCCTGGGGCCGGTGCCCGAGTTTCCGGACCGGCCCGCGCTGGAACTGGATGGCTGGGCCTACGCGCGGCCACTCGCGGAATTCGTCTCCGAAAACCGATGGAGTTATCCGTCGGCGCTGGCCACAGATCACCATCACGGCGAATAGGTCACGCCGACCGCGAGGTTGACGTATTCGGCCGGCACGTCAAAGGCCAGCGATCGCCGCGGCAAGCGGCTCAACACATCTTCACCGATAGTGGCCTTGAAGTGCAGCGCGAGCTGGCCGCTGAACTTCGGGTCGACATCGGCGACATCGAGATCGAGTTGCAGACCCGTCGGCGAGATTTCGGCGGTTGCGGCACCGGCCTGCGGCCCGTCCCAGCGCGCGTCGACGACCCGGCCGGCTAGCTTCGGCACCATCGACAGGGTTCCCAGCACCCGCTGTTCGGTGAACGCCAGCGCACCCACGTAGCTGGCGATGCTGTGCGATGCCCGCAGCCCCGGGATAACGCCGGTGAACCGCCTGGTGACGGCCACGTATTCGGCAAGGTAGATGAGTCCCTCAGCCTCAACCTGACAGCGTAGGTCAGCAGGCAGCCTGCCGAGACCAAACCACTTGCGAACAATGACAGCCATGAGGCCAGTATGGAGTCGTTTTGTCGGTGCCGCACCGATGCTGGTAGGAGTTAGAGCATGACTCGCCCGCAAGCGCTTCTCGCTGTTTCGCTCGCTTTTGTCGCAACCGCGGTGTATGCCGTCATGTGGGTGGGGCACTCCCAGGATTGGGGTTGGCTGCATAGTTTCGATTGGTCGTTGTTGAACGCAGCGCACGACATCGGGATAAAGAACCCTGCGTGGGTGCGCTTCTGGGATGGTGTATCCCTGATCTTGGGCCCAGTCGTGCTGCGGCCGCTGGGTTTGCTGGCCGCGATGGTCGCACTGGCGAAGCGCAAGATACGGATAGCGTTGTTGCTGTTGGCCTGTTTACCGCTCAACGCGATCATGACGATCGCGGCCAAATCCGTGGCCCACCGCCCGCGACCGGCGACTGCGCTGGTATCTGCCCATTCGACTTCGTTTCCGTCAGGGCATGCGTTGGAGGCGACCGCAAGCGTACTCGCGCTGCTAACCGTCCTGTTGCCCATGCTGCACAGCAGGTTTACTCGGCACATCGCCATCACGGTGGGCGCGCTGTGCGTGTTGACGGTCGGTGTTGCCAGGGTGGCGTTGAACGTGCATCATCCGACCGACGTTGTTGCCGGCTGGGCGCTGGGGTACCTGTATTTCCTCGTGTGCCTGTGCGTATTTCGACCGCCGTCGATATTCGGTGCCCAACGCGCGTCTCATGCTTTGTCGCCGCCAGTGGAGGTGTCGAGACAACCCGAACCGGAAGTCGACACGGCCCGCTAAAGCCATGGTGCGCTGTGCATTTCGCTTTGTCACCGCACAGTGACCCAGCCGGATTCTAACCTTGACTTGACCACACGAGGTGATTGTCTGACGATTGAGCGATGAGCCGACTCCTAGCTTTGCTGTGCGCTGCGGTATGCACGGGCTGCGTTGCTGTGGTTCTCGCGCCAGTGAGCCTGGCCGTCGTCAACCCGTGGTTCGCGAACTCGGTCGGCAATGCCACTCAGGTGGTTTCGGTGGTGGGAACCGGCGGTTCGACGGCCAAGATGGATGTCTACCAACGCACCGCCGCCGGCTGGCAGCCGCTCAAGACCGGTATCACCACCCATATCGGTTCGGCGGGCATGGCGCCGGAAGCCAAGAGCGGATATCCGGCCACTCCGATGGGGGTTTACAGCCTGGACTCCGCTTTTGGCACCGCGCCGAATCCCGGTGGCGGGTTGCCGTATACCCAAGTCGGACCCAATCACTGGTGGAGTGGCGACGACAATAGCCCCACCTTTAACTCCATGCAGGTCTGTCAGAAGTCCCAGTGCCCGTTCAGCACGGCCGACAGCGAGAACCTGCAAATCCCGCAGTACAAGCATTCGGTCGTGATGGGCGTCAACAAGGCCAAGGTCCCAGGCAAAGGCTCCGCGTTCTTCTTTCACACCACCGACGGCGGGCCCACCGCGGGTTGTGTGGCGATCGACGATGCCACGCTGGTGCAGATCATCCGTTGGCTGCGGCCTGGTGCGGTGATCGCGATCGCCAAGTAACCCCGGACCTCGATTGTGAACTGTGCGACGGGTTTTCGGCGTGTTGCGTCGTGAGATTCACGTTCGGCGTCAATCGGCCAGCGCGCGGCCCGGCCTGATGTTGAAGTTAAGGCCCGCCAACGACATGGTCGCCTCGTAGGTTCGGTCGTAGCCGGTGGCGCTGATCCGCCAGCCGTCGGTGGTTCGTCGGTACTGGTCGTGGTAGAACGCGGCGCCGATGAGCATGAAATTGAACTCGGCGACGATGACCCGGTCTTGCAGGTACCAGATGCCGGTTGCGGTATCGCCGGTCACGGTGATTTCCGGATGGGTGACCCGGTGTTCGGTGATGACACCCGGGCCGAGTGCCTGGCGCAGGTAGTCGACCAGGTCGGCGCGGTTGGTGAAGTGCAGCTCCGTACCGACCGATGACCCGTAATCGCCGGTGACATCCTCGGCCAGGGTGTCGGTGAAGTCGTCCCAATGCTTGGTGTCCAATGCCCGCAGATACCGGTATTTGAGCTGTTTGATCGCTGCAATGTCGGCTGGATCACCCGGAGTCACCACGCCATTGCAGCACACCGGCTCACGGGTAGCTTTGGGGTATGAGCCAATCCCGGTACGCGGGGTTGTCCCGCAGCGAGCTGGCAGTTCTGTTACCCGAGCTGTTGTTGATCGGCCAGCTGATCGACCGATCGGGCATGGCCTGGTGTATACAGGCATTCGGCCGCCAGGAGATGCTGCAGATCGCCATCGAGGAGTGGGCGGGCGCCAGCCCGATCTACACCAAGCGCATGCAAAAGGCGCTGAACTTCGAGGGCGACGACGTGCCCACCATCTTCAAGGGGCTACAGCTCGACATCGGCGCGCCGCCGCAATTCATGGACTTCCGTTTCACCCTGCACGACCGCTGGCACGGCGAGTTTCACCTCGACCACTGCGGTGCGCTGCTCGACGTGGAGCCGATGGGCGACGACTACGTCGTCGGCATGTGCCACACCATCGAAGATCCGACGTTCGACGCCACCGCGATCGCGACCAACCCGCGCGCGCAGGTGCGCCCCATCCACCGGCCGCCCCGCAAGCCGGCCGACCGGCATCCGCACTGTGCGTGGACCGTCATCATCGACGAGTCCTATCCCGAGGCTGAGGGTATTCCGGCGCTGGACGCGGTCCGTGAAACCAAAGCTGCCACCTGGGAATTAGACAACGTCGATGCGTCTGACGACGGGCTGGTGGACTATTCGGGTCCGCTGGTGTCCGACCTGGACTTCGGGGCGTTCTCGCATTCCGCACTGGTGCGGATGGCCGATGAGGTCTGCCTGCAAATGCACCTGCTGAATCTGTCGTTCGCCATTGCCGTGCGGAAACGGGCCAAAGCCGATGCTCAACTGGCCATTTCGGTGAACACCCGCCAGTTGATCGGAGTGGCCGGGCTGGGCGCAGAACGCATTCACCGTGCGATGGCTTTACCCGGCGGAATCGAAGGCGCGTTAGGTGTGCTGGAGCTACACCCGCTGCTCAACCCGGCCGGTTACGTGCTGGCCGAAACGTCGCCGGACCGTCTGGTGGTGCACAACTCGCCAGCCCACGCCGACGGCGCCTGGATTTCGTTGTGCACACCGGCATCCGTGCAGCCGTTGCAGGCCATCGCCACCGCTGTAGACCCGCATCTGAAGGTTCGGATCAGCGGGACGGACACCGACTGGACCGCGGAACTCATCGAGGCCGATGCCCCAGCGAGCGAACTGCCGGAGGTGTTGGTAGCCAAGGTCAGTCGCGGATCGGTCTTCCAGTTCGAGCCGAGGCGCTCACTGCCGTTGACCGTGAAATGAGCTCGATGCGATCTGTCAAGTCGGTGGCGGTACCGCTTCGGTGACACCACCGCATCGACCGCATACCAATGAGGTTGTCACCGAACCGTATACGGCCCACCCGCCGCTATGGTTAACGCTGGCCACCGACCCCTATTGACGAAAGCCTTCCGCTATGTACGACCCGCTGGGGTTGTCGATCGGGACCACAAACCTGGTCGCGGCGGGTAACGGAGGTCCGCCGGTTACTCGTCGCGCCGTGCTGACCCTGTACCCGCATTGCGCACCGAAAATCGGTGTGCCTAGCCAGAACCCGAACTTGATCGAGCCGGGCGCCCTAATGAGCGGCTTTGTTGAGCGCATTGGAGATGCGGTGGCGCTGGTGTCTCCCGACGGATCCGTGCACGATCCAGACCTCTTGCTGGTCGAGGCGCTGGATGCGATGGTGCTGACCGCCGGTGCGGACGCGAGTTCCTCGGAGATCGCCATTGCCGTTCCCGCGCATTGGAAGCCCGGAGCTGTACACGCACTGCGTAACGGTTTGCGGACGCACGTCGGCTTCGTCCGCAGCGGCATGGCGCCGCGCCTGGTTTCCGATGCGATCGCGGCGTTGACCGCGGTGAACTCGGAATTGGGCCTGCCCCACGGCAGTGTGGTGGGGTTGCTTGATTTCGGTGGCTCCGCGACTTACGTCACCTTGGTGGAGACCAAGTCGGATTCCAGGACGTCGGATTTCCAGCCCGTTAGTGCCACGGCACGGTACCAGGACTTTTCCGGTAGTCAGATCGACCAGGCTTTGCTGCTTCGGGTCATCGACCAATTCGGGTACGGCGATGACGTCGATCCGGCCAGTACCGCCGCGGTCGGGCAACTCGGCCAACTCAGGGAGCAGTGCCGTGCGGCAAAGGAACGACTGTCCACCGACGTTGCCACGGAATTGTTCGCTGAGCTTGCCGGGTGCAGCTCGAGCATCGAGATGACTCGGGAACAGCTCGAAGACCTGATCCAGGATCCATTGACCGGCTTCATCTACGCGTTCGACGACATGCTGGCGCGCCACAACGCGAGCTGGGCGGATCTCGCGGCGGTGGTCACCGTCGGCGGTGGTGCCAATATTCCCCTTGTGACTCAACGTCTTTCGTTCCACACTCGTCGACCTGTGCTGACCGCGTCGCAACCCGGGTGCGCGGCGGCGATGGGTGCGTTGCTGCTCGCCAACCGTGGGGGAGAGCGCGATTCGCGAACGCGGACGTCCATCGGCCTCGCCACGGCCGCAGCCGCCGGCACCAGTGTCATCGAGCTGCCGGCCGGCGACGTCATGGTCATCGACCATGAGGCCTTGACCGATCGCGAGTTGGCCTGGTCGCAGACCGACTTCCCAAGCGAAGCTCCGGCGCGTTTCGAGGGCGACTCGTATAACGAAGGCGGCCCCTGCTGGTCGATGCGTCTGAACGCGGTCGAGCCCCCCAAAGGACCAGCGTGGCGGCGAATCCGGGTGTCGCAGTTGCTCATCGGGGTGTCGGCGGTAGTGGCCATGACCGCGATCGGGGGCGTGGCATTGACGTTGACAGCCATCGAGAGACGCCCAAGCCCGCTACCAACCCCAATTGTGCCCGGCCTGGCCCCGATGCCGCCCGGATCCGTCGTGCCTAGCTCGCGCGCACCGACCCCGCCGCCACCGCCGTCGACCGTTGCGCCGCTTCCCAGTGCGGCACCGGCCCCGACGACGGTCGCGCCGGCACCGCCGCCGCCCACACAGGTGGTGACGACCACGACAGCGCCACCCGTCACCACGACGCCGAGGCCGTCGCCGACCACCACAACGACCACCGCGCCACCGTCGACAACGACGACAACCGAGCCGCCGGTGACGACCACTTCGACGATTCCAACGATTCCGACGACTACGACGACGGTGAAGATGACCACGGAGTGGTTGCACGTCCCGTTTTTGCCCGTTCCGATCCCGGTCCCGATTCCGCAAAATCCGGGTGCCGGCGAACCGCAGAACCCGTTCGGAAGCCTTGGCTCTGGGTGAGCCGCGTTCCCCGGAGCTGGCCCCGTCGGTGTCAGGTCCGTAGTATCGGTATGGGTTGCTGAGGAGGTCGCGTGGGCGACTATGGTCCGTTTGGATTCGATCCCGACGAATTCGATCGGGTGATCCGGGAGGGGAGCGAGGGACTGCGCGACGCGTTCGAGCGGATCGGCAGGTTCCTCAGCTCATCCGGCGCGGGAACGGGCTGGTCGGCAATCTTCGAGGACTTGTCCCGGCGCTCGCGTCCGGCGCCGGAGACCGCCGGCGAGGCCGGTGACGGTGTGTGGGCCATCTATACGGTGGACGCCGACGGTGGTGCCCGCGTTGAACAGGTGTATGCGACCGAGCTTGACGCCCTGCGCGCGAACAAGGACAACACCGACCCGAAACGCAAAGTCCGCTTCCTGCCATACGGCATCGCGGTCAGCGTCCTCGACGATCCGGTGGACGAGGCCCAGTAACGTCAGCCCTGCTGGACGCTGTTGGAACCGCCGGCATTGCTGATCTTCGGCGAGCCCGAGTGATACGTGACCTCGTTGTTGAAGCCGGCGGCTTCGATGGTGTCGACGGAGTCGACGGTGACCGAGTTCCTCATGCCGGACACGGTGAGGCTGGTGCAGTGGCCGGTGATCACCACCGTGTTGGACATGCCGCTGACGCTGACAATGCTGTCGTTGCAGGCGATTGTCCGGTTCACGTTGACGCCGGAGACGCTCAGGCTGGCGCCGGCCGGCGGAAGAGTGGTGGCCGGTTGCGCAGTCGGGGTTGGAACAGCCCGGGAGACAGACGGGGTGGGCGAGAGAACGACGAAGTTGCCTTGGGAAAGCCGCTGTGCGCTGAATGCGGCGATGCCACCCACCAGAACCAGCACGCCGACAACGACGACCGCGGCCAGGATCCACCACGCCCTGTTGCCGGAGGACGATCGCGGCGATGGGCCGCCGAACGGGCCGCCATAGCTATACGGCGGCGGTGGCGGGCCGGGTGGATAGGTGTAGCCGCCCGACTGCGAGCCGCCGAGTTCGGAGGCGCGTGCCACGTCGGCTAGCGGCCGCTCCAGTTCCCGGATTCGCGCCTCCGGGTCATCCTCTGGGTTCATGCACAGATGCTCCCACACGACGATCATGCCGCATAGGTAGTTGCGCCCGGCGGCACCACACGATTCGGCTTGGCCTGCTATCGTCCCATGCTTATGCCTGAGATGGATCGTCGCCGAATGATGATGATGGCGGGGTTCGGCGCCCTGGCTGCCGCGCTTCCCGCCCCGACAGCCTGGGCCGACCCGTCCCGGCCGGCCGCGCCGGCTGGTCCGACACCGGCGCCCGCCGCGCCGGCTGCGGCAACCGGTGGGCTTTTGTTCCACGACGAGTTCGACGGGCCGGCCGGTTCGGTCCCGGACCCGTCCAAGTGGCAGGTGTCGAACCACCGGACGCCCATCAAGAACCCGGTGGGCTTTGACCGGCCCCAGTTTTTTGGGCAGTACCGCGACAGTCGACAGAACGTGTTCCTCGACGGCAACTCCAATCTCGTGCTGCGCGCTACCCGAGAGGGCAACAGGTATTTCGGTGGCCTGGTCCACGGCCTGTGGCGGGGTGGCATCGGGACCACCTGGGAGGCCCGGATCAAGTTCAACTGCCTGGCTCCGGGCATGTGGCCCGCCTGGTGGTTGTCCAATGACGATCCTGGTCGCAGCGGCGAAATCGACCTGATCGAGTGGTATGGCAACGGGACTTGGCCGTCGGGAACCACCGTGCACGCCAACCCGGACGGCACCGCATTCGAGACCTGCCCGATCGGTGTGGACGGTGGTTGGCACAACTGGCGCGTCACGTGGAATCCGAGCGGCATGTACTTCTGGCTGGATTACGCCGACGGCATTGAGCCCTACTTCTCGGTTCCGGCGACCGGAATCGAAGACCTCAACGAGCCCATCCGCGAGTGGCCGTTCAACGACCCCGGCTACAAGGTGTTTCCGGTGTTGAACCTTGCGGTTGGCGGTTCTGGTGGCGGCGATCCCGCGACGGGTTCCTATCCACAGGAGATGCTCGTCGACTGGGTGCGCGTCTTTTAACGCCTCGCGCTCTTGCCCGGGGTGCTACCCGGCTTGCTCGGAGAAAGCATGGAGTTTTTGGTCACCATGACCACCCGCGTTCCCGATAGCATGCCCGCGGACGCAGTCGAGCGGGTCCGTGCCCGCGAGGCTGCCCGCTCGCGCGAGCTCGCGGCACAGGGAAAGCTACTCCGCCTGTGGCGCCCGCCGCTGCGGCCGGGCGAATGGCGCACCCTGGGGCTGTTCGCCGCCGACGACAACGGCGAACTGGAGCAGCTGCTGGCCTCGATGCCGCCGCGGTCGTGGCGCACCGACGACGTCACGCCGCTGGGTGCTCACCCGAACGACCCGGTTGGCCAGGGGATAACCATCGCGCCGGGTAAGGGTCCGGAGTTTCTGATCGCGACGACCATTATGGTGCCACCGGGTACCCCGGCTCAGGTGGTCGACGACACCGTGGCGCGCGAGGCTCGCCGCGCGCCCGAGCTGGCCGGGCGGGGACACCTGGTGCGGTTGTGGGCACTACCCGACGGACCGGACGGCCAGCGCACCCTGGGGCTGTGGCGGGCTCGCGACCCTGGCGAGCTGATGGCCATCCTGGAATCGCTACCGCTTGCTGGCTGGATGACCATCGAGACCACGCCGCTGAGTCCGCATCCCGATGATCCGATCCGCATGCCCTGACCGTTTCCGGTGTCGCCGGGCTCTTAGGCGCCGTCCCACTCGCCGCGGGCGATGAGAACATCACGAAGTAGGTCCGCGCGATCGGTGATGATGCCGTCCACGTCCATGTCGAGAAGGGTGTGCATCACATCGGGTTCGTCGACGGTCCAGGCATGCACTTGGCGTCCCGCAGCATGAAAGCCGCGGACCCGTGCCGGCGTAATGACCGGTACACCGCCAAGCCGTGACGGTAGTTGCACGCAGTCGATGTCGCGCATCATCCGCCAGGCATATGCCCGGCTGCCCAGCGGACGCGCGGTCAGCCACGCCAGCAGCGCGCCCGTTCCTGCCGAACTAGCGACCCGCTTGGTCAGCAGGCGCAATGCGCGCCGGCGACGGCGCTCGGAAAACGAACCGATCAGCACCCGGTTGTGCGCGTTGCACCGCTCGATGACGTTGACGGTCGGCTCGATCGCCGATGCGGCTTTAATGTCGATGTTGACCCGCATGTCTGGCAGCGCGGTAAGCAGGTCTTCCAGGGTTGGGATCGACTGCCCCGCACCCAGCTGCGCCTTGCGGACATCACGCCAATCCAACCGGTCGACCGCGCCGGATAACCCCACCCCGGGCGCCAGCCTACGGTCATGCAGGATCACGGCTACGCCGTCCCGGGTGGCGCGAACGTCGGTCTCGATGTAGCGGAATCCGAGCTTGGCCGCCTCCTGGAACGCCCCCATGCTGTTCATGGGCAATCTGAACGACGTAAATCCTCTGTGCGCCATGGCAATCCGCCCCCCATGGCGAAGAAATTCCACGGTAGGTGCGCCACCGTCGCTCATCAGGTCAGTATCACATAGCCTCGGCCGCCGGGGGCGTCCACGCCGGGGGCAGCACCGCTCTGTCGGCGACGGTTCCTGTGCACCAGCCGCTTTCGCATCGCAGTGGTAATGGGCGCTCCCATACGGCGCGGTCGGCGACGACGGTGCATGGGCCGGCCATCGTTTTGGGCCTTCCCCGCCTTGCCGCCGGGCCACCGACGTTCAGCATCACCATCAGCGTCGACGTGTCACATCGGAGCCGATGACGGGAATCGAACCCGCGTATTCAGCTTGGGAAGCTGATGTTCTGCCATTGAACTACATCGGCACGGTTGCCTCGAAAGGCTAGCATCCAGAATCATTCCATCACCCCCAGGCCGTACAAGATCAGAAATCCGGCAAAGAACATCACGGCCATCCATGGCCGCTCCGGCGTTTCGTGCGCCTCGACAAGCAGTTCCTCCACGACCAGCCAGAGCAGCGCCCCCGCCGCGAACGCCAACACGAGGGTCAGGACGGTATTTCCCGCCCGGCCCAGCGCCACGGCACCTGACACACCGCCCACCGCGATCACTAGGCTCAGGGCGCTTGTGGTCGCCGCGGCCCGGATCCTAGGCATTCCGGAGCCGGCCAGGCGCAGGGCCACCGCCAGACCCAGGAACAGCACCTCGACCGTCAGGGCGATGGTGATGATGATCGCGGTGCGACTGGACACCGTCGCGCCCGTTGCGACCAGCAACCCGTCGATGAAGAGGTCAACCGCGACTACGGTGAGGAACCCGACGGGCAGTTCGCCCACGTCGTCGCCGTCTTGATGTTCCCCGTGGCCGTCAAATCGGCGCAGTGCAACGAGTACCGCGACGCCTGCACTGAAGCCCACAACGATCAGCCAGAGCGGACCTCTGCTGCGCAGGTCTGGTAGCACTTCCCCGGCCACGGCGGCCATGACAATTCCCGCGGCGAAATGTTGGACGCCGCTGACCATCGCCGCCGACGGCGTGCGCACCGACGGGACCACGCCGCCGAGAATCCCGGCGAGAACCGGGAAGGTGACCAACGAGGCGGCCGTTGTGACGTTGCTGATGCCAACCTCCCGGTTTCGGTCGAAGATCTCGGCTCGGGCACGCTTGAACATTGTGACGGCTAGTGACAAATGCAGCGACTTTCGGGGAAACGGGCATTGAAATAAGGAAGGAACAGCATGTCGAAGGTGCTGGTCACCGGATTCGGACCCTACGGCGTGACGCCGGTAAATCCGGCACAGCTCACCGCCGAAGAGCTGGATGGTCGCACCATCGCCGGCGCAACGGTCATCTCGCGGATCGTGCCCAACACGTTCTTCGAGTCGATCGCGGCAGCTCAGCAGGCCATCGCAGAGATCGAGCCAGCATTGGTGATCATGCTGGGCGAATACCCGGGACGCAGCATGATCACCGTCGAGCGACTCGCGCAAAACGTCAACGACTGCGGGCGGTACGGCCTCGCCGACTGCGCCGGCAGGGTTTTGGTCGGTGAGCCAACCGACCCCGCCGGCCCGGTCGCCTACCACGCGACCGTACCGGTTCGCGCGATGGTGCTGGCCATGCGAAAGGCCGGCGTGCCAGCTGACGTCTCGGACGCGGCGGGCACGTTCGTGTGCAATCACCTCATGTACGGCGTGCTGCACCACCTCGCCCAGAAGGGTCTGCCCGTCCGCGCCGGTTGGATTCATCTGCCGTGCCTGCCCAGCGTCGCCGCACTGGATCACAACCTCGGTGTTCCGAGCATGTCGGTCCAGACGGCGGTCGCCGGGGTCACGGCTGGCATCGAGGCAGCCATTCGGCAGTCCGCAGATATCCGCGAACCGATCCCGTCGCGATTGCAGATCTAGGGCGCAGCTGACGGCGGTCTTCTAGAGATTAGATATTTATTCTTCCGTTATCTTGTCGTAATCTGCTCAGCGTGGGCCGACATGAATTAGCTAGGGACCGGCGAAAGTCGTCAGCGGTCCTGGCTGCGGTCCTCGCCCCGGCCGCCGTGTTCTTCGCCACGGGCGGAGATGTCAGTACGCTTGCCGCCCGCGCCGATGCCAACCCGGTTCTCGGCGACGACGCGCCCTGTTGTGTGCAGATCGTGCCGGTTGCACCGCTGGCTTTCTCCTCACAGATATCCGGCGGTGAAATCGGGACGGGCCTTGCTGCCAGCCAGTTCGCTTCGGCATCGAGATGGCGCATCGTATCTCGGTATTTGCCGGTAGGGGTGGCACCCGAGCAGGGTCTACAGGTCAAGACCGTCTTGACAGCCCGCAGTATCAGTGCGGCTTTCCCCGAAATTCGCGAAATCGGCGGCGTTCGGCCGGATGCGCTGAGATGGCATCCCAATGGTTTGGCGCTCGACGTGATGGTTCCCAACCCCGGCACCGCCGAGGGCATAGCGCTGGGCAACGAGATCGTCGCTTTCGTACTGAAGAACGCGACCCGATTTGGGATGCAAGATGTGATTTGGCGTGGCGCCTACTACACGCCCAACGGCGCGCGGACAACCGGGGCCGGCCACTACGACCACATCCACATCACGACCGTGGGCGGCGGGTATCCCACCGGCGAGGAACTCTACATCCGCTGAGCCAGCGTGCGGCGACAGATACGCTCGTCGGGTGCTGCTCTCCGATCGTGATCTTCGGGCCGAGATCTCCTCCGGGCGGTTGGGGATCGACCCGTTCGACGACACCCTGGTCCAGCCGTCCAGCATCGACGTCCGGCTCGATTGCTTGTTTCGGGTGTTCAACAACACTCGCTACACCCACATCGACCCGGCCAAGCAGCAGGACGAGCTGACCAGCCTGGTGCAACCGGTCGACGGGGAACCCTTCGTGTTGCACCCGGGCGAATTCGTGCTCGGCTCGACGCTGGAGCTTTTCACTCTGCCCGACAACCTCGCCGGACGGCTGGAAGGCAAGTCTTCGTTGGGCCGGCTGGGCCTGCTGACGCATTCCACCGCGGGCTTCATCGATCCTGGCTTCAGCGGTCACATCACCCTGGAGCTATCCAACGTCGCCAACCTGCCGATCACTTTGTGGCCCGGCATGAAAATCGGTCAGCTGTGCATGTTGCGCCTGACCAGCCCGTCCGAGCATCCCTACGGCAGTTCCCGGGCGGGGTCGAAATACCAGGGTCAGCGCGGGCCCACGCCGTCGCGCTCCTACCAGAACTTCATCAGGTCTACTTAGCATCCGGCGCGGCTAGGCCTGTCGCGGGTAGCTGTCACCTGCCGTTTGCCTGGTGCTCAGCGCCGCGATGCGGTTCGCTCATCGCAGCCACCTACACACAGTGGTGTGCGATGCAGCGTCTTCGGCACTGGGTATCTGGGTGCCACCCACGCCGTCGGTATGGCGCAACTGGGACACGAGGTCGTCGGGGTCGATATCGATCCCGGTAAGGTCGCCAAGCTCGCCGGGGGTGACATTCCGTTCTACGAACCCGGCCTGCGAAAGCTGTTGACTGATAACCTGGCTGCCGGCCGCTTGCGGTTCACCACCGACTACGACATGGCGGCCGATTTCGCCGACGTGCATTTCCTGGGGGTCGGCACGCCGCAAAAGATAGGCGAATATGGCGCCGACCTGCGGCATGTCCACGCCGTCATCGATGCGCTGGTGCCGCGTCTGGTCAGGGCGTCGATTCTGGTCGGCAAGTCGACAGTCCCAGTGGGCACCGCAGCCGAACTGGGACATCGGGCCGGTGCACTGGCACCCCGGGGAGTCGACGTGGAAATTGCCTGGAATCCGGAATTCCTGCGCGAGGGCTTCGCGGTGCACGACACCCTCAACCCCGACCGTATCGTCCTTGGGGTACAAGATGATTCGACGCGCGCCGAGGTAGCCGTCCGCGAGCTGTACGCGCCGCTGCTGGCAGCGGGCGTGCCGTTTCTGGTGACCGATCTGCAGACCGCGGAGTTGGTCAAGGTATCCGCCAATGCCTTTCTGGCGACCAAGATTTCGTTTATCAATGCGATCTCCGAAGTGTGCGAGGCGGCGGGTGCCGACGTTAGCCAGCTGGCCGATGCGCTCGGATACGACCCGCGGATCGGACGCCAATGCCTCAACGCGGGCTTGGGTTTCGGCGGCGGCTGCTTGCCCAAGGACATCCGCGCTTTCATGGCCCGCGCCGGCGAACTGGGAGCCGACCAGGCGTTGACGTTCCTGCGTGAAGTGGACAGCATCAACATGCGCCGGCGCACCAAGATGGTGGAACTGGCCACCACCGCATGCGGTGGCTCGTTGCTGGGCGCCAATATTGCGGTGCTCGGCGCGGCGTTCAAACCCGAATCCGATGACGTGCGCGATTCGCCCGCCCTCAATGTGGCGGGCCAGCTGCAGCTCAACGGCGCCACGGTCCACGTGTACGATCCAAAGGCCTTGGACAACGCCCACCGACTGTTCCCTACCTTGAACTATGCGGTTTCGGTTGCGGAGGCCTGCGAGCGCGCGGACGCCGTGTTGGTGCTTACCGAATGGCGGGAGTTCATCGATCTCGAACCCGCTGATCTAGCCAACCGGGTGCGGGCCCGGGTGATCGTGGACGGCCGCAACTGCCTCGACGTGACCCGCTGGCGGCGGGCAGGCTGGCGGGTGTTCCGGCTGGGAGTGCCGCGATTAGGGCACTGACCGGCGCAGCCAGCGCAAGTACTCTCGGTCACCGAGCAGTTCCAGACGACGCCACAGCACGGGGTTGTCGGCGGACTGGGTGAAATGGCAGCCGATAGCGGCTAGCTGTCGGCTGCGGTCAACCTCGATCATGATGTCGAGGTGACCGTGACCGCGCCCCCCGAAGGAGGCGCTGAACTCGGCGTTGAGCCGATCGGCGATCGGTTGGGGCAGTGCCCAGGCCAATACGGGGATACCGGGTGTCGAAGCCGCCGCGAGCGCAGCTTCGGTTGCGCGACGGTGGTCGGGGTGGCCTGTTACGCCGTTGTCGTCGAACACGAGTAGCAGGTCTGCTCCGGCGAGGGCATCCACCACGCGTTGCGTCAGCTCGTTGAGCGGGATCTGCGCTAGACCGTTATCCGGGTATGCGAGTAGTTGCACATGATCGACACCCAGGACCTGTGCCGCAGCGGCGAGTTCCTCCCGGCGCACCTCACCGAGGTTTCGGTCGGTCCGGCCGAGTGTGGAGGCCTCGCCGTGGGTGAAGCACAATCCTCGCAGCCGCGTTCCCTGCGCCGTGAAATCACCCAATACCGCCCCGAGCCCGAAGGACTCGTCGTCCGGATGGGCGAACACAGCAAGCACTTCGTGTGCGCAGGGGAGACGGTTGCAGCTGTTCATCGATTCACCGTCCGGAGGATCCGTGCGCGCGGGTGGACAGCCGCCGCATATTATGTAGTTCCAATGAGCAATGGAATTATATTCCCAAGGATGACTGGAAATGGCTGGACAGTCCGATCGTAAGGCGGCGTTGTTGGACCAGGTAGCGCGCGTGGGCAAGGCGCTGGCCAATGGGCGGCGATTGCAAATCCTGGACTTGCTCGCCCAAGGTGAGCGCGCGGTAGAAGCGATCGCGACGGCGACCGGGATGAACCTGACCACGGCATCGGCGAATCTGCAGGCGCTGAAGAGCGGCGGGCTGGTCGAGGCTCGCCGCGAGGGGACCCGGCAGTACTACCGGATTGCTGGGGAAGACGTGGCAAGGCTGTTCGCGCTGGTGCAAGTGGTTGCCGACGAGCATCTGGCCGACGTGGCGGTCGCGGCCGCAGACGTGCTCGGTTCGCCGGAGGATGCGATCACCCGTGCGGAGCTGCTGCGGCGGCGCGAAGCCGGCGAGGTCACCCTGGTCGACGTGCGACCGCACGAGGAATACCAGGCCGGCCATATCCCGGGCGCCATCAATATCCCGATAGCCGAACTGGCCGACCGGCTCGCCGAACTAACTGGCGACCGCGACATTGTCGCCTACTGTCGTGGTGCCTACTGCGTCATGGCCCCCGATGCCGTCCGCATCGCGCGCGACGCGGGGCGGGAGGTGAAACGCCTCGACGACGGAATGCTCGAATGGCGATTGGCCGGACTGCCGGTCGACGAGGGTGCACCGGTCGGGCATGGGGATTGATCGCCCGTGGGGCCGAAGGGAAGTCTACGTTTGGTGAAGCGGCAGCCAGAACTGCTCGTTGCCCAGCATGAACACTGGCAGGACACCTACCGAGCGCATCCGGTGCTGTACGGAACCCGCCCGTCAGAGCCGGGGGTATATGCCGCCGAGGTGTTCAATGCCGACGGCGTGCAGCGGGTGCTGGAGTTGGCGGCCGGTCATGGGCGTGACACCCTGTATTTCGCTGGCTAGGGCTTCACGGTGGTGGCCACCGATTTCAGCGACGTTGCCGTCGCGCAACTTCGCCGAAGTGCCCAAGCGCGCGGGGTCTCCGCGCGGGTGCAACCGATTGTGCACGATCTGCGCCAGCCTCTGCCCGTCAAAACCGGTTCCATTGACGGCGCCTTTGCACACATGGCGTTGTGTATGGCGTTGTCCACCAGCGAAATTCATGCAGTCGTTGCCGAGGTCGGCCGGGTGTTGAGGCCGGGTGGAAAGTTCATCTACACCGTTCGGCATACCGGCGATGCGCACTACGGCGCCGGGCAGGCCCACGGTGACGACATCTTCGAGTGCGCAGGGTTCGCAGTGCACTTCTTCCGCCGTGAGCTGGTAGCGCGCCTGGCTACCGGTTGGGTACTCGAGGAGGTACACGATTTCGAGGAAGGTGAGCTGCCCCGGCGGCTATGGCGGGTCACTGTCACCAAGCCCGCCTAGCCGGCGCTGTGGGATCAGCCGCAGGTGTGCACCGTGTTTGGGGACGGTGGTGATGTTGCGCACCAACGGAGTCTCGCCTTTGGACGGGCCGGCGGCGGTGATGGTGAAGCGGCGGAAAATCTCTTGCAGGATGACCGCTCCCTCGGTGAGGGCGAACCCGAAGCCGAGGCATCGGCGCACACCGCCGCCGAATGGCAGCCAGGTGTTGGGTGCCACGCTGCCGTCAAGGAACCGGCTAGGACGAAACTCTGTGGGTTTGGGGTGCGATACCTCGCTGGCGTGGGCCAACAGGATCGACGTGTTGACCACCGTCCCCGCTGGCAGTCGCCAACCACCGATCTCTGCCGGCGCGGTGACCTTGCGAGCGGTAGAAGCGATGACGGTGTGTCGGCGCATTCCTTCCTTGAGGACGGCCTCCAAGAATCCGTCGTCACCGCCGACGGCAGCCCAGACTACTTGGCTTTGGATTTCCGGAGCATGGGCAAGTTCCCACAACGTCCAGGACAGGGCGGCGGCGGTTGTCTCATGACCGGCCAGCAGCAACGTGATGAGCTGGTCGCGAAGCTCGGCATCGGTCAGCGGCTTAGTAGGCGTGTCCTTGGTTTGCAAAAGTCTGGATAGCACGTCGGTTCGGGCGGTGAGATCGGAATCGATACGGCGGGAGGCGATCTCGCGGTAGAGGATCTCGTCTATCTTGGTTTGGTTATGGAAGAAGCGCTTCCAGGGATTCATCCGCTTGAGCGACGGGTACGGAACGCCCGCGAGAATCGCGGGATGGATGTTTATGATCTGTTGCAGCCGACTAGTCAACTCGGCCTTGACTTTTGGGTCAGTGACCCCGAAAACGACCCGCAGGATGATGTCGAGGGTGAGCGCATTCATGTGGTCAAGACTGTTGATCGTTGCGTGGGGCCGCCAGCGCGTGATGTGTTCACGCGCAACGGAGGCGATCATGTCGCGGTATCCGCGCAGCGCGGCGCGGGTGAACGCGGGCATGAGCAGCGATCGCATCCGCGCGTGTTCGGCTTCGTCGGTCATCAATACCGAGTGCTCGCCCATGACAAAACCAAGGATGTGGTTGCCTTCGCCCGCGTGCAGCGACCTCGGGTCGGCCGCGAAGATCTCTTTGATGTGTTCGGGGCGGGTATAGACCACGAGGTTGTCGGCATATGGGGGCACCCGCAAGGAGAACACGTCGCCGTACTTGCGATGCATCGCTGGCAGGAACCATTCCCGAAACCTCAGGTACAGCACGCTCTGCAGGTAGCGGGGTAGCCGCGGCCCGGGTGGCAGGCCCGTCGTCAACGTGCTTGCCATGGCGGCTCCCTTCTGATAATCAAATGTTTGATGTAAACGAATGCTTATCACGATAGGATGCAGCTGTGCAACAGCAACGCACAAACCGCGACAAACTGCTCGACGGCGCTCTGGCTTGTTTACGAGAACGCGGCTACGGCAACACCAGCTCGCGCGACATCGCTCGTGCGGCAGGGGTGAACATCGCGTCGATCAACTACCACTTCGGTAGCAAGGACGCGCTGCTCGACGATGCGCTCGGCCGGTGCTTTTCGACGTGGAACCAGCGTGTCCAGGAGGCATTCGATCACTCCCGCGCCGCCGGTCCGGCCGGGCAGATCCTGGCGGTACTCGAAGCCACCGTCGATTCGTTCGAGCAGATCCGCCCCGCCGTGTATGCGTGTGTGGAGTCATACGCTCCGGCGTTGCGCTCAGAGGCCTTGCGGGAGCGCCTGGCCGCCGGATATGCCGACGTTCGGCAGCATTCGGTCGATCTGGCTGGCGCTGCGCTTGCCGGTACCGACATAGCACCGCCGGAGAACCTGTCGACCATCGTCTCGGTGTTGATGGCGGTCATCGATGGCCTCATGATCCAGTGGATCGCCGATCCGTCCGCCACCCCGCGATCGACCGAGGTAATCCGAGCGCTTGCCAGCATCGGCGCGGTCGTCACGTCGCAGTTGCGGTGAACCACACGGTCGCCGGATGGTCTGCACTGCGCTTGATGCCGACGTCGATGAAGCCGGCAGCGCCAAGCCACGCGGCGGTGTCGAGGGTGGGGGGCACGCGATAGATCGCGGGATCGAAACGGGCCGCCAGTGGTTGGTCATCGGATATCGATGTAAGGACGAGTCGACCCCCGGGCCGCAGGGCTCGAGCGATGTCGCAAAGGCTGGCGCGGGGATCGGGCCAGAAGTAAAAGTTGTGCACGCCGAGCACCTTGTCAAGGCTGTGGTCGGCAACCGGCAGGGTTACTCCATCGCCGTGATAAAGCGAGATCAGGCCGGCTGCAATGGCTTTCGCGTTGTGATGGGCCGCGATTGCGATCATGGTCGTCGACACCTCGACGCCGCTCACTTGCGCGCCGGCGGCGGCGAGCAGCCCAAGGGTTCGGCCGGGGCCAAAGCCGATCTCGCAAACCCGCTCGCCCGGGCCGGGCGCGAGCAGCTCGACGGCGATGCGATTGACGTCGGCGGTCTCGGCTCGCCAGATCCGTCCCAGTAGGCGGCCGAACGCGCCTGTTGGCCGGGCAGCCTGACTGGATAGGTACCGTCGGGCCGGATGTGTGAGGCGCATGGGGACGACCTTTCGGTTGCAAGCGGTTAGTCCGAAGAAGCTGTGGTGGCCCGAACGACAAACTCGGCGAGGGTCGCAGCGATCGCATCGTCATCGATCACGCCAGGTTGCACGATCGACCAAGGCTCCGGTGACGGGTCGAAGTGAAGATGCACCGCCCACAACGCGCACAACTCGACGATGGTCCGGGCCACCATCGGTGCCGGCCCGGGCAGGATCAGAAGGCCGGCGCGCTCGCGGTGCACTAGGTATGCCTGGACCGCATCGACTTGGGCGTTCCGGCCGGTGCCGAACCAAACCTCGGCGAGGTCGGGTAGCTCGGGGGCACAGCGGTCGACCAGTTTGAGCGCGATCCGGTGCCGGGCCAGGCGGCTGTAGAGGTCGGTGACGATACCGGCGAGTTCTGCTCGCGCGTCTCCAGTCGTCGCACCCGGCGGCAAAGTCGCTCGCAACGCGTGCGTGAGCCGCATGTCGGTGACCTCGCCAGCCAGTCGGGCCGACACCACAGCTGCGATCTCGCCCGCAACGGGAGCGGCCACCGGCAGTTCGGATGCCAGCGGAAGGGCTTCCTGAGCGTCGCCGTAGCGCACCGCCGCCGCGAACAGCGCAGCCTTGCCCTGGGCGTAGCCATACAGCGTGCCTTTGGCCAGGGCGAGTGCGTCGGCCACGTCCTGCACCTGGGTGCGCTGGTAACCGTGGGCGATGAACACCCGCGCCGACGCGGCGACAATCGCGGAAAACCGGTCCGCGGGAATGCTGCGGGCCATGGGCCGATAATAGTTTGACTGACTCGGTCAGTCACCCCAAGACCTTGCGCAAGACTGCGGCGGAATCTAATATTCCAAAGATATATGGAACTCGATGCGAAGGAATCAGGCTCATGAGCAAGACGGTTCTCATCCTTGGCGCGGGTGTCGGCGGCCTGACCACCGCCGACACCCTCCGTCAACTGCTACCACCTGAGGATCGAATCATATTGGTGGACAGGAGCTTTGACGGGACGCTGGGCTTGTCGTTGCTATGGGTGTTGCGGGGCTGGCGGCGGCCTGACGACGTCCGCGTCCGCCCCACCGCGGCGTCGCTGCCCGGTGTGGAAATGGTTACTGCAACCGTCGCCCACATTGACATCGCGGCCCAGGTAGTGCACACCGACAACAGCGTCATCGGCTATGACGCGTTGGTGATCGCATTAGGTGCGGCGCTGAACACCGACGCCGTTCCCGGACTGTCGGACGCGCTCGACGCCGACGTCGCGGGCCAGTTCTACACCCTGGACGGCGCGGCTGAGCTGCGTGCGAAGGTCGAGGCGCTCGAGCATGGCCGGATCGCTGTGGCTATCGCCGGGGTGCCGTTCAAATGCCCAGCCGCACCGTTCGAAGCGGCGTTTCTGATCGCCGCCCAACTCGGTGACCGCTACGCCACCGGAACCGTACAGATCGACACGTTCACGCCTGACCCGCTGCCGATGCCCGTTGCAGGTCCCGAGGTCGGCGAGGCTTTGGTCTCGATGCTCAAGGATCACGGTGTCGGCTTCCATCCTCGCAAGGCCCTAGCTCGCGTCGATGAGGCCGCAAGGACGATGCACTTCGGTGACGGCACGTCCGAACCGTTCGATCTGCTTGCCGTGGTCCCCCCGCACGTGCCCTCCGCCGCGGCGCGGTCAGCGGGTCTCAGCGAATCCGGGTGGATACCCGTGGACCCGCGCACCCTGTCCACTAGCGCCGACAACGTGTGGGCCATCGGCGATGCGACCGTGCTGACGCTGCCGAATGGCAAACCGCTGCCCAAGGCTGCCGTGTTCGCCGAAGCCCAGGCCGCAGTTGTCGCCCACGGCGTCGCCCGCCATCTCGGTTACGACGTAGCTGAGCGCCACTTCACCGGCACGGGCGCCTGCTACGTCGAGACCGGTGATCACCAGGCAGCCAAGGGCGACGGCGATTTCTTCGCTCCGTCGGCGCCCTCGGTGACGCTGTACCCGCCGTCGCGGGAGTTTCACGAGGAGAAGGTCGCACAAGAACTGGCCTGGCTGACCCGCTGGAAGACGTGACACGCCGGTGGGCGCGGCCCCCTACCACGGCTCCTACCGGCGCCCCTGAAACACCAGACTGTGGATAACCGCTGTTGCGCAAGCCTGCTAGTAGCCTCGCCAAGGTGGACTACTCGTCGGCATACCTGGAGCAGACCCACGCCTTCGGCGAACTGATCCGCAACGTCGATCAATCCACCCCGGTGCCGACCTGCCCGGGCTGGAGCCTGGGTCAACTATTCCGCCACGTCGGGCGCGGGGACCGCTGGGCGGCGCAGATTGTCCGCGATCGACTCGACCATTTCCTCGATCCACGCAGCGTCGAGGGCGGTAAGCCACCGCCGGACCCCGACGACGCGATCTCCTGGCTGTACGGCGGGGCGCGGCTGCTGGTCGACGCTGTGGAACAAACGGGTGTGGAAACGCCGGTGTGGACCTTCCTCGGACCGCGCCCGGCGGGCTGGTGGGTTCGGCGGCGGCTACACGAGGTCGCAGTGCACCGCGCCGACGTGGCGATCACCGTCGGGGGCGAATTCACACTGGAACCGAACGTGGCAGCCGACGGGATCAGCGAATTCCTGGAGCGCATAGCGGTCCAGGCCGGCAGCGGCGGCACGCCATTACCGCTCGAAGACGACGACACCTTACATCTGCACGCCACCGATCCGGGGCTTCTTGAAGCCGGCGAATGGACGGTTCGTCGCGACGAGCGCGGCGTCACCTGGTCGCATCGGCACGGAAAGGGTGCCGTGGCACTGCGTGGCGGCGCCACCGAGCTGCTGCTGGCGATGGTGCGCCGACTCTCGGTTGCCGACACCGGCATCGAGCTGTTGGGGGATGCCGGGGTATGGCAAAAATGGCTGGATCGCACGCCGCTGTAGCCGCCGCACACGGTAACTTTCAGACCATGACCACATCGGAGATCGCTACCGTGCTGGCCTGGCACGACGCCCTCAATGCCGCCGACATTGAGACCCTCGTGGCGTTGTCTACTGACGACATCGACATCGGTGACGCGCACGGGGCTGTACAGGGCCACGATGCGCTGCGCGGGTGGGCCAGCTCGCTCACCACAACCGCAGAACTTGGCCGCATGTACGTGCACCACGGAGTCGTGGTCGTCGAACAAAAGATCACCAGCGGCGAAGATCCGGGCATCGCCAGGACCGGCGCCGCGGCGTTCCGTGTGGTCCAAGACCACGTCGCATCGGTTTTCCGGCACGAAGACTTGGCGTCGGCGCTGGCGGCCACCGAACTCACCGAGGACGATTTGGTCGATTGAGGTCGGCGAACGGCAGTTAGGAGCCAGTTATGCGCGGGATCATCTTGGCCGGCGGTTCGGGCACCCGGCTGTACCCGATCACCATGGGGATCAGCAAGCAGCTGCTGCCGGTCTACGACAAACCGATGATCTACTACCCGCTCACCACGCTGATGATGGCTGGGATCCGAGACATTCAGTTGATCACCACCCCGCATGACGCGCCCGGCTTTCATCGACTCCTGGGCGACGGCGCGCACTTGGGAGTGAACATCAGCTACGCCACCCAGGATCAGCCTGACGGTCTGGCGCAGGCGTTCGTCATTGGCGCCAACCACATCGGCGCCGATTCGGTGGCATTGGTGTTGGGGGACAACATCTTCTACGGCCCAGGTCTGGGGACCAGCCTGAAGCGCTTCCAATCCATCAGTGGTGGAGCAATTTTCGCCTATTGGGTAGCCAACCCGTCGGCCTATGGTGTCGTTGAGTTCGGCGCCGAGGGCATGGCGCTGTCTCTGGAGGAGAAGCCGGTGACCCCGAAGTCGAATTACGCGGTGCCGGGCCTGTATTTCTATGACAACGATGTGATCGAAATCGCCAGGGGTTTAAAGAAATCAGCGCGCGGGGAGTACGAGATCACCGAGGTCAACCAGGTCTACCTCAATCAGGGTAGGTTGGCGGTCGAGGTGCTGGCCCGCGGGACAGCGTGGCTGGACACCGGGACATTCGACTCGCTGCTGGACGCCGCCGATTTCGTCCGGACCCTGGAGCGTCGGCAGGGCCTGAAGGTCAGCATCCCCGAAGAAGTGGCGTGGCGCATGGGCTGGATCGACGACGAGCAGCTGGTGCAGCGAGCCCGTGCTCTGGTCAAGTCCGGATATGGTAACTACCTGCTGGAGTTGTTGGAGCGCAACTGATTTCGGCGGGTTATTGTCGGTGATTATGGAACCCCCTGGTAGCCCGTCCTGGATGAGCAGCCCACCGGACCAGCCATTGCCGAACAGCCCGCCGTTGGCGCCGTTGGCGATCAGCGGGCCCCAACAGCGCCTGGGTCGGCGCATCGGCGGTGGTCTCGGCGCTGGCACACGAGCCCGCACCCACGTTCAGGTTCTGTGCAAACTGGCCATGGAACGCCGCCGCCTGATTGTTGAGGGAGTGATGCCGCCGACCGTGTGCGGAAATCAGTGCCGCGACGGCCGCCGACACCTCGTCTTCGGCCGCCGCCAGCACGCGGGTCTTGTGGCGCTTCGGCGGGAAGTTGCTGATCCGAGATGCTGGCGGCTGGTTTCCTTGTGGTGGCCTGGGCCGGGTGGTGGCGCACAGTGGGCCCGGTGGGGTCGCGGCCGGCCGGGCAAGAACGCTGCGCCCTGGCCGGGCCATGAGCGGAGCCGGCAAGCTCGACGGCGCCCGGCATGCGCGGTGCAAGAACCCCATGGACCGCACCGAGTGCCGTGCTCGCCCTCGGCGGCTACCGAGCCGGTGTCTCCCTAGTCATCCACGTTATCCACAGCGCCTTGGGTTACCGGGCGCCGGTCGGGTAGCGATGGTAGTATCGAAAGTATGTTCGATCAGGTGCGGGGGCGCATGCCTTCACCGGAG
>OBKH01000049.1_pt1 | contig 37385 bp, 31 predicted proteins | sample 1496241 | NCBI WGS metagenome assembly OBKH01 (sample SAMN03273953, study PRJEB22546) | soil metagenome | isolation source: rice field elevated CO2 plus elevated temperature | place: India: CRRI Experimental farm Cuttack,Odisha-753006 | collected 2013-12-17 | reverse complement strand
TGATCACGCCGCCGGCGCCCTGGATCGGTTCGGCAATAAAGGCGCCCACGTTGTCGACGCCGATCTCCAGAATCTTCTCTTCGAGCTGGTTGGCAGCCCAGACACCGAACTCCTCCGGTGTCATGTCACCGCCTTCGGCGAACCAGTACGGCTGGGCGATGTGGACGATGCCCGGGATCGGCAAGTCGCCTTGTTCATGCATGTAAGTCATGCCGCCCAGGCTCGCGCCGGCCACGGTGGAACCGTGATAGCCGTTCTTGCGGCTGATGATGACTTTCTTGTTCGGCTGGCCCTTGATCGCCCAGTAGTGACGAACCATGCGCAGCATGGTGTCGTTGCCTTCGGAGCCGGAACCGGTGAAGAACACATGGTTCATGCCTTCAGGCGCGATGTCGGCGATGGCTTTGGCCAGCTCCAGCACCGGTGGGTGAGCGGTCTGGAAGAACAGGTTGTAGTAAGGCAGTTCGCGCATTTGTTTGCTGGCGGCATCGGCCAGTTCATCGCGACCGTAACCGATGGCCACACACCACAGGCCAGCCATGCCATCGAGAATCTTGTTGCCTTCGCTGTCCCACAGGTAAACGCCCTTGGCGTTGGTGATGATCCGTGGGCCTTTTTCTTTCAACTGCTTGAAGTCGCTGAACGGGGCCAGGTGGTGATCGTTGCTCAGGGCTTGCCATTCACGGGTTTGCGGGTTGTTGCTGGTCATACCAATCTCCTAAAGAAAATCAGGTGGAGGCGCCGTCTGGCGACAACGGACGCCCGGCGTGTCAGACGGCAAAGAGCAGGAACTCCCGTTCCCACGAACTGATCACGCGCTTGAAGTTTTCATGCTCGGCCCGCTTGACCGCCACGTAGCCAGTAATGAAATTTTTGCCCAGGTACTTCTCGATGGTCGCGCTGTTTTCCATGCGTTCCAGCGCATCTTCGATGGTCAGTGGCAGGCGCAGGTTACGGCGTTCATAGCCACGGCCCACGACCGGCGCACTCGGGTTCAGTCCTTCGACCATGCCGATGTAACCGCAGAGCAGGCTCGCGGCAATCGCCAGGTACGGGTTGGCATCGGCGCCCGGCAGGCGGTTTTCCACCCGACGGTTTTGCGGCCCGGCATCCGGAACCCGCAGGCCCACGGTGCGGTTTTCTTCGCCCCACTCCACGTTTACCGGTGCCGAGGTGTCCGGCAGGAAACGGCGGAACGAATTGACGTTGGGCGCAAACAGCGGCAACAGCTCGGGAATGAGTTTCTGCAAGCCACCGATGTGGTGCAGGAACAGCTGGCTCATGGTCCCGTCTTCATTGGAGAAGATGTTCTTGCCGGTTTCGATGTCGATGATGCTCTGGTGCAAGTGCATGGCACTGCCGGGCTCGCCGGTCATGGGCTTGGCCATGAAGGTCGCCGCCACGTTGTGCTTGAGCGCGGCCTCGCGCATGGTGCGTTTGAACACCAGGATCTGGTCGGCCAGGGACAAGGCATCGCCGTGACGGAAGTTGATTTCCATCTGCGCCGTGCCGTCCTCGTGGATCAGCGTGTCGAGGTCCAGCTCCTGCAATTCACACCAGTCGTAGACGTCTTCGAACAGCGGATCGAATTCGTTGGCCGCTTCAATGGAAAACGATTGGCGACCGGTTTCAGGGCGCCCGGAACGGCCGATCGGCGGCTGCAACGGGTAATCCGGGTCATCGCTGCGCTTGGTCAGGTAGAACTCCATTTCCGGCGCCACAATCGGCTGCCAGCCCTTGTCGGCATAGAGTTTCAGGACTTTTTTCAGCACGTTGCGCGGCGACAGCTCGATCGGGTTGCCTTGCTTGTCGTAGGTGTCGTGAATGACGATGGCGGTGGGCTCGATGGCCCAAGGCACCATGTACACCGCGCTCTGGTCGGGACGGCAGATCATGTCGATGTCGGCCGGGTCGAGCAGCTCGTAGTAGATGTCGTCTTCGACGTAATCGCCGGTCACGGTCTGCAGCAGCACGCTCTCTGGCAGGCGCATGCCCTTTTCGGCGATGAATTTGTTGGTCGGCGAAATCTTGCCCCGGGTGATACCGGTCAAGTCGGCGATCATGCATTCGACTTCTGTGATCTTGTGGTCTTTCAACCAATCGGTGAGCTGGTCGAGGTTGTTACTCATAAATGCCTCTAGGCTTTGAGTTTCCTGACTCTTGCAGGAGTCGGGCAATGTTTGACGCATCGGCGCCGCGTTGGAATTCAGGTGTACGAAAGGCTATCGTGTTTTTTTTGCACCACGCCGCAAAATGCCAGGCGTGCAGAATCGCAAGCGGCGCCCAAGGCAATGGAGGCGCCACTATTATTGTGAATCGGTTCTATATTGAATGGAGTAACCGTAATGGGGGTGCCATCAAGGCCGTCCAGAATATCGGACGCTAAGGGTCGATTCGCCAGCGACGGAAAGATCACCGGCACGCCGGGAGCCGCGAAGGCTGCGACGCTGACGTGAATATCGCCACTGATGTGATAAGCATGCAGACCGTTCTGCTGACCGCAGTCGGTGATGCCGATTAACGACAGGCGAGACATGTAGCACCCCGGTATTATTGCTGTTATGGGTTTGATTCGAGCTTAGCCTTGTTCATTTTTTTACACAACACCCCCGTAAAAAATACAACACGGCCCGCTCAAGCATGCAGACGGCATAGCGCTCAGGGGCATAAAAACGCCCCAAAGTGCCTCAAAAAAGCCGCACGAGCGCTTTTTTGGGGCAAAAACGGCCTCGCTTGACTTCGGCATGCCGTTCGGGTTGACTGGAATCCGAAGAGATCAATGATTGATATTTTTAACAACAAAGGTGTTGCATCATGTCGGTACCCCCGCGTGCCGTTCAGCTTAACGAAGCGAACGCGTTCCTTAAGGAACATCCTGAGGTTCTGTACGTTGACCTTCTGATTGCGGATATGAATGGTGTGGTGCGCGGCAAGCGCATCGAACGCACCAGCCTCCACAAGGTTTACGAGAAAGGCATCAACCTGCCGGCCTCTCTATTTGCTCTGGATATCAATGGTTCGACGGTGGAAAGCACCGGCCTGGGCCTGGACATCGGCGATGCTGACCGAATCTGCTATCCAATTCCCGACACCCTGTGCAACGAGCCATGGCAGAAGCGCCCGACCGCGCAACTGTTGATGACCATGCACGAACTCGAAGGTGATCCTTTCTTCGCCGACCCGCGCGAAGTGCTGCGACAAGTCGTAACCAAGTTCGATGAGATGGGCCTGACCATCTGCGCCGCGTTCGAACTGGAGTTCTACCTGATCGACCAGGAGAATGTGAACGGCCGCCCACAACCACCGCGCTCGCCGATTTCCGGCAAACGCCCGCACTCGACACAGGTTTACCTGATCGACGACCTCGACGAATACGTCGACTGCCTCCAGGACATTCTGGAAGGTGCGAAAGAGCAAGGCATCCCGGCCGACGCCATCGTCAAGGAAAGTGCCCCGGCGCAGTTCGAAGTGAACCTGCACCACGTGGCCGACCCGATCAAGGCTTGCGACTACGCGGTCCTGCTCAAGCGCCTGATCAAGAACATCGCCTACGACCATGAAATGGACACCACCTTCATGGCCAAGCCTTATCCGGGCCAGGCGGGCAATGGTCTGCATGTCCACATCTCGATTCTCGATAAAGACGGCAAAAACATTTTTGCCAGTGAGGATCCCGAGCAGAACGCCGCACTGCGTCACGCGATCGGCGGTGTGCTCGAGACCCTACCGGCGCAGATGGCGTTCCTCTGCCCGAACGTCAACTCCTACCGTCGTTTCGGCGCACAGTTCTACGTGCCGAACTCGCCGTGCTGGGGCCTGGACAACCGCACTGTCGCCCTGCGCGTACCGACCGGTTCCGCCGACGCGGTCCGCCTGGAACACCGCGTGGCCGGTGCCGACGCCAACCCCTACCTGCTGATGGCTTCGGTCCTGGCAGGCGTGCACCACGGTCTGGTCAACAAGATCGAACCGGGCGCTCCAGTGGAAGGCAACAGCTACGAGCAGAACGAGCAGAGCCTGCCGAACAACCTGCGCGATGCACTGCGCGAGCTGGACGACAGCGAAGTCATGGCCAAGTACATCGATCCGAAATACATCGATATCTTCGTGGCCTGTAAAGAGAGCGAGCTGGAAGAGTTCGAACACTCCATCTCCGACCTCGAGTACAACTGGTACCTGCATACCGTGTAAGCGGTTGCAGTAAAAAAGGAACGCCGTTGGCTGCTGAAGCCTGCGGCGTTTTTTTATGGACGCCTGCGGCGGATCGCCAGCAGGGCTAGCTCCCACAGTTGATCTCCAGTGAACATAAATTCCGTGTACACCAGAAATTTCTGTGGGCGCTGGCTTGCCCGCGATGGCGGCCGACGAGACAACACGCAACCCCGCTCGTACAATGCCCGCTGCCCCGCAGGAGACTTCAATGACACGCGTAGCCACCCCCCGCAAACCCCGCGCACGCAGCCAGGCCCGAATCGATTCGATACTCGATGCGGCCCGCACACTGCTGGCCGCCGAGGGCGTGGCCAGCCTGTCGATCTACAGCGTGTCCGAGCGCGCGGAGATCCCGCCCTCCTCCGTCTACCACTTCTTCGCCAGCGTTCCGGCCCTGCTCGAAGCCCTGACCGCCGACGTCCACGCCGCCTTCCGCGCCTGCCTGCAAGCACCCATCGACCACCAAGCCCTCACCGGCTGGCGGGATCTGTCGCGCCTGGTGGAGCAACGCATGCTCGAGATCTACAGCGAAGACGCCGCCGCCCGCCAACTGATCCTCGCCCAACACGGCCTGACCGAAGTCACCCAGGCCGATCGTCAGCACGACATCGAACTGGGCGACCTGATGCACAAACTGTTCGACCACCACTTCGAGCTGCCGAAGCTGCCGAGCGATGTCGATGTGTTTGCGCTGGCCATGGAGCTGGGTGATCGGGTCTATGCGCGCTCGGTGCAACAGCATGGACAGATCACACCGCGCATGGCTGAAGAAGGGATGCGGGTGTTTGACGCCTATCTTGGGCTGTATTTGCCACCCTACCTGCCCAAGCGAGCTGTACCGGCCTGATTTTTATCGGCCTCGCAGGCCCCATCGTCGGCTCAAGGCACGCATAAAAAACCCCGAAGGGCTAAAACCCTCCGGGGTTGTCGTTTACGCGCACGGCTTACAACTTGGCGATCGACACCTCGGTGGATTTCACAAATGCAATCACTTCGCTGCCCACGGCCAGCTCCAGCTCTTTCACCGAACGCGTGGTGATCACCGAAGTGACGATGCCGGAAGCGGTTTGCACGTCGATTTCCGACAGCACGTCGCCGAGCACGATTTCCTTGATGGAGCCTTTGAACTGGTTGCGAACGTTGATGGCTTTGATGGTCATATTGATTTCTCCTGAGGTCGAAATGAGCTGTAAGCGGCAAGCCACAAGCTGCAAGTCAAAGCGCTGTGCTTCTTCTCGCAGCTTGAAGCTCAAAGCTCGCAGCTGCCTTACTGAGCCCAACGCAACTGCGTAGGCAAGGGTGAAACAGGTTCCGGCTCCGGCGGTTGGCCGGGCAGTGACAGCACACGGTTGAGGACTTCGGTTTCCAGCGCCGCCAGTCGATGGGAACCGCGGACCCGAGGGCGCGGTAACTCCACATGCAGGTCGAGGCCGACTTCGCCGTCTTCGATCAGGATCACCCGATCGGCAATCGCCACCGCTTCACTGACGTCGTGGGTCACCAGCAACACAGTGAAACCGTGCTGTTGCCAGAGCCGTTCGATCAGTTGCTGCATTTCGATTCGGGTCAGCGCATCCAGCGCGCCCAATGGTTCGTCGAGCAAGAGCAGACGTGGTTGATGGATCAGCGCGCGGGCCAGGGCCACGCGTTGCTTCTGCCCACCGGACAGCGCGGCTGGCCACTCATTGGCGCGATCGGCCAAACCAACCGCTTCCAGGGCTTCCAGCGCTTGCGGCCGCCAATTGCCCTTGAGCCCGAGGCCGACGTTATCGATGATCTTTTTCCATGGCAGCAGACGCGCTTCCTGGAACATCAAGCGGGTGTCTTCCCGTGCCTCACTGAGCGGCGCGGCGCCGGCCAGCAATTCGCCGCCGGTAGGCTGATCGAGACCGGCGAGCAAGCGCAGCAAGGTGCTCTTGCCGCAGCCGCTACGACCGACCACCGCGACAAACTGGCCTGCCGGAATGTGCAGGTCGATCTCGCGCAACACTTGCCGCGAACCGAAGGTTTTTTGCAGATTGCGCACCACCAGCGGAATCCCGCGCAGCAGCCGTGGAGGTTGTTGAGCCGTCATGCAGCACCTCCCTTGGCGACTTGATAGGCCGGGTGCCAACGCAGCCACACACGTTCGAGCCCACGGGCGGCGAGGTCGGCCAGCTTGCCGAGCACCGCGTACAGCAGAATCGCCAGCACCACCACGTCCGTCTGCAGAAACTCCCGGGCGTTCATCGCCAGGTAGCCAATGCCGGAACTGGCGGAAATGGTCTCGGCGACGATCAGCGTCAACCACATGAAGCCCAGTGCGAAGCGCACGCCGACCAGGATCGAAGGCAGCGCCCCCGGCAGGATCACCTGACGGAACAGGCTGAAACCGGACAAACCATAACTGCGCGACATCTCCACCAACGCCGGATCGACGTTGCGGATACCGTGGTAGGTGTTGAGGTAGATCGGAAACAACGTGCCCAGCGCCACCAGGAAAATCTTCGCCGACTCGTCGATGCCGAACCACAGGATCACCAACGGAATGAGCGCCAGGTGCGGCACGTTGCGGATCATCTGCACCGAGCTGTCGAGCAGGCGTTCACCCCATTTCGACAGGCCGGTGATAAAGCCCAAAGTCAGGCCGATGCTGCCGCCGATGGTGAAACCCAGGGCAGCGCGCCAACCGCTGATCGCCAGATGTGTCCAGATCTCGCCGCTGCGCACCAGACTTACACCGGCTTCGATCACGGCGATCGGTGCCGGCAGAATCCGTGTCGACAACCAGCCCGCCGACACCGACAACTGCCACACCGCCAGCAACAACACCGGCAACGCCCAGGGCGCGAGGCTGTGGATGATTTTCTTCATGGCGCGCCTCAGCTCTGGGACGCGGCTTTGGGAAGAATGTCGTTGGCCACCATCTCACCGAACGGGCTGACGTAACCGGCGCTTTTCGGCAGTTCGGGACGTTCGATATCGAGGTGCGGGAACAGCAACTCGGCAACGCGATACGACTCTTCCAGGTGTGGATAACCGGAGAAGATGAAGGTGTCGATGCCCAGGTCCGCGTACTCTTTCACGCGAGCGGCCACGGTCGGACCATCGCCCACCAGCGCCGTACCGGCACCGCCGCGCACCAGGCCAACACCGGCCCACAAGTTGGGACTGACTTCCAGGTTGTCGCGACTGCCGCCGTGCAGCGCAGCCATGCGTTGCTGACCCACCGAATCGAAGCGCGCCAGGGAAGCCTGGGCGCGAGCGATGGTGTCTTCGTCCAGGTGCGAAATCAGGCGGTCCGCCGCTTGCCAGGCCTCGGCGTTGGTTTCGCGCACGATCACATGCAGACGAATGCCAAAACGTACGGTACGACCGAGCTTCGCGGCCTTGGCGCGGACTTGTTCAATCTTCTCGGCAACGGCGGCGGGTGGTTCGCCCCAGGTCAGAACCATTTCAACCTGCTCTGCCGCCAGGTCCTGCGCCGCTTCCGAGGAACCACCGAAATACAACGGCGGACGCGGTTGCTGAATCGGCGGATACAGCAATTTGGCACCCTTCACGCTGATGTGCTGACCGTCGTAATCAACGGTTTCGCCTTCCAGCACGCGGCGCCAGATGCGAGTGAACTCCACCGAAGCCTGGTAGCGCTCGTCATGGCTGAGGAATAGACCATCGCCGGCCAACTCTTCCGGATCACCACCCGTCACCAGGTTGAACAGCGCACGACCGCCGGACAGGCGATCCAGAGTCGCAGCCTGACGCGCGGCCACCGTCGGGGAAATGATCCCGGGGCGCAGGGCGACCAGGAATTTCAAACGCTGGGTGACCGGGATCAGCGACGCCGCCACCAGCCACGAGTCTTCGCAGGAGCGACCGGTGGGGATCAGCACCCCGCCGAAGCCCAGACGATCCGCCGCTTGCGCGACTTGTTGCAAGTAACCGTGGTCAACGGCGCGAGCGCCTTCGGCGGTGCCAAGGTAATGGCCGTCGCCGTGGGTAGGCAGGAACCAGAAGATATTGAGGCTCATGGAGTGGTCTCCTTGGGGAATTGAATTACTGTGCTTTGGCAACGGCTGCCGGTGGCGTCCAGATCACGTCTTTGATGCTCAACGGTTTCGGAATCAACTTGAGCTGGTAGAAGCTGTCGGCGATTTTCTGTTGCGCAACGACCACGTCCGGGGTCAGGAACAAGGCGCCGTAGCCCTGGCGTTTCACCGAGGTCAGGGTGATGTCCGCCGGCAGGCCGAGCAGTGGCGACACTTGTTGCGTCACCTCTTGTGGATTGGCCTTGGACCACTCACCGACGGCACGCACTTCTTCCACCAGGGTCTTGATCACCTCAGGGTTTTTCTGTGCGTAAGGCTTGGTCGCCAGGTAGAACTGATGGTTGTCGACGATGCCTTGGCCATCGCGCAGGGTGCGCGCCTGCAGTTGCTGTTCGGCGGCTGCCTGGTACGGGTCCCAGATCACCCAGGCATCGACGCTGCCACGTTCGAACGCGGCGCGGGCATCGGCCGGCGGCAGGAACACGGTCTGGATATCGGTGTACTTGAGGCCGGCGTCTTCCAGTGCGCGGACCAGCAGGTAGTGCACGTTGGAGCCTTTGTTCAGGACGACTTTCTTGCCCTTGAGGTCCGCCACCGATTTGATCGCCGAGTCCTTCGGCACCAGGATCGCTTCACTGTGAGGGGCTGGAGGTTCGTAGGCGACGTAAAGCAAATCAGCACCCGCCGCTTGAGCGAACACGGGCGGGGTTTCGCCGGTGACGCCGAAGTCGATGGAACCGACGTTCAGGCCTTCGAGCAGTTGCGGGCCGCCAGGGAATTCAGTCCATTGCACGTCCACGCCTTGGGCGGCGAGGCGTTTTTCCAGAGTGCCTTTGGCTTTGAGCAGCACCAGGGTGCCGTATTTCTGATAGCCGATTCGTAACGTTTCAGCTTGGGCTTGAGTAATGGCGCCGAAGGCTACAGCCGCTGCAAACAGAGCGACCAGACCACGACGCAAAATAACAGGGCGCATGACGCTCTCCTTTTTGCAGTTGGGTTTTGGCTGCACCTGCTTGCCCGTTAGCGGGCGAGTAAGGCCAGTACATCAATTTGGGATAGGGCTTAAATGCTCCAGCGAGCACTCAACAAACGTTCATTCAACAGGTTCGGATCGAGCGGCTTGGGCCGTCGGGCCATGGCGCTGAAAAACAGCTCCAGCGATTCATTCAGTCGTTGCTCCAGCTCCGGCGCCAACTGCGCCAGCGCGCTGCCTTCGCCGTAGGCGATCTGGCTGTCCACCGCGAAAATGCCATGGAGCATTTCCTGGGCCTTGAGTGCCGACAACACCGGTTTGAGTGCGTAATCCACCGCCAGCATGTGGGCGATGCTGCCACCGGTTGCCATTGGCAGAACCACCTTGTGGCTCAACGCGCGCTCGGGCAGCAGATCCAGTACCGTTTTCAACGCGCCAGAGAACGACGCCTTGTACACCGGTGTGGCGATCAGCAGGCCGTCGGCGTTTTCAATCTGTTGCAGCAGGTCGATCACCTTCGGGCTGTCGAAGCGTGCATGCAGCAAGTCTTCGGCCGGGAAGTCCCGTACCTGGTAACTCACCACTTCCACGCCCTGCTCTTGTAACCAACGCTGGGAGCGGTCCAGCAGTACCCCGGAACGGGAGCGTTGGCTGGGACTGCCACCGAGTGAGACGACCAGCATTCAGACAATTCCTGAGTGGGGGCGATTCGCGGTTTGCGATCTCGCTTCGATGGAGAGACCTTAACAGTTGATTCATATATCCATAAATCATATTTATTCATTTGGTTATTCGATTTAGAGATATTAAAACCCACTTCTTCCAGGCGAAAAAAAAGGCCGTCGAAACGGCCTGAAATCCCCTGCTTTGTGGATCTGCACAAACCCCTGTGGGCGTTGGCTTGCCAGCGATGGCGGTTTGACTGACAGACCGCGTTGCTTCAATCGCCAGCAAGCCAGCGCCTACAAAAGCGATTAGCGATTGGGCTGCGGTGTCAGGCGCAAGTATGGCTTCACCGCGCGGTAGCCCTTGGGAAAGCGTTGCTTGATTTCATCTTCATCCTTGAGCGAAGGCACGATCACCACCTCATCACCGTCCTGCCAGTTGGCCGGGGTGGCCACCTTGTAGTTATCGGTGAGTTGCAGCGAGTCGATGACCCGCAGGATTTCATGGAAGTTGCGGCCGGTGCTCGCCGGGTAGGTGATGGTCAGCCGGACCTTTTTGTTCGGGTCAATCACGAACAGTGAGCGTACCGTGAGGGTGTCGTTGGCGTTGGGGTGGATCAGGTCGTACAGGTCCGAAACCTTGCGGTCGGCATCGTCAAGGATCGGAAAGGTGACAACGGTGTTCTGGGTTTCGTTGATGTCTTCGATCCATCTGTGATGCGAATCCACCGGGTCGACGGACAGCGCAATGGCCTTGACCCCACGCTTGTCGAATTCATCTTTGAGCTTGGCCGTGAAGCCCAGTTCGGTGGTGCACACCGGCGTGAAGTCCGCCGGATGGGAAAACAGCACGCCCCAGCTCTCGCCCAACCATTGGTGGAACCGGATGGTGCCGGCGCTGGAATCCTGTTCGAAATCGGGGGCGATATCGCCGAGTCTGAGGCTCATGGTGCTGCTCCTTGTGAGTGCTTGATGAGCTCAACTGTGCCTGTGTTTTTTATCCATTAAAAAGAATAAATATCGATTTATTTAGATCCATAAGGAATATTAAAGATCTGTTCACTGGACGCGCCTGCGCATCCCGCCGACCATCGTCAACGAGGTTCGAGAAGGCCTTGAGTTGCTGCAAAAAGGGGAGTTTCAAGGCAGGTTTACGGGGGTGAGCCCGCCTTGAAAACGCAAAAGCCCCGCCCGGCGAGATGCCGGGCGGGGCTTTTTTTGGTTCATCGCGGCTCACTCCCGAAGGCGTGTGTCATTCAGCACGTTTGTGGCTGGGATGACGCCTTCGTGAGCAGACTCGCTCCCACACGCTATTACAGCAGCGGGATCGAGTAGCTGACGATCAGACGGTTTTCGTCCTGCGAACGGGTGTTCGGCAGGTCGGTACGCCAGCTGGCGTTTTTCCACGCCACGCCCAGGTTTTTCAGTGCGCCAGACTGGACCACGTAACCAACGTTCAAGTCGCGTTCCCACTCGGAAGCGCCGTTCGCCGCTTCGGCGCCACGCGCGTTCACGGTGTCGATGTTATCGCCATGCAGGTACACCACACCCGCCGTCAGGCCAGGTACACCGACTTTGGCGAAGTCGAACGAGTAACGTGCTTGCCAGGTACGCTCGCCGGCACGGGCGAACTTCTGGATTTGCGAGTCGGTGATGGTGTAGTTCGACGAACCGTCGCCCTGGTTCAGCCACGGGAAGTCACTGCTGCCGTTGCTGACCTGGTAACCGCCCCCAAAGGTGTGACCGGCAACGCTGTACAGGAACAGACCGCTGTAGAGATTGTTGTCGACCTTGCCTTTGCCATTAGCCACGCCGCTGTAGTTGCCGGTGCTGTAGTAAAGCGGATTGCTGCCGTTGGCACCGTCGTCGGAGCTGTTGAAATAACGGAAGTCAGACTTCAACACGCCCGGACCGATTGCCCAGTTGTGAACCAGACCCAGGAAGTGTTGCTTGTAGAAGTCTTCCAGGTTGCCGTAGTAATACTGGGCAGTCAGGTCTTTGGTGATTTTGTAGTCACCGCCAGCGTAGATGAACTTGTTGCTGTTGATGGTGCGTGGGGACGCACCATTGATAGCCAACTGTTCATTGTTGCTGGAGTTACGACCTTTAACGTGCTCGATCTGGCCGCCGACCAGCGTCAGGTCCTTGATGTCACCGGAGGTGAGCTGACCACCTTCCCAGGTTTGCGGTAGCAGGCGACCGTCGTTAGTCACGATGACCGGCAGTTTTGGCTGCAGAGTACCGAGCTTCAGCTCAGTCTGGGAAACCTTGGCCTTGGCGGTCAGACCCAGGCTGGAGAAGTCATCAACCGCTTCACCATTGGATTTGCTTGGGAAAACAGTGCCGCCATAGGCAGCACTGTTAGCTGCGCCGTTAGTGCCGCCGCCCGAATCCAGCTTTACACCCAACAAGCCGATCGCATCGATACCGAAACCGACGGTGCCCTGGGTGTAACCGGAGATGAAACGCAGATCGAAGCCTTGGCCCCATTCTTCGTTTTTGTTCGGACCAGTACCGTCACGGTAATCGGTGTTGATGTAGAAGTTGCGCAGGCCCAAGGTCGCCTTGCTGTCTTCGACAAAACCGGCAGCACTCGCCTGCTGCGCCAAAACCCCTGCAGCGATGGCCAGGGCCAAGGTGGACTTGTTCATTGTTTCGCTCCTATCGTTTCTAATTCTTTTGGTTCCGGGTCGAGTGCCCTGAATCCTTGATTCGCCTGGCTTTCGCCATAGAGACCCTCGCACTGAAGATCTCCCCCCCGTCATTTGGGCGGCGCAGCATACCTTTTCATAAATCCGAAAAGAATCACTTAGTGTTTTTTGATATCCAAATGGAATATCGATGTGTACACGCCACAGAAACGAGATATCGGTGTTGAAACCGATTCCTGTGGTCGTGGTTATCGGAAGTTGAACGGGCTGAGCGTAAAGCGAGGGGGCCTGTAGGTCAGGTGGAGCCAACTGTAGGCGCTTGCGGAAAAATCTAAAAAGAATAAAAAACGATTAGAAGCAATCTTTTAGAAATATAGAAACGGAAGGCATATGAAGAAGCGAGCGGGCTCGCGATGGTCGTTAACGATGACGCGTTTTTATCGGGTAAACGCGTCGTTCTCGAGTCCATCGCGAGCCAGCTCGCTCATACAGATCTACTGCTTACAGGAAGCTGTAGGTGTAGTTGAAGATCAGACGGGTCTGGTCCTGGTCAGCGGTGCTGGTGTTACCGCCGTAAGTACCGTGACGCAGGGTCGTACCAAACCCTTTGAGTGGGCCGGTTTGAATCACGTAGTCCACACGCGCGTCGGTCTCGTGCTCATTCAGGTCTTTACCCACGCCGCTGGTAGCCTTGATGTCGCGGCCATCCAGGTAAGCAATCGAAGCTTTCAAACCTGGCACGCCCAGTGAGGCGAAGTCGTAGGAGTACTGACCATACGTGGTGTTTTCACCGGCACGGATAAAGCTGCCCACGGTGGCGTCGGTGAAGGAGTAGAAGCTGGCGCCGCCAGCACCTTCCGGACGACCTTTGCTATCGATCAGGCTGCCCTGGTTCAAGAAGACGAAGCCGCCGTCATCGCTGACACGCTGATGGCCAAGCAGGAACGCACTGCCACCCAAGGTGTAGGTGAACGTCGCGCTCCAGGTCTTGTTATCGACCTCGCCTGGATTCTTGGCGTAGCCGTTGTTGTTGTTGAAGCGGTAGCCCACATCGCCGTTCTTGCCGTCGGAGCTGCTGTCGAAATAACGAAGATCGGTCTTGAACGACTGGTTCGGGGCGATCGGGTAGACGTGCACCAGGCCGAGGAAGTTCTGCTTGTAGTAGTCTTCCAGGTTCGCGTAGTAGTACTGCAGCAAGAGGTCTTTGGTGACCTTCCAGTCAGCTCCGGCGTAACGGAACTTGTTGCTGTCCTGAGCACCGCCAGCCACTGCCATGCCAGTGTCGTTGGAGGAAGCGCGACCTGACGCGTGCTCCAGTTGACCCAGGTTGAAGGTCACGTTGTCGATTTCCTTCGAGGAGATGGTGCCACCTTCGAAGGTCTGCGGCAGCAGACGGCTGTCGTTCGCGATCAGGATCGGCAGGTTAGGTGCCAGACCGCCACCCAAGTGGGCCTCGGTCTTGGAGAAACGCGCCTTGACGTTGGCATCCAGACGACTCCACTCGTCGGCGGACCGGTCGCCGTCGCTCGGGAAGAAGGAGTTGCTGTTACCCAGCGGGTGATGCCCTCTGCCGCCATCCAGATGAATGCCGACCAGTGCCTGAGCGTCGATACCGAAACCAACAGTGCCTTGAGTGAAACCGGACAGGTAATCGAACTTGAGGCCTTCAGCGGTTTCTCGCTGACGGTTTGCGGCTGTTTTGGCGCCTTCACGGACATCGGCGTCGTAATACATGGTGCGGGAACTAACGGATGCCTTACTGTCTTCGATGAAACCGGCGGCGCCTGCCTGCTGCGCCAAAACCCCTACGGCCACGGCCAGGGCCAAGGTGGACTTGTTCATTGTTTAGCTCCTCTCGTTTCTAATTCTTGTATTCCTGGTCCCGAATCGAATGCTCGGAATCCTAAGATGCGCGATTAGCGCCGTAGCGTGACTCACAAGTCAATCGTAACATTGTGTGTCTACGACCATAGTCTAATCCCACTTTTTTGGCTTACTCAGGGTCATGTGCTTGTCACAAACCTGAAAAGAATGACTGGACTCCTTTCTCATTCCATTTAGAAATTAAGCCCGCCTTCGCGCCCCCCCCAGAATAGAGCGGGTTGCTCATAAGCTAATTCATAAATGTTATTTATTTTGCGTTTTTTAGATCGATTAGGTTTAGAAGCAATTCTGAAACAAAACCTGTCGAAAGGAACAACGCCATGATGATCAAACGCGCACTATCCCGACCAATTGTTACAGTTTGTGTATCGCTCGCCCTTTCTTTTTCCGCCCATGCGACGAACCTCACAGTCGGCTACCAGACCGGTATCGACCCCAGCAAAGTCCCCCAGGCGGACGGCGTTTACGAAAAAACCATCGGCGAAAAAATCGACTGGCGTCGCTTCAATAGCGGCCCGGAAGTGGTCACCGCGATTGCGTCCGGCGACGTGCAGATCGGCAATCTCGGCTCCAGTCCTCTGGCTGCGGCCGCCTCGCGCAATCTGCCGATTGTCGCGTTCATTGTGTCCGCGCAAATCAATGCCGCCGAAGCCTTGGTGGTGCGCAATGGCAGCGGCATCGATAAACCGGAAGATCTGATCGGAAAAACCATCGCCACGCCGTTCGTATCGACGTCTCACTACAGTCTGTTGGGCGCCCTGAAGCATTGGGGCCTGGACGCTTCAAAAGTCAAAGTGGTGAACCTGCAACCGGCGGAGATCGCCGCCGCGTGGAAACGTGGGGACATCGACGGCGCGTTCGTCTGGTCGCCGGCCCTGGGTGAGATTCGCAAGACGGGCAAGACCTTGACCGATGCCGCCCAAGTCGGCCAATGGGGTGCGCCGACGTTTGAAGTCTGGGTGGCGCGCAAGGATTACGCCGAGAAACACCCGGAGGTCGTGGCCAAATTCGCCAAGGTCACGCTGGACTCTTTTGCCGACTATGCAGCGCATAAGGACAGCTGGACCGAACACTCGTTACCGGTGCAGAAAATCGCCAAATTGACGGGTGCCAACGCCGCTGATGTACCGGAGCTACTGGCCGGGTCCGCGTTTCCGGATGCCAAGACGCAACAGTCCAGCGCGTTGCTGGACGGTGGCACGGCCAAGGCGATTGGCGAAACGGCGAAGTTCTTGAAGGAGCAAGGGAAGGTCGAAACGGTACTGCCGGATTATTCGCCGTATGTGAGCGCGAAGTTTGTCACCGAGTAACTGCTGAACAGGGCTGTTCAGCCCATCGCGAGCAAGCTCGCTCCCACAGGGTTCTCTGTTGTCCGCAGAACGTGTGGGAGCGAGCTTGCTCGCGATAGGACCACCACGGTCAAAGGGTCTTTTCGAAGATCTTCGAATTACGCTGATAGTTGTACAACGACGCCCGCGCCGACGGCAGGCGTTCGACGCTGCTCGGCTCGAAGCCACGCTCGCGGAACCAGTGTGCAGTGCGGGTCGTCAGTACGAACAGCGTCTTGAGCCCTTGCGCCCGGGCGCGGGTTTCAATGCGCTCCAGCAGCTCATCCCCGCGACCGCCATGACGGTATTCCGGGTTCACCGCCAGGCAGGCCAGCTCACCGGCATCGGAATCGGCAATCTGATACAGCGCCGCGCAGGCGATGATCATGCCTTCGCGCTCGACCACACTGAACTGCTCGATCTCACGCTCCAGCACCTCGCGGGAACGCCGCACCAGAATCCCCTGCTCTTCCAGCGGACTGATCAAATCCAGCAGACCACCAACGTCTTCGATGGCCGCTTCGCGCACCACTTCGAATTGTTCCTGGGCGACCAGCGTGCCGCCACCGTCGCGGGTGAACAGCTCGGTCAGCAGAGCACCGTTTTCGGCATAGCTGACGATATGACTGCGCGCTACGCCGCCACGGCAGGCTTCAGCGGCGGCATCCAGCAGTTCCGCCTGATAATTGCTGCCCAGACGCTGCAAGTGCGCGGGCACCTGTTGCGGACGCAACTCACGAACCAGACGGCCATGTTCATCGATCAAGCCAAGCTCGGCGCCAAACAACAGCAGTTTGTCCGCGCCCAGATCAATGGCTGCACGGGTGGCGACGTCTTCGCAGGCGAGATTGAAAATTTCACCGGTCGGCGAGTAACCCAATGGCGACAACAGCACGATGGAGCGCTCGTCCAGCAGGCGATTGATACCCTTGCGATCGACCCGGCGGACTTCGCCGGTGTGGTGATAGTCGACGCCTTCGAGCACGCCGATCGGCCGGGCTGTCACGAGGTTGCCGCTGGCCACGCGCAAGCGCGAGCCCTGCATGGGCGACGAGGCCATGTCCATCGACAGCCGCGCTTCGATGGCGATGCGCAATTGGCCGACGGCATCGATCACGCACTCAAGCGTCGCGGCATCGGTGATGCGCATGCCGTGGTGGTAATGCGGGGTCAGGCCACGGGCAGCGAGGCGCGCTTCGATTTGCGGACGCGAACCGTGAACCAGCACCAGCCGCACGCCCAGGCTGTGCAACAGCACCAGGTCGTGGACGATATTGCCGAAGTTGGGGTGTTCAACGCCGTCGCCGGGCAGCATGACGACAAAGGTGCAATCGCGGTGGGCGTTGATGTAAGGCGAAGCGTGACGAAGCCAATTGACGTATTCGGGCATGAACCTGGGCCTGTAATAAATAGCAGCCGAAGAAAGGGCGAAACAGAAAACGCACAGCGGGCTGATGGTTATCGTCGGAACAGGCTTGGCGACACGCGAACTCTCCTCATGAATACGGGTTTGGGTACCGGCAATTTAACCGCAAACACCTGAAGGAGCGAGCTTGCTCGCGATGGTAGTAGAGCTACCGCGTTCCTCCAGGCAGCCCTCGTCATCGTTTACGTCCTTCGCGAGCAGGCTCGCGCCTACAGGGGGTTGTTTGCCGGTGTCAGGCAGTAATGTTCAATCAACTGACGTAATAGATGCACCGTAGGCTGCAAACGTGACATTTCGAGGTATTCCCCCGGTTGGTGGGCGCAGGCGATATCGCCAGGGCCGAGCACCAGTGTTTCGCAGCCAAGTTGCTGAAGATAAGGCGCTTCAGTGCCGAACGCCACTGCTTCGGCAGCATGGCCGGTGAGCTTTTCAGCGATCCGTACCAGTTCCGCGTCTTCGGCCTGCTCGAACGGCGGCACTGCGGGGAACAGCGGCGCGTAATCGATCTTGACCTGATGCCGTTCGGCAATCGGGTTGAGTTTCTGCAAAATCGCCGCGCGCAGGGCTTTGGGGTCCATGCCCGGCAACGGCCGCAGGTCGAATTCCAGCGAACACTGTCCGCAAATCCGGTTGGGGTTATCGCCGCCATGGATGCAGCCGAAATTCATCGTCGGCTGCGGCACGCTGAACTGCGGATTACGGTACTCACGCTGCCACAACAGGCGCAGGCCACGCAATTCGCCAATGGCATCGTGCATGGCCTCCAGAGCGCTGTGACCCAGGCGCGGGTCCGAGGAGTGGCCGCTCTGCCCGAGGATGTCGATGCGCTCCATCATGACGCCTTTGTGCATGCGGATCGGCTTGAGCCCGGTCGGCTCGCCGATGACAGCTGCTCGCCCCAATGGCCGTCCGGCTTGCGCCAGGGCCCGGGCGCCAGACATCGAACTCTCTTCATCGCAGGTGGCCAGGATCAGCAGCGGTTGCTTGAACGGCTGATCGAGCAGCGGCTTGACCGCCTCGATGGCCAGGGCGAAAAAGCCCTTCATGTCGCAACTGCCCAGGCCGACCCAGCGGCCGTCGACTTCAGTCAGCTTCAGCGGGTCGGTCTGCCACAGCGCGCCATCGAATGGCACGGTGTCACTGTGGCCGGCCAGCACCAGACCGCCGGGACCGGAGCCGAAACTGGCCAACAGGTTGAATTTGCCGGGACTGACCTGCTGGATATCGCAGGCAAAACCCAGATCGCCGAGCCAGGCGGCCAGCAGGTCGATCACCGGGCGATTGGATTGATCGAGGTTCGCTTGGGTGCAACTGACCGACGGTGCAGCGATCAATGCAGCGAATTGATCTTTCATGGATGGCAAAGGCATCGCTGGCTCCGACTCGCGAATTGAAGTCCATCATAGAACCATCCGGCGACAGGAATAAACCGTCGCAGGGCGGAGCAAGGACGAGTCCTGTACACTGCACGACCTTGGCAGCCACACATTCCCCCCGGCTGCGCTCCCGATCCTGGATTTTCCGGCCATGCAGAAAGAAACCGAAATCAAACTCCGCGTCAGCCGCGAAACCCTCGCTGCCCTGCGCGAGCACCCGCTACTGAAAAAACGCAACAAAAGTGGCTGGGAACGCCGTGAGTTGATGAACCAGTACTTCGACACGCCTGAGCGCGACCTGGCCCGCGCCAAGGTGGCCCTGCGCCTGCGCAAGGATGGCGAAGAAGTCATTCAAACGCTCAAGACCCGCGGCCAGAGCGTCGCCGGCCTGTCCGAGCGTAACGAGTACGACTGGCACCTGCCCAAGGCCAAGCTCGACGTGAAGAAACTCGACGGCGAATGCTGGCCCGAAGCACTGGCCGAACTGGACAAGAAAACCCTGAAACCGATCTTCACCACCGATTTTGTCCGCGAACGCGCCGAAATCGCCTGGGGCCGCGGCAAGACCAAAGTGGTCATCGAAGCCGCGCTGGACCTCGGCCACGTGGTGGTTGGCAAACAGAAAGAAGAAATCTGCGAGCTGGAACTGGAACTGCGCGAAGGCGAACCGGCCGCGTTGCTGGAACTGGCCGCCGAGCTGGCCGCGACCCTGGCCCTGATGCCTTGTGACATCAGCAAGGCTGAACGCGGCTATCGCCTGTACGACGCCAACAGCTATTCGCTGAGCCTGCCGGCACCGCAGATCAGCGCCGAAACGCCGCTGGACGACGCCTTCGCCGCTTTGAGCTGGCACTTGTTGGGCAGCAGCCAGCGTCTGGCCGAGCAATATCGTTTCAATGGCCACTGGCGCCTGCTGCAGGACTGGGTGGAAAACCTCGCCGAATTGCGCGCGCTGGCCAGCAGCCTCGGCCAGGCCGCGCCGCGTCAATCGACCCACGACCTGCGCGTCGCACTCGATGCCCTGCTCGAAGACTGGCGTCCGCTGGTCCAGGCCGGCCTGGATGATGAAGACGTACGCAAAGCCGCGCCGGAGCAGTTCCTCGAAGAACTCGAAGACCCGCGCTGGGGCCTGTTCTCCCTGAACACCTCGCGCTGGTTGCTCGCTCGCACCTGGACCGCCGACCGCAACACCCGTGGCAATCGCCAGGGCGCCGCGCAACTGGGCAGCTGGTTGCCGCGCCTGTTGGGCGAAGAAGCCAACTCGCTGCAATTGCAGCGTTACCAGCAGCAACCGGAAGACCTCGCGGAACAATTGCCGCGCATCGAGCGTATCCAGGCCTGGCTGCACCACGCGCGCCACGTGCTGGACATCCCGGAAATGGATCGCCTATATGGCGAGCTGAACAAGCTGGCGCAACTGGCCAACGAGCCGATCACCGACGAAACCCTGGATGCGCGCAAGCAGCAGGCGATTGCGGTTTATCAGAATCGTGCGTGGAAGATGCTTCTGCGTCTGTAATACCGCCATCGCCAGCAGGCTGGCTCCCACCTTGGTTTTGTGTACGCCACAAAGCCCCTGTGGGAGCCAGCCTGCTGGCGATGAACCCCACGTTATTACCGCAGACTTTCAGACCGGCAAACTGGTCGTCGACTTGATCTCCGACAACGCCACCACCGAGTTGACCTCCTGAATCCCCGGCACCAGCGACAGCTTCTCGAAGAAGAACCGCTCATACGCCTCGATGTCCGCCGCGACGATCCGCAGCATGAAATCCACCGCCCCCATCAAGACATAACACTCCAGCACTTCCGGAAAGCCGCGAATGGCCTCGGTGAATTCGGTGAAATTCGAACGTCCGTGGGCGTTGAGTTTGACCTGCGCGAATATCTGCGTGTTGAGGCCGATTTTCTTGCGGTCGAGCAGCGTCACCTGGCCACGAATGATCCCCTCCTCCTTCATCCGCTGAATCCGCCGCCAACACGGCGACTGCGACAGTCCCACCTGCTCCGCGATCTGCGCGCTGGAGAGCGAAGCGTCCTCTTGCAGCAGCGCGAGAATCTTGCGGTCGTAGCCATCCAGCTCGCTGTGCATAAAAAAACCCTTGATTACCGATACTCTGAATTAAACGATTCGATAGAACCGTAATACGCCCCATCATAGATAAGAAATACCCGGCCACGAATGTAAAAATTTCTCCAGTGATTTGGAGATCGACCATGCCACACCTGGAAGCCGTGAACACCCCGCCCACCCGCGCCGATGTCTGGAACATCAGTAACACCCATTGCCGCGTTCGCTATCAGTTGCTGGCCGAAGCCGAGCCCGACCTGCTTTGTCGCGCATTGAACCTGTTCGCCCTGCAGTTTCTGACGCCGGAACAGGTCAACGTGCAGCGCCAGGATGACCTGCTGGACATCGATGTCGTCATCGACGGATTGAGCTGGCACCGCGCCCAAGTGATTGCAGAAAAACTGCGTAATCTGGTCAGCGTCTGCTCGGTCGAGCTGCAATTGGCGGATGCTGCCTGGGGCGATACGGCTCAGGCGGCTGGCTGAAAAAAGTCGATACGGCTTCGTCGGGTAGTGGCCCAACGGTCGGTGGGGTCACGACTATCCTTTGCGAACGGTTGTTCACAAGGAGCCCGCATGTCCGTTCAACTCGCCCTTCAGGACCGCTGGCTGGATCTCAGTGATTTGCTGCGTGAACTGGTCGCCCAGGGCTTTATCAGCCAGGATTCGGCCGAACACGCGCTCAATGCCCGCCGCCGCCACGTCGCCAATTGCCAGATTCACCCACTGGAGTTCATCGCCAGCCAACAGCTGGAAGACCTCAGTCGGCCCGGCAAGCACCTCGACCTCGAAAGCCTCACATTGTGGCTATCCCAACAGGCCGGCCAGCCTTACCTGCGTATCGACCCGCTGAAAATCAACGTCGCGGCCGTCACGCCACTGATGTCCTACGCCTTCGCCCAGCACCACAAGATTCTCGCGGTAGCCATCGATCGCGATGCGGTGACTGTGGCCAGCGCCCAACCCTACGTCACCGGCTGGGAGGCCGACCTGACCCATGTGCTGAAGCTGCCCATCAAGCGGGTGGTGGCCAATCCGGTGGACATTCAGCGCTTCAGCGTGGAGTTCTTTCGCCTGGCCAAGTCGGTCAGCGGCGCGAATAACGCCGATCAGCCATTCAACACCCTGGGCAACTTCGAACAGTTGCTCAACCTCGGCGCCAGCGACCAGGAGCCGGACGCCAACGACGCGCACATCGTCAACATCGTCGACTGGCTGTTCCAGTACGCTTTCCAGCAACGCGCCAGCGATATCCACATCGAACCCCGGCGCGAACAGGGCACCGTGCGTTTTCGCATCGACGGCGTGCTGCACAACGTCTACCAATTCCCGCCACAGGTCACCATGGCCATCGTCAGCCGCCTGAAAAGCCTGGGGCGAATGAATGTTGCAGAGAAACGCAAACCCCAGGACGGGCGGGTGAAGACCAAGACCCCGGAAGGCGGCGCAGTCGAGTTGCGGCTGTCGACACTGCCGACCGCCTTCGGCGAAAAAATGGTCATGCGGATCTTCGACCCCGAGGTGCTGCTCAAGGACTTCGATCAGCTCGGTTTTTCAGCCGACGACCTGCGGCGCTGGCAGGACATGACGCGCCATCCCAACGGCATCATTCTGGTGACCGGGCCGACCGGGTCCGGCAAGACCACCACGCTCTACACCACGCTGAAAAAGCTGGCGACGCCGCAGGTCAACCTCTGCACTATCGAAGACCCGAGCGAAATGGTCGAGCCGTCTTTCAACCAGATGCAGGTCCAGCACAATATCGACCTGACCTTCGCCGCCGGCGTGCGCGCCCTGATGCGGCAAGACCCGGACATCATCATGATCGGCGAGATCCGCGACCTCGAAACCGCAGAAATGGCCATTCAGGCGGCGCTCACCGGGCACCTGGTGCTGTCGACCCTGCACACCAACGACGCGCCCGGCGCCATCAGTCGCCTGCTGGAACTCGGCGTACCGCATTACTTGATCAAGGCCACGCTGCTGGGCGTCATGGCCCAACGACTGGTGCGCACCTTGTGCCCGCACTGCAAGGCTGCGCAAGCCCTGGGCGAAGAAGACTGGCAGACCCTGACCCGACCCTGGCAAGCACCGCTCCCCACCCATGCCCAACGCGCCATCGGCTGCCTGGAATGCCGCGACACCGGCTACCACGGCCGCGCCGGGGTCTACGAAATCATGCAACTGAGCGATGGCCTCAAGGCGCTGATCAACCCCGACACGGACTTGCTCGCCGTGCGGCGTCAGGCCTTCAAGGAAGGCATGCGCAGTCTGCGATTGTCCGGCGCACAGAAAGTGGCGGCCGGTTTGACGACGATTGAGGAGGTGCTGCGAGTGACGCCGCAGAGTGAGCAAAAGTAGATTGGCCGCCATGGAACTCGATTGGGGGAATCGCTATCAAACACCGGAGTTAACCCTGTGGAGTCACTTTTATGCGTCTCAAACTTGCTGTCGCTACCATTGCCCTGTTGTCCCTGCCTGTCGGTTCGGCGATGGCCGATAGCTTTTGGCGTAACGTCCTTTCCTCCGGTGCCACCACCGGTTCGACTTACCTGACGTTCAAGGATCACAAACTGATCGTCGCCGCCCAGGACGATGCCGGCAGCTTCGTCGCCAGCGACGGCGGCATCCGCGGCCCGTACCTGGAAGCCGCCATGCAGAAAGTCCGCGCCGACAACCCTGGCCTGCAGGCGACAGACATGGAACTGGCGAATGCGATCCTGGCGAAGAATGCCGTGGCTTCGGAATAAGCTCTCAGGTTGAACAAAAATGCCGCTCAAATGGAGCGGCATTTTTTTTGTTCATTGCAAAACCCTGAGGGGTCAGGAGTGACCGGTATTTCAACGGTACTCATCCAGCGGCACACAGGCACAAAACAGGTTTCGGTCGCCGTAGACATTGTCCACCCGATTCACCACCGGCCAATACTTGTGGGCCTTGGTGTGGGCGTCCGGTGTAACCGCCTGTTCGATGCTGTAAGGCCGCTCCCAGACACCGGTGATGTCGGCCAGGGTATGCGGCGCACGTTTCAACGGGTTGTCATCGGCCGGCCAGTTGCCGTTCTGCACCTCGGTAATTTCCGCGCGAATGCTCAGCATTGCTCCGATAAAGCGGTCCAGTTCTGCCTTCGATTCACTTTCGGTGGGTTCGACCATCAAGGTCCCCGGCACCGGGAAGGACATGGTCGGCGCATGGAAGCCATAGTCCATCAGGCGCTTGGCCACGTCCTCTTCGCTGATACCGGTCAGCGCCTTGAGGGGGCGCAGGTCAAGAATGCATTCGTGGGCCACCCGCTCGTTGCGCCCGGTGTAGAGCACCGGGAACGCCCCGGACAGGTGTTGCGCCAGGTAATTCGCGGCGAGGATCGCCACTTCACTGGCGTCCGCCAGTTGCGGCCCCATCATGGCGATGTACATCCAACTGATCGGCAGAATGCTCGCGCTGCCCCAGGGTGCGGCACTGACGGCACCGTTCTGCGGCAGCGGCCCGTCGATCGGCACCACCGGGTGATTGGCCACAAAGGGTGCCAGATGCGTGCGTACGCCAATCGGCCCCATGCCGGGCCCGCCGCCGCCGTGGGGAATGCAGAAGGTTTTGTGCAAGTTCATGTGTGACACATCCGCACCAATGTCCGCCGGACGAGCCAGCCCGACCTGGGCATTGAGGTTGGCGCCGTCCATGTAGACCTGGCCGCCATGGCTGTGGATCACTTCACAGATCTCGCTGATGCCTTCCTCGTACACACCATGGGTCGAAGGATAAGTCGCCATCAGACAGGCAAGTTTGTCCCCGGCCTGCGCCGCTTTGTCTTTCAAGTCATCCAGATCAACGTTGCCCGCCTCGTCGCACTCGACAATGACCACACGCATCCCGGCCATCTGCGCCGAAGCCGGGTTAGTGCCATGAGCGGAAGACGGAATCAGGCAGATGTCCCGAGCCCCCTGATGCCGGCTCTCGTGGTATTTGCGGATGGCCAGCAACCCGGCGTACTCGCCCTGTGCACCGGAGTTGGGTTGCATGCAGATCGCATCGAAACCGGTGATCGCGCACAGCCAACGCTCCAGTTCTTCGATCATCAGCGAATAACCGGCTGCCTGCTCTTTCGGCGCGAACGGATGCAGATTGGCGAATTGCGGCCAGGTAATCGGGATCATCTCGCTGGTGGCATTGAGTTTCATGGTGCAGGAGCCCAACGGGATCATCGATTGATTGAGCGCCAGGTCTTTGTTTTCCAGCTGCTTGAGGTAGCGCAGCATCTCGGTTTCACTGTGATGGGCGTTGAATACCGGATGGCGCAGATAAGGCGAGGTGCGCGCCAGCGCCCCCGGAATGCCGGGGCTCAGGGTTTCGGCGTCCAGTTCTTCGACGTTTAACCCATGATCGACGCCCAGGAACACATCGAACAGTTTCGCCACCGTGGCTTCGTCAGAGGTTTCGTCCAGACTTAGGCCCAATCGCCCGCGCCCCAGAATGCGCAAATTGATCTGCGCAGCCTGGGCGCTTTCGATGATTGCAGTCTGGGTCCCGCCGACGTCCAGGGTCAGGGTGTCGAAGAAGTGCTGATTGACCCGGGTCAGGCCCTTGCGCTCAAGGCCGGCGGCGAGGATGCAGGTCAGGCGGTGCACGCGCTGGGCAATCCGCTTCAGCCCTTCAGGGCCATGATAGACCGCGTAGAAACTGGCGATATTGGCCAGCAGCACCTGGGCCGTGCAGATGTTCGAGTTGGCCTTCTCCCGGCGGATATGTTGCTCACGGGTCTGCAGCGCCATGCGCAGGGCCACGTTGCCACGCGCGTCCTTCGACACACCGATGATCCGCCCGGGTATCGCACGTTTGTATTCGTCGCGGCTGGCAAAAAAAGCGGCGTGAGGCCCGCCGTAGCCCATGGGCACGCCGAAACGCTGGGACGAGCCGAACACCACGTCCGCGCCCAGCTCCCCCGGCGGGGTCAGCAACAACAGACTCAACAGATCGGCAGCAACACACGCCAATGCGTGCTGGGCATGCAGGTGATCAATCAAGGGTCGCAGATCGCGAATCTCGCCGTGAGTATCGGGATATTGCAACAGCGCACCGAACACCTGGTGCTGTTTCAAGTTATCCACAGGGCCGATGACCAGCTCGAATCCAAAACCCTCGGCGCGGGTCTGCACCACGGAAATGGTCTGCGGATGACAGTTTTCGTCGACGAAGAACACATTGCTCTTGGACTTGGCCACCCGTTTGGCCAAGGCCATGGCTTCCGCTGCCGCCGTGGCTTCGTCGAGTAACGAGGCATTGGCCAGCTCAAGGCCCGTGAGGTCGATGGTCAGTTGCTGGAAATTCAACAACGCTTCGAGACGTCCCTGGGCAATTTCCGGCTGATAAGGCGTGTATGCGGTGTACCAGCCGGGATTTTCCAGCACGTTGCGCAGAATGACGGTGGGTGTGAGCGTGCCGTGATAGCCCATGCCGATCAGGCTGGTCCAGACCTGGTTCTGCTCAGCGTAGCCCCGCAGCTTGGCCAGCGCGGCCTCTTCATCGAGGGCCGGCGGCAGATCGAGCATCCGGTTCAGGCGAATACCCGGCGGCACCGTTTGCTCGATCAGCTCGACCCGGCTGCCGAGGCCGAGGCTGTCGAGCATCGCCTGCTGCTCGGCGGCATCCGGCCCGAGGTGACGGCGAAGGAAGGCATTGGGATCGCGTAACTGACTCAGGGACGGCAACTGGGACATGACGGGCTCTCTCTGGACTGGCGCTCAGCGTCGATGCAACACGGTCAAACCAGCATAGCAGCCAGCGCCGACACGGAGAGCATGGCGCCGCCGGGCATTACGGATCATCATGCTCGTCGCGTACCCAATATCCGCTGATGAGGTCCCTGTTTTTATGAGCCAACTGCCTTTCCTGCCCTTCTCCAAACCCACTATCGACGAAGCCACCATCGCGGCCGTCGGTGAAGTCCTGCGTTCGGGCTGGATTACCAGCGGCCCCAAGGTTCAGGCCTTTGAAGCGCAACTGTCGGAGTACTTTGGCGGACGCCCGGTGCGCACGTTCAACTCCGGCACCTGCACCATGGAAATCGCCTTGCGCATCGCCGGCATCGGAGCGGGTGACGAAGTGATCACCACCCCGATTTCCTGGGTCGCCACCGCCAACGTCATTCTGGAAGTCGGCGCCACACCGGTGTTCGCCGATATCGACCCGGTGACCCGCAATATCGATCTGGATCAGGTGGAAGCCGCGATCACCCCAAGCACCAAAGCCATCATCCCGGTGTATTTGGCCGGCTTGCCCGTGGACATGACTCGCCTGTACGCCCTGGCACACAAGCATGGCCTGCGGATCATCGAAGACGCGGCGCAAGCGTTGGGCTCAAGCTGGAACGGCCAGCGCATCGGCTCGACCGGCGATTTCGTTTCTTTCAGCTTTCAGGCAAACAAGAACGTCACCTCGTCGGAGGGCGGCTGCCTGGTGCTGAACAATGCCGAAGAAGTGAAGCTGGCGGAAAAGTACCGTTTGCAGGGCGTTACGCGCAGCGGCTTTGATGGCCTGGATGTCGATGTGCTGGGCGGCAAGTTCAACATGACCGATGTCGCAGCAGCCATTGGCCTGGGGCAATTTGCCCATCTCGAAGCGATCACCGCACATCGACGGGAACTGGCCAAACACTACTTCAGTTGTTTTGGCGAAGATTTCGAAGCGCAGTACGGGGCTCAACTCCCTCCGGCGGACTTCGAGAACAGCAACTGGCATTTGTTCCAGCTGGTATTGCCTGAACGCCAGGATGGCAAACCGGCCCGAGCCACTTTCATGGAACAGATGCAGGCATTGGGTATCGGTATCGGCTATCACTACCCGCCGATTCACTTGCTGAGTCTTTACCGCGAGCGCGGTTTCAAGGAGGGGATGTTCCCGACAGCCGAACGGGTGGGACGCTTGATTGTCTCGCTGCCGATGTTTACGGCGATGACCAAAGCGGACGTCGAACGCTCGGTGGCAGCGGTCAAAGCCGTGCTCAAGCCTTGAGTCCACCCCCGCAGGAGCCGGGTTGCCGGCTCCTGCGGGGTGCACCTTACTCGCCGATGGCGGCTTTGTAGCCCGCTGCGTCGAGTAGCTTGTCCAGGTCAGCGGCGTTGCCTGGCTTGAGTTTGAAGATCCATGCGCCGTACGGGTCGGAGTTCAGCAGCTCTGGCGAGGCGCTCAGCTCTTCGTTGATCGCGATCACTTCACCGGCAACCGGGGAGTAGATGTCGGACGCGGCTTTTACCGATTCCACCACACCGGATTGATCACCGGCAGCAAAGACTTTTCCGATTTCGGTCAGCTCGACGAACACCACATCACCCAGCGCTTCCTGCGCGTGATCGCTGATGCCCACGGTGACGGTGCCATCGGCTTCCAGGCGTGCCCATTCGTGACTTTCGGCAAAACGCAGGTCGGCAGGGATATCGCTCATGTTCTGTATCCTCAGGAATTGTCAGCGGTCGATGCCGCCAGAATAGGTTAAATCAAGGTTTTGCCATGGCGTACGAAGGTCGGTTTGACCACTCGGACCGGGTACCACTTGCCACGGATTTCCACTTCTGCGCGGTCGGCAGTTGCCATCGGCACGCGCGCCAGTGCAATCGACTTGCTAAGCGTAGGAGAGAAACTACCACTGGTGATCTCCCCTTCGCCAACATCGGCGATACGAACGACTTGATGAGCGCGTAAAACCCCGCGCTCCTCGAGCACCAGACCGACCAGTTTGTGCTGTATGCCGCCGCTCTGCTCGGCTTCCAAAGCCGTGCGACCGATGAATTGGCGACTGACCGGTTCCCAGGCGATGCTCCAGGCCATGTTGGACGTCAGCGGCGAAACCGCCAGATCGATGTCCTGCCCGTAAAGATTCATCCCGGCCTCGACCCGCAAGGTATCCCGAGCGCCAAGGCCAATCGGGGAAATGCCCGCGCCGACCAGATCATTGAAAAATCCTGGCGCCTGATTGGCTGGCAAGATGATCTCCAGGCCGTCTTCACCGGTATAACCGGTGCGCGCGATGAACCAGTCACCGTCGGGGTGCCCTTCGAAGGGTTTGAGTAGCTGGATGAGGTTGCCACGGGACTGGGTCACCAGCTCGGCCACTTTGTGCCTGGCGTGGGGACCTTGAATGGCCAGCATCGCCATTTCGGAACGTTCGCTGAGCGTTACATCGAAGCCGTCGAGATGGGCCTGCATCCACGCCAGATCCTGATTGCGGGTAGAGGCATTGACCACCAGGCGATAACCGTCGTCGAGGCGATACACGATCATGTCGTCGACGATGCCACCTTGCTCGTTGAGCATGGCGCTGTACAAGGCACGGCCCGAGCTGTGCAAACGTTCGACGTCATTGGTCAGCAGATGCTGAAGCCAGGCCTTGGCCTGGGAGCCGCCGACATCGATCACGGTCATGTGGGATACATCGAACACACCGCAGTCGCGGCGCACCTGGTGGTGTTCCTCGACCTGCGATCCATAATGCAGAGGCATATCCCAACCGCCAAAATCGACCATCTTCGCGCCGAGAGCGAGATGAAGGTCATACAGAGGCGTACGCTGTCCCATGGGTTTCTCCTTCCGGGCGTGGCGAAGGCGCGGTTGAGTGTCTATTTGAGTGAAAACCTTGAAATAAAAGGCTTCCAGCCGATTTTCACTACCTTGTCTGTCAGACGGACCGCACCGAATGCCGCGCATTGTAGCTGCAAGGTGTAGGACTGACACCTAGCTGTTTCGATGTGCCGAACGTCGAATCAATCCGATGACCGGTAGCAGCCCTACCAATACCAGGGTCAACGCCGGCAAAGATGCCCTCGCCCACTCACCCTCGCTGGTCATTTCAAAGATCCGCACCGCCAGCGTATCCCAGCCAAACGGGCGCATCAGCAGGGTCGCGGGCATTTCCTTGAGCACGTCGACGAATACCAGCAGCGCCGCGCTCAATGAGCCGGGCAGCAACAGCGGCAGATACACTTTGAAAAACAGTCGTGGCCCACTGACGCCAAGGCTACGTGCCGCTTCGGGCAAAGAAGGCCGTATACGCGCCAGGCTGTTTTCCAGCGGCCCATAGGCCACGGCGATGAAGCGCACCAGATAAGCCAGCAACAACGCCGACAGACTGCCCAGCAGCAGCGGCTTGCCAGCCCCACCCAGCCATGCGGACAGCGGAATCACCAACTCGCGGTCCAGGTAACTGAACGCCAGCATGATCGACACCGCCAGCACCGAGCCGGGCAAGGCGTAGCCCAGGTTGGCCAGACTGACCCCGGCACGGATCCCTTGGGTGGGCGCTAGGCGCCGGGCGAATGCCAACACCAGAGCGACACTGACGGTGATCAGCGCTGCCATGGCGCCCAGGTACAAGGTGTGGACGATCAGCCCGGCGTACCGCTCATCCAGATCGAAGCGCCCACGCTGCCAGAACCACACCAGCAATTGCAGCATCGGAATGACGAAGGCACAGGCAAAGACCAGCCCACACCAGCTCATGGCCAGCAGCGCTTTGAAACCTCGCAGGTGATACAAGGCCTTGACCCGTGGCCGTTCATTGCTCGCCCGGTTGGCGCCCCGCGCGCGACGCTCGCCGTACAGCACCACCATGACCACCAACAGCAACAGGCTGGCCAGTTGCGTGGCGGTGGAGAGGCTGAAAAACCCGTACCAGGTCTTGTAGATCGCCGTGGTGAAGGTGTCGAAGTTGAACACTGACACCGCGCCGAAATCCGCCAGTGTTTCCATCAGTGCCAATGCCACGCCCGCGCCGATGGCCGGTCGCGCCATGGGCAACGCCACCCGCCAGAATGCCTGCCAGGGCGATTGCCCGAGGACGCGTGCCGCTTCCATCAAGCCCTTGCCCTGAGCCAGGAACGCCGTACGTGCCAGCAGATAAACGTAGGGATAAAAGACCAGCACCAAAACCAGAATCACCCCGCCCGTGGAACGCACCCGAGGCAAGCGCATGCCCGTTCCGAACCACTCGCGCAGCAGGGTTTGCACGGGGCCGGCGAAATCCAGCAGCCCGACGAAAACGAACGCCAGCACATAGGCCGGAATCGCAAACGGCAGCATCAGCGCCCAGTCCAGCCAACGCCGGCCGGGGAATTCGCAGAGGCTGGTGAGCCAGGCCAGGCTCACGCCCAGCAACGTGACGCCGATACCGACGCCAAGCACCAGCGTCACCGTGTTGCCCAGCAAGCGTGACATCTGCGTGTCCCACAGGTGGGACCAGATCTGCTGGTCGATGGTTTGCCAGGAAAGCAGCAAGACGCTCAGGGGCAGCAGGACCAGCGCAGCGATGGCGAAGACCAGCGGGTACCAGCGGCGTTGGGCGGGGTGGGCCAAGGAAGATCTCTAGAATAATGTGAAGCCACCGTCAGTCGACAGTGGCGTCAATCTGTGGCGAGGGAGCTGGCCCCTCGCCACAACTCAGTTCCAGCCAGCTCGATCCATCATGCGAATCGCTTCGGCCTGACGCTTGCCGGCGACTTCCACCGGCAAGGTATCGGCCACGAACTGACCCCAGGCAGCGACTTCAGCCGATGGCTGTACGGCGGGGTTTGCCGGAAACTCCTGGTTGACGTCGGCGAAGATTTTCTGCGCCTCAGGCGTGGTCATCCACTCCACCAGCGCCTTGGCGGCTTCCGGATGCGGGGCATGCCTGGTCAGACCGATGCCGGACAGATTGACGTGCACGCCTCGATCCGCCTGGTTCGGCCAGAACAGTTTTACCGGCAGATCAGGTTTCTGTTTGTGCAGACGTCCGTAGTAGTAGGTGTTGACGATGCCGACGTCGCACTGACCGGCGTTGATGGCCTCCAGCACCGCGACATCGTCGGAGAACACGTCGGTGGACAGGTTGTTGACCCAGCCCTTGAGGATCTTCTCGGTTTTCTCGGCGCCGTGGACTTCGATCAGGGTGGCGGTCAGGGACTGGTTGTAGACCTTCTTCGCCGTGCGCAGGCACAGGCGACCTTCCCAGTTCTTGTCGGCCAGGGCTTCGTAGGTGGTCAATTCACCCGGCTTCACCCGCTCGGTGGAATAGGCGATGGTCCGCGCCCGCAGGCTCAGGCCGGTCCAGGCGTGTGACGATGCGCGGTACTGAGGCGGGATGTTGGCGTCGATGGTTTTCGAGGTGAACGGCTGGAGGATGCCCATCTGCTCGGCTTGCCAGAGGTTGCCGGCGTCGACGGTCAGCAGCAGGTCGGCGGTGGCGTTCTCGCCCTCGGCCTTGATCCGCTGCATCAGCGGTGCTTCCTTGTCGGTGATGAACTTCACCTTGACCCCGGTTTTCGCGGTGTAGGCATCGAACACCGGTTTGATCAGCTCATCGATACGCGAGGAGTAGACCACCACCTCGTCGGCAGCCTGGGCGGCGGTGCTGCCTATCAGGGTCAGGGCCAGTGCGGTCAATAGACGCTTTGGTGCCAACATGGGAGCAGTCTCTCGATTGAAAAAGTGAGGGCAAATGATAAGGACTCACATTTAGCTTCTCAATCGAACAGTTCGCGGAGGAGTTACCAGATGTTGCACCGCAGGAAATCCACGGTGGATGTTCCGGCCCCCCATCGCGAGCTTGCTCGCGATGGGGCCATTAGCCTCGGTAAAAATCTCAGGCCTTGGCCAGCGCCGGCAAGTCCCCGGTCAACCCAAGGGCCTCGCGCACGAACAACGCCTTGGCCTCAGGCATCTGCTCGACCATTTTCAACCCGGCATTACGCAACCAGCGCACAGGCAACGGATCGGCCTGGAACAACCACTCGAACCCCTCCATCGCCGCCATCAACGCCAGGTTATGGGGCATGCGCCGGCGCTCGTAGCGACTCAGCACTTTCACATCCGCCAGGCGCTCACCCCGGCTCGACGCTTGCAGCAGCACTTCGGCCAGCACGGCGGCATCGAGAAACCCGAGGTTCACGCCCTGCCCGGCCAACGGGTGAATGGTATGGGCCGCGTCGCCGATCAACGCCAGGCCCTCAGCGACGTATCGCTTGGCATGGCGCTGACGCAGGGGGACGCACAGGCGCGGGTCGGCGCTGAGCACGGTGCCGAGCCGGCCCTCAAAGGCCCGCTCCAGCGCGCGACAAAAGCCTTCGTCATCCAGCGCCATCAGCTGTTCGGCTTCGCTCGGCGTGGTCGACCAGACGATCGAACACCAATCCTGCTGACCGTCCCGTTCCAGCGGCAGGAACGCCAACGGGCCATTGTCGGTAAAGCGCTGCCAGGCGGTCGTTTGATGAGGTTTTGAGCTGCGCACACTGGTGACGATCGCATGGTGCATATAATCCCACTCGCGCGTCGCGACACCGGTCAGGCGCCGCACCGCCGAATTGGCGCCATCCGCTGCGATCACCAAAGGCGCGCGCAGGGTGCGGCCATCGGCCAGGGTCAGCAGCCAGTCGTCGCCAGAGCGGCGCATTTGTTCCAGACGAGCGTTGGCCAGCATGCCCAGGTCGCAGTCGTGCAAACGGTCAAGCAAGGCGTCCTGAACCACGCGGTTCTCGACGATATGGCCCAGTACCTCGGCATGCACGCTGGCGGCCGAGAAGTGGATTTGCCCGGTGCCACTGCCATCCCAGACCTGCATGTCGCTATAAGGACTGCTGCGGCGACTGACGATGCCGTCCCACACACCCAGCCGCTCGAGAATCCGCTGACTGGCGGCAGACAAGGCACTGACTCGCGGTTCGAACGGTGCCTGGACGTCAAAGGGTTTGACACTCAGAGGGCTGCCGTCCAGCAACAGGACTTCCAGCCCGCTGTCCTGCAACGCCAGCGCCAGGGCGCTGCCGACCATTCCGGCTCCGACAATCAGCAGATCTGCGCGCATTTCCATGCTTTAAGCCTGTCTCGCTTGCGGCTTGAGCCGCACGTAAAGGGTTTTTCCAACGCGCGCCACCAGATGGCCGGCACCGTCGTGAATATCGACCTGCAATTGCGGCAGGTACTTTTCGCCACCCGCGGTCTGCCGACGGATCTCGTCGAGCAAGGTGTCGTCGATGTTGAAACGGGCATACACCGTGCCTTTGCCAGGCGCGATGAAATCGATGTCGGCGGCCTTGTCCCAGACGATGTAGTCGCGCCCGAGGTTTTCCATGAGCATCAACATGAAGAATGGGTCAACCATGGAATACAGGCTGCCACCGAACTGGGTGCCGACGTAATTGCGGTTGGACCAGTTCAATCCCATGGACACCTGGATGTCGCGAAAGTCATCGCTGATGTGCCGCACTCGAACCCCGGCACCGAGGTACGGCGGATAGAGGCCCATGAACCAGCGCATCAGCCGCGCCTTGCCGAATTGTTGGGTCAGCCACTTAAACATCGGGACGCGTACCCAGGCCCATGGCCTGCCGGGCGAACCAGCGCTTGGCCGGTGGCAAGAGATCGAGGCCCAACAGGCCCAGGTTACGGCCCATGGAAACCAACGGCTGAGTGCTGCCGAACAAGCGCGTGACCTGATCGGAGAAGCCCACGGTGAGGCTCTGATCCAGGCGCTGGCGTTCGCGGTAGGCCTGCAAGGTCGCGAAATCCCCCAGCGCCTGTTCGCTGGCGAGCAACGCATCGGCCAACGCCTGGGCATCGCGCAGAGACAGGTTGAAACCCTGGCCGGCAATCGGATGCAGGCTGTGAGCGGCGTTGCCGAGAATCGCCAGATGCGGGCGCACCTGCTCTTCGGCCTCCACCAGCGACAGCGGATACAGATGCCGGGCGCCGACCTGCTTCAGGGTGCCGAGGCGATAGCCGAACACACCCTGCAATTCACTGAGAAAACTGCGTTCATCGAGGGCGGCCAGCCTTTGCGCGTCCATGCCCTGGCGAGTCCACACCAGCGCACAACGGTTATCCTGCAGCGGCAGCAGCGCCATCGGTCCATCGTCGGTGAAGCGCTCGAATGCCATGCCGTTATGGGCTTCGCTCGGCGTAATGTTGGCGATCAGCGCGCTCTGGTTGTACGGGCGTTTCTTGACGCCGATGCCCAACTGCTCGCGCAGCCCGGAACGGCCGCCGTCAGCGAGCACAGCCAGGTCGCACTCCAGAGTGGTTTCGTCATTGAGGGTCAGGCGATAGCCATCGGTCAGCGGCTCCAGGCGCGTGACTTCCGCCGGGCAGCGCCAACTGATCACGTCCTTGTCCAGGCCTTGCCACAGGCATTGCCCGAGCCAGGCGTTTTCCACCACGTAACCCAGCGCGGGAACGCCCTCTTCCATCGCCGACAGCCGCGCCGTGGAAAAGCGCCCACGGTCGGAGACGTGAATCTGTTTGATCGGCTCGGCGCGACGGGAAATCTCCTGCCACACGCCCAACCGCTGATAAATCTGCCGGGCGCCGAAGGACAACGCCGTGGAGCGCGCGTCGTAGCTGGGTTGCCAGGTGTGACCGGGAGCGAAAGGCTCGATCAACAGGATCTTCCAGCCACGGGCCTTGGCCCCGGCCTGCAAGGCCAACGCCAGGCTGGCACCGACCAGGCCACCACCGATAATCGCCAGATTGACTCGACTCATGCCGCTTGTGTCCGTGCTTCGGCCATCAGGGCCTCGATCTCGGCGACCGTTTTCGGCACGCCTTTGGTCAGGATTTCACAGCCGCTTCTGGTCACCACCACGTCGTCCTCGATGCGCACGCCAATGCCCCGCCATTTCTTTGCCACGCTCTGGTTATCCGGTGCGATGTAAATCCCCGGCTCCACGGTCAGCGCCATGCCGACCTCCAGCACGCGCCATTCGCCGCCGACTTTGTATTCGCCGACGTCATGCACATCCATGCCCAGCCAGTGCCCGGCACGGTGCATGTAAAACGCCTTGTAGGCTTCGCTGGCGATCAGCTCGTCGACATCGCCCTGCAGCAGCCCCAACTCGACCAGACCGGCAGTAATCACCCGGACCGTGGCCTCGTGGGCCTGATTCCAGTGTTTGTTCGGGGCGATCTCGGCAAACGCCGCTTCCTGCGCCGCCAGCACCAATTCGTAGATGGCCTTCTGTTCCGCGGAATATTTGCCGTTGACCGGCCAGGTGCGCGTGATATCGCTGGCGTAGCAGTCGATTTCGCACCCGGCGTCGATCAACACCAGATCGCCGTCCTTGAGCACCGCGTCATTCTGTTGGTAATGCAGGATGCAACTGTTGCGCCCCGCCGCAACGATCGAACCGTAGGCCGGCATCTTCGCCCCGCCCTTGCGGAATTCGTAATCAAGCTCGGCTTCCAGGCTGAATTCGTGCAACCCGGCACGGCTGGCCTGCATCGCACGCACATGGGCCTGGGCGGAAATCCGCGCAGCTTCGCGCATCACTTTCACTTCTGCCGCTGATTTATACAGGCGCATGTCGTGAAGCAAATGATCCAGGGCAACGTATTCGTTCGGCGGCTGGGCGCCAAGATTGGCTTTGGAGCGAATCACGTTGATCCACTCCATCAGATGCCGGTCGAATTCCGGGTTGCTGCCCATGGCCGAATACACCCGGTCACGACCCTCGATCAGACCTGGCAGGATGTCGTCGATGTCAGTGATCGGAAAGGCATCGTCGGCGCCGAAGTCGCGAATCGCGCCTTCCTGCCCGGCACGCAGGCCGTCCCACAACTCGCGTTCGGCGTTGCGTTCGCGGCAGAACAGGATGTACTCACCGTGCAATCGCCCCGGCATCAATACCAGCACGGCCTGAGGCTCTGGAAAACCGCTGAGGTACTGGAAATCGCTGTCCTGGCGGTAAACGTGCTCGACATCGCGGTTGCGAATGGCCACTGCGGCGGCGGGCAGGATGGCGATGCTGTTGGGTTCCATCTGCGCCATCAAGGCCTTGCGGCGACGGCTGTATTCCGATTTCGGGATATGGATCATGGGCAGATGGCGTTCCCTGGCGTTGATCAGTGCAGCGACGGTTTGGCGGCAGCAGGCGCGTCCGGCTTCCTGGTTTCGGAAAACAGCAGCAGCGGCGCGACGCGCAGGTACTCCATGACTTCCATGTAGTCGTTTTCACCGTCGTCGGATTCTTCCAGAGCATCTTGCACTTGGGAAATCGCCGCCAGATCCTGCAGCACCTCGGTCGCCTCAGTGCTCAGCATGCTGCTGTCGCGGCAGTTCAGGCCGAAACCGCTGAGGAAACCCTGACACCACTGCCCCAGTGCTGCGGCACGTTCGGTAAGCGGGGTCTCATCGGTTGGCAGCAGCAGAACGACGGTCACGTCGTCGCCGGTGAGTTCGCCCTTGACCATCTCTTGCAGGCCGATCAAGGCATTGCGGACGTTGTCCTGTGGCTCGGTTTCCAGCAGCTCGGCGGCATCGATCAGCCAGCCTTCGACATCAAAACCGGCACCGGCGCAACTGCGGCCGAGCAGCAAGCCGTGCAATTCGGCAGGCGAGACGTTATGACCGCTGGATGTCAGCAGGGTGGCGAAGGCTTGGTACGGGGAATTCTGAATGGGCATGGGTAGCTAGGCGCCAGACGGCGCTATGTCTAGAATGAAGGCCTTGTATCCTACATCGACTCCTCTGTAGGAGCGAGCTTGCTCGCGATGAACCCGAGAACGCCATAGGGTGTCAGGGCCCCGGTGGTAACGCTGGCGACCATCGCGTGCAGGCTCGCTCCTACAGTTCGCCCTCCATCAGACAGTGAAGACAATGGAAGACACCGACCTGCAAGCGCTGATGGCCAGACTCGAACTGCTGATTACCCGCGTCGAGCAACTAAAGAGCCAAAACGGACTCTTACTAGCTCAGGAAAAGACCTGGCGCGAGGAACGCGCTCACCTCATTGAAAAAAACGAAATCGCCCGGCGTA
>OBKH01000048.1_pt1 | contig 38352 bp, 29 predicted proteins | sample 1496241 | NCBI WGS metagenome assembly OBKH01 (sample SAMN03273953, study PRJEB22546) | soil metagenome | isolation source: rice field elevated CO2 plus elevated temperature | place: India: CRRI Experimental farm Cuttack,Odisha-753006 | collected 2013-12-17 | reverse complement strand
CTACGAAGCACCACTGACAAGAACCGGGCCGTCATAGGCTCGGAATGATCAGTGATACAGAAGATTTCGCTCATGGCGATAAGGCCGCACCACCGCGACTGCGAGCATCATATGCCGCGTGCGGTGGTGATGCGGCAGGATGTTGGACCATGAGTGACAACGGAGCCAGCCGGGTGCCTCCCGTCGATGAGACACCCGCGGCGGAATCCGCCGAACCGATCACCGCGGTGTCATTGGCGTGGCTGCCTGCCGGTGACTACGAGCGGGCGCTCGACCTGTGGCCAGACTTCGCCGGCAGCGACCTGGTGACCGGTCCGGACGGGCCGGTGGCGCACCCGCTGTACTGCCGGAGGATGCAGCAAAAGCTGGTCGAATTCGCCGAGGCTGGTTTCCCAGGACTGGCGGTCGCCGCGATCCGCGTGGCACCCTTCGCTGCCTGGTGCGCCGAACAGGGTCAGGAGCCGGACTCGCCGGAGGCCCGCGCCGAGTATGCCGCGTACCTGACAGCACACGGTGACCACGATGTGATGGCCTGGCCACCGGGCCGCAACCAACAGTGCTGGTGCGGCTCGGGGCACAAGTACAAAAAGTGTTGTGCCGCAGCGTCGTTCATCGACACGGAACCCGCACCGTGAAGACGGCCCGGTTGCAGGTGACGTTGCGCTGCGCGGTAGACCTCATCAATTCGTCCAGCGACCAATGTTTCGCCCGTATCGAGCACGTTGCGTCCGATCAGGCGGATCCACGCCCCGGAGTGTGGCATAGTAGTGGCATGAATCGCATACGGCTGAGCACTACTGTCGACGCCGCACTCTTGACAAGTGCGCGCGACATGCGGGCAGGAATCACTGACGCAGCCCTCATCGATGAGGCCCTTGCGGCATTACTGGCTCGTCATCGATCGGCCGAGGTGGATGCCAGCTATGCGGCCTACGACAAGCACCCGGTCGATGAGCCCGACGAGTGGGGCGATCTAGCGTCGTGGCGGCGGGCGGCTGGAGACTCGTGACCGCACTTCCGGCGCGCGGAGAGGTGTGGTGGTGTGAGATGGCTGAGATCGGTCGGCGACCAGTCGTCGTGCTGTCGCGCGATGCCGCGATCCCTCGGCTGCGACGCGCACTTGTCGCGCCCTGCACCACGACCATCCGAGGGCTAGCCAGTGAGGTTGTTCTTGAACCCGGTTCCGACCCGATCCCGCGCCGTTCCGCGGTGAATTTGGACTCAGTCGAAAGTGTCTCGGTCGCGGTATTGGTGAATCGGCTTGGCCGCCTCGCCGACATCCGGATGCGCGCCATCTGCACGGCCCTCGAGGTCGCCGTCGATTGCTCTCGATGACACGTCAGCAAACTAGCGAGAATCCGAGCCGGAGTTCTGACGAACGCATTCGAACGGCCCCGTGGCTCAACGAACAAGACGGCTCGCGGCCAAGCTCATTGTGATCGAAAGCAATGCGCAGAGGCCCGAATACACCGGAATCACATATGTAGCATGCCGTCGCAGGCAATGTCTCGCGTGATCTTTCGAAACCGCCTGACCCGAGGGGATCACCACAGCGCGGCAATCGTCCCGCCGTCGGCGATCTGGGTGGTGCCGGTGATCATCGACGCATCGTCGGACAGCAGGAACACCACGATGCCGGCCATCTCCTCCGGTGCGGCCATGCGGCCCTGCAGCCGGGCAATCATCGAGCGCGCACCCCCCGCGCCCAGGGCCCCGTCGAACATTGCCATGGCGGTCTGCTGCATCGGGGTGTCGACGAATGCGGGCAGCAGCGTGTTGGAGCGGATGCCCGACGAGCGCAGTTCGGCGGCGGTGATGCGGCTGAGCTGGATGATGCCGGCCTTCGACATGCCGTATGCGCCGGTGCCGCCCACCGCTACCTGGCCCGCTAACGACGACAGGTTGACAATGGCTCCCCCGCCGCGCTCGATCATCCGCGGTGCCGCATGCTTGGTGCACAGCCAGGCGCCGCGGAGATTGATCGCGATGACCCGATCGAAGTCCTCGACGGTGGTGTCGATGAGCGAAGCCAGATGAACGACACCGGCGTTGGCGACCAACTTGTCCACCCCGCCGAACGCGGCAACACAGGCGTCGACCATGGCGATGATCTGTTGTTCGTCGCTGACGTCAACCCGGCAGGCCGCTGCGCCACAACCGATTTTGGTGGCCGCGGCATCCGCGGCATCACCATCGATGTCCGCGCACAGCACATGGCAGCCCTCGTCGGCGAGTCGCCGGGCAACCGCCAGACCGATTCCGGCGCCCGCCCCAGTAACGATCGCGACCTTGCCGGCCAGGTCTGGATGGTTCAACCTGCGGCCGCCAACGTGCTGGCTTCTCGGATCGCCCCGAACATGACAAGCCCAAATCCTGGCACATCATCGGAAAGTCGGATCGCATACACCCCAAGATCGCGCAGGATCCATGTCACGGTCTCCGGCATGACATCGGTCGCCGCATCGCCCCGGGCGAACAAGCCGCACGCTTGCGCGGGTCCGGGCGGACGCAGATACAAGACCACGCCGCTGCCCTGAGCCGACATCCTCGCCAGCGCGCCGTTGAGTTCCTCGCCGCAGCGGCACGCCGTCGAGCCGAACACGTCGCCCGTCAGGCACTCGATGTGGACGTGCAGCGGCACGGGCACCCCGGCACCGACCGCACCCACGATGACCGCCAAATGCTCGCCGAGGTCGTAAACGTCACGAAAGCCGATGACACGCGAGGCGCCGGCCCAGGTGGGCAGCGTCGCTGCCGTAAACCGGACCACCTGGGGCTCGATCCGCCGGCGATACGCCACCAGCTCCCCGATCGAGACCATGGCCAGTCCGTGTTCGACGGCGAATTCGACCGACTCGGCGTGGTGCGCCATCTGGACGGGATTATCGGGCGAGACGATCTCGCAGAGCGCGGCGGCCGGCCGCCGTTCCGCCAGGCGGGCCAGGTCGACGGCCGCCTCGGCGGGTCCCCGCCGACCCAGCACACCGTCGGCTTGCGCCTGCACGGGCACCACATGGCCCGGACGTTGGAAATCGGCGGCGACGGAGGTGGCCGAAGCCAGTGCCGCGATGGTCCAGGCGCGATCGCTCGCCGAGATTCCGGTGCCGGTGCCGCGAACGTCGACCGACACGCAATGCGTGGTGTCTCGGTCACACATGGGCGGCAGGTGCAGTCGCTCGCATTCGGCGCCCGGCAGCGCGACGCGCAAATAACCCGAGGTGTGCCGGACCGCAAAGGCAACCAGCCGCGGCGTCGCGGCCTGGGCGGCGAAGACGAGATAGCCATCGCCATTGGGGTCGCCGGTCAGGACCACGGCGTGACCGCCCGCCATCGCCGTGATCGCACGACGTACCCGCACATCGGTCGTCTTCATCGAGACTCCAACCGGCGGAACCGGCTACCGTGAAACACCAGCGGCGGTGTCTCGGGATCGGCGCGCACCGCGCAGATCTCCAGCAGGGCGATCAGGTGATCCCCCGCCGGGATCTCCGCGTACGGGCGGCAATCCAGCCAGGCGCCGGCCCCGGCGATCACCACACCCCCGCTGGACAATTCGCTCCAGAACACCCCGGCGAACCGGTTACCTTCCTTGCGCGACAGGCTCATACAGGCCGCGTCGTGCCCCTCGGCGAGCACGCTCACACCGAGCCGTGGGCGGTCGCGCAACTTCGGCCACGTCGTCGAACAGTTCTGCACACAGATCGATACCAGCGGCGGGTCAACTGAAACCGACGTGAACGAGCTGGCCGCCATGCCGACCGGCTGGTCGTCGACCATCGCGCAGACGGCGATCACGCCGCACGGAAAGCAGCCGAAGACCCGCCGCAGCCCGACCTCGTCGAGATGATCGACGGTCTCCGGGACCATGTCGAAGGTGCAGCTCACGGCCGCAGCCCGCCTAGGAAGTCGAGCAACAGCCGGTTGGTCTCTTCGGGCGCTTCCTGCTGGATCCAGTGTCCGACGTCGGCGATCATGTGGGTGCCGCGGTAGTTCGGCATGACTTCGTGCGCACGCTCGATGGCCTGCGCGCCCCAGATGGTGCCGACGTCATACTGGCCGCCGATGAACAGAGCCGGCGGGGTGAGCGGCTTGCCTTGCTGGTCGGCCAGGTCGTGCCAGTCGTTGTCGATGTTGTGGTAGAAGCTCAGCGGCCCGCCGAACCCGGAACGTTCGAATTCGCCAGTGTAGAAATCGAGATCGGCCTCGGTGAACCAGGCCGGCATGGTCTCCGGGTAGACGAACGCGTCCTTGAGCCGCGCGCCTTCGGCCATACACAGCGGTCCGGCACGGATCACGTCGATCGGGTCCATGGACTCCAGGTCGACGCCCGCGTCGACGGCCGCCTTGGTCGCCGCCATCATCCCCTCACCGGAAACGGTGTAGGTCAACCCGAGCAGCCAGCCCCGCAAGTCTTCCTCGATCTCGGTGATGATGCCGTCCTGCACGGCGAAATAGTCCTGATACCAGACCCTTCCGGGCCCGGCCAGCTCCAGGTGGTAGTCGCTGGGACGGCGCTCGCCGAACGGGCTGCCCGGCAGGCCGATCACGCCGCGACCGGCAAACGGAACGCTGATTCCCACCACGCCGGCGCATCGGTCGGGGTGCAGCCAGGCGAAGGTCCAGGCGACCGGCGCACCCCAGTCGTGGCCCACCACGAAAGCCTGCTCCGCACCATAGGAGTCGAGGACGCCCACGACGTCGCCAACCAATTCCTTGATGCGGTAGGCCTTTTGCACCCGGTATTTCGACGAGCGGCCATACCCGCGCTGGTCGATGGCCACCACGCGGTAGCCCGCGCCGGCAAGCGCGGGAATCTGATGCCGCCACGAGTACCAGGACTCCGGAAACCCGTGCAGCAACACCACCAACGGTCCCTGTTGGTCGGGTGGGCTGTCCGCCACGGCATGGATGCGGGTGCCCCGGCAGTTCAGGATTCGATGGACCTGCGACACGTTGGGCTCTCCTAAGCGTTTACAAGTTGGTCCGCGGGTTCGGCTGGTATCGGATGATTTTCGTAGTTGCGGGCAATCAACGTCTTCTGGCCCGACAATCGGGTTCGTGCCCATTTGCCGAGGACGCGGCTGGCGATCCTGGGTCGCATCAGCGCCGACGGCGGCTTGACCAGATGGACGACGGCCAAGAATTCCCGGTACGCGTCGAGATCGTCATGCACCAGCTCCAGCACGCGGTCCATGTACCAGGTCAGCACACCGAAATAGAACGGGCGCTTCTTGTCGACGTCCTTCATCCAGTCGAAGCGCAGGTTCTGCTCGCGGATCACGAACCAGGCCGTGTCGGCCATCTTGGCGATCGCCCGGTAGTACCGGCGCGGCAGATCCCGGTGACCGGCGCCGTATTTAGCCAGCAGCGCCTGCATCTCCCGAACTTCCTTGAGCGCCAGGCTCATACCCAGACCCGACACCGGGTCGGCGCTGGTGTAGGCATCGCCCACCGCCAGCAAAGCCCGCGGCAGGTTGCGCTTCTTCTCGTAGCGCAGCCGCAGCATGTTGGGATAGCGGAAATTGTAGATGGGCGATGCCGGCTCCAGCCCGTCGATGTTCTCCCCGATGACCGGGGACGGCATCAGGTCGGCGAACGCGCGGAATTCTCGGGCGGTACGCGGCGGCGAATAGCAGTTGTAGGCCACCAGTGAGGTGGACAGGATGGTGCGGGAGCTGTCGGTGTAGTACTGCGCGGCGTAGGTATCCTCGAAAGGGCGGTACGCATAGCAGATCACCATCACCTTGTCCTGCCACCGCCGCTCCGGCGGAACCCGGTGCTGCATCGTGGAGTAGAAGCAGTTGATGATGTCCTGCTCGGCCTCGGGAGCGCCAACACCGAGACGCTCCAAGAACTCCGGCACGCGGGTGTTCTTGCCCGACGCGTCCACGACGAACTCGGCGGGCACCACCTGCAAACCGTCGCCTCCGTCGGCGTCGCCATTGTCCACGGCGACGCCGACGATGGCATTGTTGGCGCGGTCGAAGGCGAGATCGGCCACCTCCGATTCGTAGCGGAAGTCGATGCGCGGTTCGTCGTCGAGCCGGCGGCGCACACACCATTCGAGCAGCGGCCTTCCCGCGCAGACGATCTCGATGTCACTAGTGCCGGGCTTCTTCCAGGTGCCGCCCAGCCGGATACGGTACTGCGCGGCCATGTCGACCTTGAACGCTCCCTCGCGCACCATGTCGTCGACGATGCCAGGGAAGATGCGCTCCAGCTCGATCTGCCCGGCGGTCAGCAGGTGGTGCAGGTGCCAACCCTGTGCCGCGCCCGGCCTGCCCTCGCGGCGACGGTGCGGGCCGTCCTTCTCCAGCACGATGACGCGATCGAAGGTCTCGCTGAGCATTTTCGCCGCCGCGATGCCCGCGATGCTGCCGCCGATGACCACCGCGGTGCCGCGGCCGCGGCGGCACACCTCGGCAATGTCCACGCCCGCGTAATCCAGCCGAGCCGGGGTGCGGCGGCGCGCCGCCCCGCTGGCCACGAACTTCTCGTAGTACAACCCGACACGGTGAAAGCCATTGTGGTCCAGCCAGGTTCGGGCTGCGTCGACCATGGCGACCGGACCGCACAGATACACGTCGGCGTCACCGCTCGCCAGCATCCGCTCGTCGAGCAGGTCGGTGACCAGCCCGGTGCGCCCATCCCAGTCGGGGTCCGGGCGAGCGACGACGACGTGCACCTCCAGGCGGCCAACGCGGCGGCGCAGCTCGGTGAGTTCGTCGAGCTTGCACAGGTCTTCGGTGCGCTCGACCCCGTAGAGCAGGTAGACCGGGTGAGCGACATCGGCATCCAGGCTCTGGGCCATCGCCAGGATCGCTGACAGGCCGGTTCCTCCGGCGACCAGGATCACCGGTCGCACGATCGGGCGCAGATAAAAGCTGCCCTTGCTGCAGCGCAGCGCGATATGGTCACCGGGCTGGGCGCGGTCGCGAAGATAATTCGACATCACGCCGTCCGGCAGCAACCTGATGATGAACTCGCACTCACCGCGGCCGTCGGCCGGATGGGCGTAGGAGTAGTTGCGCCATACGTTGGTACCGGGAACCTGCAATTGGGCGAACTGGCCGGCCCGGTATCTCAGCGCGCCGGCCATGCCAGAGGTGTCCACCCGCAGGATGGCGGTGCTGGGCGACACCAACTCGACCGCGGTCACCACACCGTCACCGGTGACCAGCAGGGCGGCGTTGTCGTCGACCGGATACTGCAGCTCGATCCGGCAATCGGAGGTAACAAACGTCTGGCAGGTGAGGATCTTTCGCGCCGCCCGCTCGACATCGGACAGTCCCTCGGTGCGTCCCATCTGGTAGCGGCCGGCGGTGCAGGTGGCCACGCAGGTGCCACATATCCCGCTTTGGCATTCGTTGACGATGGCCACGCCGTGTTCCTCGGCGGCATCCAGGACCGTCTGGTCGCACCGCACCGGCATCGTCTTGTGCGTGCCGTCCGAATAGCCGACGGTGACCTGACGAACCGCCATGGCTACACCACCGCGGTGGCGGGCTTGGTGGCGAGGCGGGCGTTGAGTCTGGGCATGACCTCGTGGGCCAGCAGCCGCAACGACTCCTTCCACGGGCCCGGGTTATCGCTGTAGTCGAACCCGAGGATCAGCAGGTGGCCGAACCCGCCGACCTGGTCGTAGGTGGCCTCGAGCTTGTCGACCACGGTCTGCACCGAGCCGACCACGAAGGTGTTCTCGGCGAGATACTCCGGTGTCACCTCGTCGTCGGGCACCGACGGATTGTGTTTGTAGAACTTGGTCATGCCGAACATCCGAAACGTCGGCAGCACATACTCACGCATGGCGCGTCCCATCGTGCCGTCCACGGCATACCGGAACGCCTGCTCATCGGTCTCGGCCACCAGCACCTCCCGCACCAGCCGCCAATCGCGGCGATCCGGGGTTCGCCCGCTGCGCAGCGCGCCTTCCTCCACCGCGTCCCAGTGGGTGGCGACGTATTCGGTGTTGAGGTCCAGACTCATGGGGATGTAACCCCGTTCGCCGGCGAGCTTGAGGGTCTCCGAGCCGGCGCTGAACCCGGTGACGCCGATGGGCGGGTGGGGCTTCTGGTACGGCTTGATGTGGCGCCTCATCAGACCCTCGAACATCGGCGCGATTCCGTTGGCGTTCCAGTACTTTCCGCGATGCTCCCAGGGCTCGTCCTCGGTCCAGATGCGCAGCATGATCTCCAGCGCTTCCCGGGTCATTTCGCGATGCTCGCCGTTCTTGCCGTCCACGTCATACAGCGCCCAGTCACCCGGGATGCCGCTGGCGCCCACGCCGAGCATGAACCGACCCTGGGCGAGGTGGTCGAAATAGGCCACCCGGTGGGCCAACTCGACCGGATGATGGTAGGGCAACAAGTGCGCACCCGGGGCGAGCTTGATCTGTTGGGTGCGCAGCAGCGCCTGCGCCAACAGCAGATCGGGGGCGCAGATCGGCTCCCACGGCACGGTGAAGTGTTCGCCGACCCAGGCCTCCACGTAGCCGAGTTGATCGGCCAGCTCGATGACGTCCAGATCCCACCGGGTGGCGTCGTAGAGGGTGCGCTCCGGTGGATGGGCCGGCATGAGGAATATTCCGATCTCCATCGTCAACCCTTCCTGGTTGTACCGGTCGGATGCCCGGCGCGCTGCGGTGGCGCCCTTTGCGTATATCACAGTACTACCAAGATACTTCGTTGTACACAAGTGCTTCTTTGCATGGGAATTTGTCTATATCGATCACTCTCATGTGCGTATTGGCTATGGACATGTTGGCTAAGGGACGGGTAACCTCGCACAGGTCAGCCGTTCACGTCCAGTAAGGAGCGGACATGTTCGTCGGCAGGGTCGGTCCGGTCGATCGCCGGTCGGACGGGGAACGCTCCCGACGGCCCCGGGAGTTCGAATACATCCGCTACGAAACCATCGACGATGGGCGCATCGCCGCGATCACCCTGGACCGCCCGAAACAACGCAACGCCCAGACCCGCGGCATGCTGGTCGAGCTGGGCGCCGCCTTCGAACTTGCCGAGGCGGACGACACCGTCCGGGTGGTGATCCTGCGGGCCGCCGGCCCCGCCTTCTCCGCCGGTCACGACCTCGGATCCGCTGACGATATCCGGGAACGCTCGCCCGGGCCGGACCAGCACCCCAGCTACCGGTGCAACGGGGCGACCTTCGGCGGGGTCGAGTCACGCAACCGCCAGGAGTGGCACTACTACTTCGAAAACACCAAGCGGTGGCGCAACCTGCGCAAGATCACCATCGCCCAGGTGCACGGGGCCGTGCTGTCGGCGGGGTTGATGCTGGCCTGGTGCTGCGATCTGATCGTCGCCAGCGAGGACACCGTGTTCGCCGATGTGGTCGGCACCCGGCTGGGCATGTGCGGGGTCGAGTACTTCGGACATCCGTGGGAGTTCGGGCCGCGCAAGACCAAGGAACTGCTGCTCACCGGCGACTGCATAGGCGCCGACGAGGCCCACGCGCTGGGGATGGTCAGCAAGGTGTTTCCCGCTGACGAACTCGCGACCAGCACAATCGAATTCGCGCGTCGGATCGCGAAGGTGCCGACGATGGCGGCACTGCTGATCAAGGAATCGGTGAACCAAACCGTCGATGCCATGGGGTTTTCCGCCGCGCTGGACGGTTGCTTCAAGATCCACCAGCTCAATCACGCGCACTGGGGCGAAGTCACCGGCGGCAAGCTGTCCTACGGAACGGTCGAGTACGGCCTGGAGGACTGGCGCGCCGCACCGCAGATCCGGCCCGCGATCAAGCAGCGGCCCTGAGGCCGGGGCGCGCAGTGGACGTCAGCTACCCACCCGAAGCGGAAGCGTTCCGCGACCGGATCCGGGAGTTTGTGGCCGAGCACCTGCCGCCCGGGTGGCCCGGACCCGGGGCGCTGCCGCCCCACGAGCGGGAAGAGTTCGCCCGGCACTGGCGGCGGGCCCTGGCCGGCGCTGGCCTGGTCGCGGTGTCCTGGCCGACGGAATACGGGGGTGGTGGCCTGTCCCCGATGGAACAAGTGGTGCTCGCCGAGGAATTCGCCCGCGCCGGCGCGCCCGAACGCGCGGAAAACGACCTGCTCGGAATCGACCTGCTGGGCAACACCCTGATCGCCCTGGGTTCCGAGGCGCAGAAGCGGCATTTCCTGCCGCGCATCCTCAGCGGCGAGCATCGGTGGTGCCAGGGCTTCTCCGAGCCGGAGGCCGGCTCCGACCTGGCCTCGGTGCGCACCAGGGGGGTGCTCGACGGTGACGAATGGGTGATCAACGGCCACAAAATCTGGACGTCGGCCGGCACCACCGCAAACTGGATCTTCCTGCTGGCGCGGACCGATCCCAGCGCTGCGAAACACCGGGGCCTGTCGTTTCTGCTGGTGCCCATGGACCAGCCCGGCGTCGTGGTCCGGCCGATCGTCAACGCGGCCGGGCACTCCTCGTTCAGCGAGGTCTTCCTGACCGATGCCCGCACCAGCGCCGGCAATGTCGTCGGCCGGGTCGGCGACGGCTGGTCGACCGCCATGACGCTGCTCGGCTTCGAACGCGGATCGCACATCGCCACCGCCGCCATCGATTTTGAGCGGGACCTGCAGCGGCTGTGCGAGCTGGCCCGTGACCGCGGATTACACACCGATCCACGGGTACGAGACGGCTTGGCGTGGTGCTATGCCCGGGTTCAGATCATGCGGTATCGGGGCTACCGTGACCTCACCCTGGCCCTGACCGGACGGCCGCCCGGCGCGGAAGCCGCGATCACGAAGGTCATCTGGAGCGAATATTTCCGCCGGTACACCGATCTCGCCGTCGAAATCCTGGGGCTCGAGGCGCTGGGCCCGCGGGGGCCCGGCAACGGCGGTGCGCGGCTGGTCCCGGAGGCGGGTACGCCAAACTCCCCGGCCTGCTGGATGGATGAGCTGCTCTACGCACGGGCCGCGACGATCTATGCCGGCAGCTCGCAGATCCAGCGCAACGTGATCGGCGAGCGGCTGCTCGGCCTCCCCAAGGAGCCGCGGCCCGAAGTGCTCTGCTGACGTGGACTTCCGATACAGCACCGAACAAGACGATTTCCGCGCCTCGCTGCGCGGCTTCCTTGGCCGGGGCGCGCCCGTGCGGGAGATGGCTGCCGCGGACGGATCCGACCGCAGGCTGTGGCAACGGCTTTGCACCGAGCTCGAATTACCCGCGCTGCACGTCCCGCCGGAGCACGGCGGATTGGGTGCCACCTTAGTCGAGACCGCGATCGCGTTTGCCGAACTCGGCCGGGCGCTCACCCCAATTCCCTTTGCGGCCACGGTGTTTGCGATCGAAGCGATTCTGCGCATGGGCGACGACGAGCAGCGCAAGCGCCTGCTCGCCGGTCTGCTTACCGGCGCGCGGATCGGAACGATCGCCGTCAGTGGCCACGACGTCGCGTCGGCTACCACCGTTCGGGCCGTTCGGCGCGACGGTCGGCCCGCACTCACCGGCGAGTGCACCCCGGTGCTGCACGGTCACGTCGCAGACCTGTTCGTGGTGCCCGCGGTGGCCGACGGGTCGATCGTTCTGCACGTCGTGGCCGCCGACGCCCCCGGGGTGACCGTCACACCGTTGCCCTCGTTTGACATCACCCGTCCGGTCGCCACGCTCCGGCTGGCGGGGTCCCCCGCCGAGCCGCTGACCGCCGGGACGCCCGACGATATGGAGCGGGTGCTCGACGTGGCCCGGGTGCTGTTGGCCGCCGAGATGCTGGGCGGCGCCGAGGCCTGCCTCGACCTGGCGGTGCAATACGCCGGGCGGCGAACGCAATTCGATCGACCGATCGGTTCCTTCCAGGCGGTCAAGCACGCCTGCGCCGACATGATGATCGAGATCGACGCCACCCGGGCGACGGTGATGTTCGCCGCGATGAGCGCGGCCAACGGTGACGAACTCCAGACGGTCGCGCCGCTGGCGAAGGCGCAGACCGCGGAAACCTTTGTGTTATGCGCCGGCTCCGCTCTTCAGATCCACGGTGCCATCGCCTTCACGTGGGAGCACGACCTGCACCTGTATTACCGCCGGGCCAAGACCACCGAGGCGCTTTTCGGGAGCAGCGCTCGAAATCGTGCGCTGCTCGCCGAACGCGCGGGGCTTGTGAAAGCCTAGGCGCCCAGCGCGGCCAGCGCCGCTTCGTAGTTGGGTTCTTGCGCGATTTCCGGCACCAATTCCGTGTAGGCGACGTTGCCGTCCGCGCCGATCACCACGATTGCGCGGGCGAGCAGCCCGGCCATCGGCCCGTCGGCGATGGTCACGCCGTAATCCTCGCCGAAGCTGTCCCGGAATGCCGACGCGGGCATGACGTTTTCGGTGCCCTCGGCGCCGCAGAAGCGCTTCTGGGCGAACGGCAGATCCTTCGAGACACACAGCACGGTAGCGCCACTTGCCGCCGCACGCTCGTCGAAGGTTCGCACACTCGTCGCGCACACCGGTGTGTCCACGGATGGAAAGATGTTCAGCAACACGGACTTACCCCGGAACTGGTCGCTGCTGATCACCCCCAGATCGCCCCCGGTCAGGGTGAAGGCCGGGGCCGGGGATCCGACAGCAGGTAGCTCACCGACGGTATTGATCGCGTTTCCTCGCAGGGTTATCTGTGCCATGGGCACAGTCTGCCAAGACCGGTGCACGGTCTTTCGGGCAGGGCTGCGCCGCCGGCGTGTCCTAATCTGTGCGGTGTGTGGCGTGGACGCCAGGCCAGCGCCTGGCCAACACTGGCATTCATGGCGCGAAGAGTGGTTATCGTGGGATTCCCCGGCGACCCCGTCGACACCGTGATCCTGCCCGGTGGCGCCGGAGTCGATGCCGCACGGTCCGAACCGGCCCTCATCGACTGGGTCAAAGCCGTCTCCGGCACCGCCCGCCGCGTCGTCACCGTGTGCACGGGCGCGTTTCTTGCGGCCGAAGCGGGGTTGTTGGGACGGACACCGAGCGACGACGCACTGGGCCTTTGCCGAACATTTCGCCCGCGAATTTCCGGCCGTTCGGGTCGATGCCGACCCGATCTTCATGCGCAGTTCGCAGAAGGTGTGGACCGCGGCTGGAGTCACCGCCGGCATCGACCTCGCGCTGGCACTGGTCGAAGACGACCACGGCACCGAGATTGCCCAGACGGTTGCCCGCTGGCTCGTCCTGTATCTGCGCCGACCCGGTGGGCAGACCCAGTTCGCGGCTCCGGTGTGGATGCCACGCGCCAAACGGACCTCGATCCGCCGGGTGCAGGAGGCCATCGAGGCCGAGCCGGGGGCGCGCACCGCATCGGCGAACTGGCTCAACGTGCGGCCATGAGCCCGCGTCATTTCACTCGGGTGTTCAGCGACGAGGTCGGCGAGGCGCCCGGCCGGTACGTCGAACGCATCCGCACCGAGGCTGCGCGCCGCCAGTTGGAGGAGACCCACGACACCGTGGTGGCAATTGCCGCCCGATGCGGCTTCGGGACCGCGGAAACCATGCGCCGCAGCTTCATTCGCCGCGTCGGGATATCACCCGACCAATACCGCAAAGCCTTCGCCTGACACTAGGGAGAACACCGATGACGCAAATCGCATTCGTGGCCTACCCCGGCGTTACCGCGCTGGACGTGGTCGGCCCGTACGAGGTGCTGCGAAACCTGCCGCACGCCCAGGTGCGGTTCGTGTGGCTCCGGGGCCGGCGCGCGACCTCGCATTGGCTGACGCTTCCCGCGCTCAAGGCATTCGGCGCTATCCCGGTCGCCGACGAGCGGATTGTGCACCAGGACAACATTGTCACGAGCGCGGGCGTGTCCGCCGGGCTCGATCTCGCCCTCTGGCTGGCCGGACAGCTGGGCGGGGAGGCCCGGGCCAAGGCGATTCAGCTGGCGATCGAGTACGACCCGCAGCCGCCGTTCGACTCCGGTCACATGTCGAAGGCGTCGCCGACCACCAAAGCCGCCGCGACCGCGCTGCTGTCCAAGGACAGCGCCAAACCGGCCAATCTGACGGCCGCAACGCTGCTCGCCTGGGAGCGGGCGCTGGCTGCTGTGCAGTCGCGACGGCGCAAGCGGCAGCCCGTTGGCGCGCAGGCACGTCGCCCGTAGACTCCCGCGGCGTGGCTGATGTCCCGTTGGACGCGCAAGAACGCTTGGAGCTCTGTGATCTCCTTGAGGAGCTCGGTCCTGCGGTTGCTACACTGATCGAGGGCTGGACTGCTCACGACCTGGCCGCTCACATCGTGCTGCGTGAACGCGATCTCGTTGCTGGCCTTTGCATCGTTCTACCGGGTCCCTTCCAGCGGTTTGCCGAACGCCGTAGAGCGAGATTGGCTCAGAGTAAAGACTTCACGTGGCTCGTCGCTCGGATTCGGTCCGGTCCACCGATGGGGTTCTTCCGCATCGGATGGGTTCGTACCTTGGCGAACCTCAACGAATTCTTTGTCCATCACGAGGACGTTCGCCGCGCCAGCGGACGAGGGCCCCGAAGCCTCACGCCCGAAATGGATGCTGCCCTATGGCGAAATGTTCGGCGCGGCAGCCACTTCCTGAGTCGGCGGCTGCACGGTTGCGGGCTTGAGATCGAGTGGGTTGGAACCGGTAAGCGGGTGAGGGTCCGGTCAGGCGAGCCGACGGCTCGCCTGACCGGACCGCCCGGCGAGTTGCTGCTGTACGTCTTTGGACGCCGAGCCGTAGCGCGGGTCGAAGTGAGCGGACCACTGGAAGCCATTGCGGCAGTTCATCGAACGCATTTCGGCATGTGATTCCATCAGGTATCGGCCCTGCGTCGCGCGAAAGGGGATCACGAATGAGCGTGTTGGACCTGTTCGACTTGCACGGCAAGAGGGCGCTGATAACCGGGGCATCCACCGGCATCGGCAAGAGAGTTGCCCTGGCATACGTCGAAGCCGGGGCTCAAGTGGCGATCGCCGCACGGCATTTGGATGCCTTAGAGAAGTTGGCGGATGAGATTGGCACATCAGGTGGCAAGGTCGTGCCCGTCTGCTGCGATGTGAGCCAGCACCAGCAGGTGACCAGCATGTTGGATCAGGTGACCGCGGAGCTGGGTGGGATCGACATCGCGGTCTGCAACGCCGGCATCATCACGGTCACTCCGATGCTGGACATGCCGCTGGAAGAGTTCCAGCGCCTCCAAAACACCAATGTGACAGGCGTCTTCCTTACCGCGCAGGCCGCTGCCAAGGCGATGGTCAAACAAGGCCAAGGCGGGGTCATCATCAACACTGCTTCCATGTCAGGCCACATCATCAACGTCCCGCAGCAGGTTTCCCACTACTGCGCCTCCAAGGCGGCGGTCATTCATCTAACCAAAGCCATGGCCGTGGAGTTGGCGCCGCATAAAATCCGGGTGAACAGTGTCAGTCCGGGCTATATCCTGACCGAGCTCGTCGAACCGTACACGGAATACCAGCCGCTATGGGAGCCCAAGATTCCGTTGGGCCGGTTGGGCCGGCCCGAAGAACTCGCTGGCCTCTACCTGTATCTGGCTAGCGAGGCTTCCAGCTATATGACCGGTTCCGACATCGTGATTGATGGTGGATACACCTGCCCCTAAACGTCACTGAACGACACACGGACGGCCGAATCGGGCATGCACACCCGGTGAAAACAGGGCGCGCAACCGATCGCCAGTGGGTTGCACGCCACTTGCGTCGATCAACTCGTCGTTCAACTCGGCGATCTCCGCGGCCCGCAACGGCCACGGCTTATGCTCGTTCGGCACCCACCAAGTCCGGCCAGCCTTGCGGGTATGCGCACCCCACCGTGCGGTAAGCCAGACTTCCAGCGGCGTCGGCTCAACCAGGTCACCGATGGTGATCGTCAATAGGCTGCGCAGTCCGCGCCGTGGCCAGCGGCGGACACTGTGATACGTAATGTGCTTACCAGAGCGCATCATCCGCATCCTCGACCAGGCGTACGGGATGCCGAGTCCTATCCGCGTGAGCGGTACGACAGTCAGTCGAGCTGTTTCCAGCGACCGGAAAAGCACCCCGTGCCGGCCGGCGTTATCAATGGAGTACAACCGGACATTGGTCTCCGGGAAGGTGCCGACATACGGGATCGGCAGTGCGGTGCCGAGTTTGGTGCTGCTCATGCGAAACGGGACCAGACCCACGTAAGTCATCCCATCGGCGAAGACATCGGGGCGAGTCCCGGGCGGGTAGCTGCCTGCCACGCTCTCCGGCAGCACCGGCCAGTGGATGAAGGTCAGGTCAGTCCAGCGCTGGTCGAAGATCACCGGGCGGGGCAGCGCCGGCGGCGTCACCGGGTAACCCGCGAGCGCGCGGCTCTCACCGGGTTCGGCGCCCGACGGGCCGGGTATGGCGGTCACCACACCATCCTGACATGCGGTTTGGCTCCCTTGCGCTGGTCGCCTACGACTCGGCCATCAAGCATTCATGGCCACGCCCGTCGTCGGTGCGCCGGCTACGGATGTGAACGGCATCGTCTGCCCCACGGTTCCTATCGAATCTGGAGTTAGCAGCGGGTCATTTGCGGCTTAAGGTAATGACGTCGGCGAGGTTCGAACCAGGTAATCGCCCCAACAAGTAGTGGAGGTAGGGACCAATGAAGCTCACCACAATGATCAAGACGGCAGTAGCGGTCGTGGCCATGGCGGCCATCGCGACCTTTGCGGCACCGGTCGCGTTGGCTGCCTATCCCATCACCGGAAAACTTGGCAGTGAGCTAACGATGACCGACACCGTTGGCCAAGTCGTGCTCGGCTGGAAGGTCAGTGATCTCAAATCCAGCACGGCAGTCATCCCCGGCTATCCGGTGGCCGGCCAGGTCTGGGAGGCCACTGCCACGGTCAATGCGATTCGCGGCAGCGTCACGCCCGCGGTCTCGCAGTTCAATGCCCGCACCGCCGACGGCATCAACTACCGGGTGCTGTGGCAAGCCGCGGGCCCCGACACCATTAGCGGAGCCACTATCCCCCAAGGCGAACAATCGACCGGCAAAATCTACTTCGATGTCACCGGCCCATCGCCAACCATCGTCGCGATGAACAACGGCATGGAGGATCTGCTGATTTGGGAGCCGTAGATCGTAGCTAATGCACGCCCAGGCGACCGCTGAGGTATTGGGCGCGGCAGGCCTGGCGAGCCAGCTTCCCGCTGGTGGTGCGTGGAATGGCGCCGGCCGGCAGGAAACTCAGGTCCGCAACGGATAACCCGTGGCGGTTGCAAACCGCTGCGCGAATCGCGTCGAGCGCCGGCCGCGGGTCGCTGCGACTGGTGCCTGCCGCACGTTCGGCGATGATCACCAGTCGCTGATTGCGGTCGTCCCCGTCGCTGGCCGGCACCGTGAAAGCGGTTATGTATCCGCGCCGCACCATCGGCGAGGCCTCGGCGGCCGTGGCCTCGATGTCCTGCGGATAGTGGTTGCGGCCGTCGATGGTCAGCAGATCCGCGATTCGACCGGTGATGTAGAGCTCACCGTCGAGGTACACGCCGAGGTCTCCGGTGCGCAGCCAGGTGTCGTCGATCGCGGACCCGTCGGCGTGGCTGCCTTCGGCGAGCGGTGATTGCAAGCGGGCACCGAACGTCATCCGCGTTTCTTCCGGCCGTCCCCAATACCCCCGAGCAACGTTGTCGCCTTGTAACCAAACCTCACCGATCTCACCGTCGGGCAGTTCGGCGCCCGCCTCGGGGCCGGTATCCGGGTCGACGATCACGGCCCACAGGCTGCGGGCCACATGGCCACACGACACGTGCACGACGGCGTTGGGCGCATCCGGCGCGACGCGCGTCGCGTGTCCGGCGCCCAACTGCTCTGGGTCAAGATAAACAACCGTCGGCTCAGCGGCATGGTCGATGGTCGCGACGAGCAGGGTCGCCTCGGCTATGCCGTACGAGGGTTTGAACGCTGTACGCGGTAAACCATAGGGCGCGAACGCTTTGTTGAACGTGGTCACCGCATCGATGCTGACTGGTTCGGAACCGATGATCAGCACGACATTGCTGAGGTCGACGTCGTCGCCTTGCGCGGGTAGTCCACGCTGTGCGGCCCACTCGTAGGCGAAGTTTGGCGCCGCGGTGACCACGCGTCCGGTCCGCGACCCCTCGGACAACGCCTGGATCCATCGCAGTGGCCTGCGGACAAACGCCGTGGGCGACATCAGGGTGGAGTGTCCGCCATAGACCGCCGGAAAGCCGATCATGGATAGGCCCATGTCGTGGTACAGCGGTAACCAACTGACGCCGTGGGTGTTTCGGTTGAGCAGGTCGATCGACAGGATCATTTGCACCAGGTTGGTGCCGACCGCGCGGTGGGTGATCTCGACACCGACCGGGGGTCGCGTCGAGCCCGAGGTGTACTGCAGGTGGGATACGGCGTCGATGTCCAGCTCGACCGGGACGAACAGCTCCCCCTCGCGGTCGGGTATTTGATCGATGACGAGGACTGTCGGCTTTCGCAGGCGCGGAACGTTGTTCAGAAAACCTTCAACGGCGTTTTTCGCCGCCGCCGTCGTGAGTATGACCGCTGGCTCCGAATCGCGAAGTGCCGTATCAAGACGCTCGGCGTGACCCGGCAGTTCGGGTGCGAACAACGGCACCGCGACGGTGCCTGCCTTGATTGCAGCGTAGAACCCGCAAACATAGTCGATGCCCTGTGGTGCGAGGATCGCAACGCGGTCGCCGGGGCCTGCGAACCGTTGCACGTGTGCACCTATGGCCGCTAATCGCATACCGAATTGCGTCCAGGTCACTTCCAGGGCGCATCCGGCGGCCGAACGGGCGTGGTCCAGGTAGCGATACGCCACGAGGTCGCCGACATACTTGATGTTGCGCTCGATGAGCGAGATCAGCGTGGTGCCTGCCGGCAATGCGATGCCGCCGTCAGCATCCAGGCAGTCCTCGATTTGTAGTAGGCCGCTACGAACCCTGAGTTCCTGCCGGGAGCCGTCATTCATAACCGCAGTCTATACACCCACGCTTATCGTGCGTATGAGGCGCGGCCCCGCATTGGTCGGACCCGAGTGCGCAACCGGGCTCCACTAGAGTCCGAACCAAACCACCCCCGACACAGCCGTCCGCTAGGCGTCGAGGCAGGCACACTAGGAGCAGTCATGGACCCGGCCGACGTCATCAACCCGACTTCCACCCGCGACGCCGCGCTCGCCCGAGTGCTCGCATACCGACAGCGGGTACGGGCCAGGCCGCTACTGATTCGCGCGACACTCGCTGTGGTCGGTGGCGGGCTATTCGTCGTATCCCTGCCGATGATCGTGCTGCTCCCCGAACTCGGCATCCCGGCCCTGCTGGTCGCGTTTCGACTGCTCGCGGTCGAGGCGCAGTGGGCTGTGCGCGCCTACGCCTGGACCGACTGGCGATTCACCCAGCTGCGAGAGTGGTTCCATCGCCAGGTACTGGTTACCCGCGCGGCTATCCTGGTTGGTCTGTTCTTGGCGGCCGTCGCTCTCGTCTGGCTACTCGTTTACGAGTTCTAGCCCGTCGGGCTCGCGCTCGCGGCATAACGGGAGCAGTTATGCACCCGAGGCCGCCTGCTCATGACGCGGTTCGCTATAGGGCGCACCGAAATGCGGCACTTCCAGGGGGTCATCGCGACGTGCTGCCACGACGGCGCTGTTCAGCAGCGCAGCCAGCCCTGCGAACGAGCCAATATCGAACAACAGTAGCGTCAGCAAGCGGTTATGCACATATCCGAATGCGCTGCCGGTCTCCGGGTCGGCCCATCCGATCGTGCCACCGAGCCCGATGTGGCCGTACCCCTCCAGCAGCCCAGGCACCGGAGACGATTGGTAACCCTGGTGGTAGGTAAAAGGAAGACCGAGATTAAGGTCCGGCCATAGCTCGGACTTCCCCGTCAATCCACGTACCGCCTGCGACGACAGCAGTCGGGTGCCGTCGATCACACCGTCATTGGCCAACGCCCCATACGTCTTGGCCAGGGCGCGCGCGGTCACAACGCCGTTGACCGCCGGAACCTCACCGTCGAGGAACGGCATATCGTCTTGCAGCAACGACAGGATGCCCGGGAAGTAGACGGCGCCGAGCAGCCCGGAGAACGACAGCCCCGCAACCTTTGGTGCGATGAAATCGAGCAGTGGGGTGGGGACCTTGGCTTGGGGCAGAAGTGTCTGTGCCGCCTTGGTAGGCGAGTCGGCCGGTGGCCGGCCGAGATGAATACCATCGGTGTTCAGCGGGCGAGCGAGTTCTTCGCGGAACAGTTCACGCATGCCTTTGCCGGTCACTGCACGAGCCAAGCCGGACAGCAGCCATCCGTAAGTCACCGCATGGTAAGCCAACTTCCCGTGCTGGCGGTCTAGCGGCGCAGCCGCCAACTTCTGCTCCATCAGGAGGTGGTCCATGACCTCGTCCTTGTCCACCCCCTTGAGGTGCGCCAGTCCGGACCGATGTCGCAACACATCGCTGACGGTGACCTCAGACTTGCCGTTAGCTCCGAACTCGGGCCAGTACTCCGCGACCGGCGCGTCGTAGGACAAAAGGCCGCGATCGACCAAACGGTGAATCACCGTTGCGGCCAACCCTTTGGTCGCGGAGAACACCATTGCCCCGGTATCGGCCGTCCAGGGTACTTTGCCCTGCCGATCGGACCACCCCGTCCAGACATCGACGACCTGGCGACCGTCGATATAAACCGACAGTGCCCCACCCCCGAACTTGCGGCCGGGGTACAGCCCAGCAAAGGCACGGATGACTCCGGTGAAACGGGAGTCGCAGGCACCTTGCACGCCGAAGGGTAGGCCATTGTCAGTTGTGAGGAGTGACGGTGGTTGCGCCATACCGTGAATGATTGCAGCCTGGGTACCGGCGGCCAACCGCGGTAGCCCCGCTACATCCAAAGGCGCCCCAGCGCATCGGCCATGGCCACCGGGTCCGGCTTGTCGGTGTTGCAGCTGATGGCCACCGAAGTCCGTCGGTCACTGCTGATGTGGAATGCCGTGACGAATCCGGCCCAGGCGCCCGCGTGGTCGAGTGTTCCGTCGGCGCGCGACACGATTCCGGCGCCGTAGCGGTCGCCGCCACCGGGTTCGGTTTCCACCGCACCGGCAAGTTGTGCTTCGAGCAGTTTCAGGCCGCCGACGCTTCCTGTCCGGTAGTTGTCCGCCCACCGGGCCAGTTGGCTAGGCGTGGTCTGGATGCCACCGTCGCCGATCTGCTCCCAGGCCGGATTGCCCACCCGGTACTCGGACCGGTTTCCACCAGTGCCCTTCTCATATGACACGGCTTTGTTGGGAACCTTCCCGACCGGATCCACCACCATGGCCAGACCAAGCGGTTGAAAGATCTCGGCGCTGAGGAACTCAGGCAGCGGTTGTCCCGATGCGCGGTGGACAATCTCGCCGAGCAGCAAGTAGTTGGAGTTGGAGTAATCGAACCTGGTGCCAGGCTTGAATTGCAGCTCGGGGGCGGCCGCTAACGCCTGCCGGGCTTCGGCCTCGATGGTGCGGTCGCTGACCTGATACCCCCTGGCTGCCAGCAATGCGACGTAATCAGGGATGCCGCTGGTTTGATGCATGAGCTGCTCGACGGTGACGGTTTGGGCCCAGTCGGGTAGCTCGGGTACGTATTGGGATATCGGGTCGTCGAGTGTTAGCTTTCCGGCTTCGACGAGCAGCAGGATCGCGGTGGCGGTGAACTGCTTGGACACCGACGCGATGTCGAACACGGTGTCCGTGGTGATCTTGGCGCCGGATGCCAGATCCGCAATGCCGCGAACGCCTGACCAGATAACTTTCCCCTCGACTCCTACCGCGGCCGAACAACCTGGCTCGTCGGCATTGATGGCGCCGTCCAGTACGTCCTGACTGCTGGCCTTGATGTGGGGCGTGTATGTGGTGCTCGCCGCTGTGCGTGTCGTGTGCTGGCCGGTGCAGCCGCCGAGCAGCAATGTGGCGGCGAGCAGTCCCAGCATGCGTCGGATCGAGGCCGTTACAGTCGAATCCATCTGTTCAACAGTATCTTTCGCGCTAGTCCGGGCCGCAAATCCGTGCGCACGAGATTACGCTGCTCACGCGGATCGCCCGGGAGCGCGGGCCGGCGTCGGCAGCATCGCGGTGACTGTCGAATCGCGCACGGGTTGCCGTCGAGAAACAAACCCATAATGTTTCGTCGGCATCGAATTTGCTCAGCGTTCAGTTCAGCAGGCAACCATTCAGTTCCCATCCCCCTTCCATCCGGCGCATGCTGGCACGACCAAGGGCTGACGAAGGGCTTACATGGTGCGACTCATACCGTCGCTGTTGGCAATGGCAACCGTGCTCGGTGGCGTCATCGGCTGCTCGGCCCACCAACCCCCGACCCCAGCGTCCGGCTGTCGTCAGCTCGACGCGTTTCTGAAGTGGCACCACGGAGTTCGTGAATTCCTGCAGTCGGCGATCGATGCCAACAGCAGGTGCACCGGCACCGCGGACGGTTCTGCGCGCAAGGTCGCCATCTTTGACTGGGACAACACCGTCGTCAAGAACGACATCGGCTACGCCACGAACTACTACATGCTGCAGCACAGCCTGGTGCTGCAGCCAGCCAACCAGGATTGGCATGCCGCCAGCCGATACCTGACCGACGCGGCGGCGAACGCGCTGAGCGTGGCATGCGGCAAGGTTGTACCTGCCGGCAAGCCGCTGCCGACCGGCAGCAATGCGTTGTGCGCGAACGAGATCCTTTCCCTTCTCGACGGCGAAACCACCACGGGACAGCCGGCTTTCGTGGGTAACAACGTGCGCCGGTTGGCGGGTCCGTACGCGTGGAGCAACGCACTGTCGGCGGGCTACACCGCTGAGGAGCTCGCCGGATTCGCAGACCAGGCCAAGAAACAGAACCTTGCCGCCGATGTCGGCGCCACCCAGCAGGTCGGAACACAGCAGGTCGATGGTTACATCCGCGTCTATCCACAAATGAAAGACCTCATCGGTACTCTGCAGGCACACGGTATCGACACCTGGGTGGTGTCAGCGTCACCCGAACCGATCGTCAAGGTGTGGGCGGGCGAGGTAGGTCTAGACGATCAGCATGTCGTCGGAGTCCGCAGCGTCGCCGACCAGTCCGGGAAACTCACCGCTCACCTCGTCGGTTGCGGAGGCGTCCGCGACGGCGACGATTCAGTCATGACCTACCTTGATGGCAAACGGTGTTGGGCCAATCAGGTCATCTTCGGGGTGACTGGCCCGCAAGCCTTCAATCAGCTCGCGGCGGATCGTCGTCAAGTCCTCGCCGCCGGCGACTCGAACAGCGACGCCACCTTCGTCGGCGACGCCACCGTGGTGTCACTCGTGATCAACCGCAACCAGGACGACCTCATGTGCCGGGCCTACGACGGCCTGTTCACCAGGGGCGGTAAGTGGGCGATCAACCCGATGTTTATCGACCCGCTGCCCCAGCACGCTCCTTACGTATGCGGGGAGGCATTCATCAACCCCGACGGATCGAAACAACCGGTATTGCGCAACGACGGCACCCCAATCCCCGATCAAGTCGACTCGGTCTTCTGACTTCTGAATCAGGCCCCGGGAACGCCTCAGGGGCGCCTTAGGCGTCCGAGCGCAAGAGCCGTCCGACCAGGGATCGATTTGGATCGGCTGCGCGCTCGGCCAGCATCAGCTCGATGCCGTGTTCGATAGCGGCGGCGGCACGCTCGCGCACCCTGCGTGCGGCGTTATCGTCGGCTTGCTGCCCCATAAACTCTGTGGTGTCGATTGGCTCGCCGAACCAGTAATACTGCCGTTCGGGGCGCGGTACCGGTGTCAGTCCGACACCACGGACCAGCGCCGGACCGTCTTTGGTGCCGAGCAGCTTCTCGGCGAGGAACTGGACCGGTGCCAGCAGTGGGGATTCGTTGTCGAGCACGATGTCGATGCCGTGTTCAGCACCCACCGAAGCGAACGGCACAATCGGATAGCCGTGCTGAATTGCCAAGCGCGCGAACCCCAGCCGATTTTTCCACACCAGCTTGTAGCGCTCGTTCTTGCGCTTGTTGACCTCACGGGCGCCGCCGGGAAAGACCATGACGAGCTCGCCGCGTCGCATCAACTCCGAGGTGATCTCTCTGGTGCCTTCGACGACCCCTGTTCGTGTCAGCGCGTCGCGCCACCCCGGAATCTTGAAATGGGCGTGGTCGCCAAGGGACCGGACGATTCTCCCCCGCTCCCAGAGCTCGGCGGCCAGCAATGGCGCGTCGACCAAGCCAAGCGTGTTGTGGTTGCCAACCAGCAATGCGCGTTCGGTCGGCACATTTTCGATCCCATAGACCTTTGGTTTAATCACCTTGCGCAGCGGCGTCATGATGCGCAGCACTGCGGCGACCTCAGCCTGGGTGGGCGCACGGGGCACTGAGACGGTATCTGCGCGGGACACCTCGTGATTATGCGCCTGCTGCGGCCAGCGCGGGAACACCTTGGCTGGTCCACTACGGCCGGCACGGACGGCTGCGCGGTAGGGTACGCGGCAGCACCATATCGGGCCGCTTCAGTTGTCGTTTCGGGAGTCGCGCATGTCGGGTCGGAAATTTTCGTTCGAGGTCACCAAGACCAGCAGCGCGCCGGCTGCAACCTTGTTTCGGCTCGTGACAGACGGTGGCAACTGGGCGACCTGGGCCAAGCCCATCGTTGCTCAATCGAGTTGGGCGCGACGCGGTGATCCCGCGCCCGGCGGCATCGGGGCCATCCGCAAACTAGGCATGTGGCCGGTGTTCGTGCAGGAAGAGACCGTCGAGTATGAGCAGGACCGTCGCCACGTCTACAAGCTGGTTGGCGCGAGGACACCCGTCCAGGACTACTTCGGCGAGGTGGTCCTTACACCAAATGCGTCGGGCGGTACCGATCTCCGCTGGAGTGGCTCGTTTACCGAAAAGGTTCGTGGGACGGGGCCGGTGATGCGGGCGGCGCTGGGTGGCGCGGTCAGGTTCTTCGCGGGTCAACTGGTGAAGGCGGCCGAGCGGGAGGCGGTGCGCCGGTGATTTCGCTGTAGGGGCAGCGTCGGATTGGTGCCCGCGTGGTGGGCCAGGGCTAAAGCCCGAATGTTTGGCAGGAATAAGCACGCGATCGGAATTCATCCGGGTTGCACATAGGGTGGATTATGGCAGTGATTCAAACTAATAATCGTTCCTATTGAGCACAGTTTTCCGGGGTAATTATTTCACCCAATCACCTTGGTAATAAATGCATTTATATCAGTGCGCCTACGTCGGTGGTTTACATCAGACGGGCACGGATCGTGATTACGCATAGCGTGTAAAAGAACTTTGCATCCGTGCCCGATATGTCTATAACAAATAGATAACGGTTTCATTTGCTCGGATACACAATTCAAGATCTCCGCGTACTCTCATGCGCTACGAACGAGTCAGCGACGACGGGCGTGTGACCTTTCATCAGCACCAGGCTCACCCCGGAAGGTGGGGAGCGATGCATTACTCAGTGTTGCCGCCGGAGATCAACTCGGCCTTGATCTTCGCCGGGGCGGGCTCCGGACCGATGCTGGCGGCGGCGTCGGCCTGGGACGGGCTGGCAACCGAATTAGCCTCGGCTGCTGTCTCTTTCGGCTCGGTGACAGCCGGGCTGGTCGGCGGGTCGTGGCAGGGTCGGTCATCGGTGGCGATGGCAGCGGCGGCAGCCCCGTATGCGGGGTGGCTGGCCGCGGCGGCGACCCAGGCCGAGCAGGCGGCCACCCAGGCCCAGGTGATGGTGGCCGAGTTCGAGGCTGTGCGGCTGGCGATGGTACAACCGGCGCTGGTGGCCGCCAACCGTTCCGGCCTCATATCGCTGGTGATATCGAACCTTTTTGGTCAAAACGCTCCCGCGATCGCGGCCGCCGAAGCCGCATACGAGGAGATGTGGGCTCTGGATGTATCGGCGATGGCGGCCTACCATTCCGGGGCGTCGGCGGTCGCTGTGGCGCTACCGGCATTCGCCCTCCCGCTGCGGCTTCCGGCGGGTCTGGCGGCCGGGCCCGCGGCCGTGGTGACCGCGCTCACCACGGCCGTGGGCATGCCGACTTTTGCCGGCCGGGCGATCGCCGCTAGCCTCGGCTTGGCCAACGTCGGTGGTGGCAACCTCGGCAATGCCAACAATGGGCTCGGCAACATCGGCAACGCCAACCTTGGCAACAACAATCTGGGGTCCGGCAACTTCGGTAGCTTCAATATCGGCTCGGCCAACCTAGGTGGCAACAACATCGGCATAGGAAACGCGGGCGCCAACAACTTCGGACTTGCAAACCTGGGCAATTTGAACACGGGATTCGCCAATGCAGGCATCGGCAACTTCGGAATTGCGAACACCGGCAACAACAATATCGGCAACGGCCTGACTGGAAACAACCAAATCGGCATTGGCGGACTCAATTCCGGCAACGGTAACGTCGGATTATTCAACGCGGGTAGCGCCAATATCGGTTTCTTCAACTCCGGCAATGGCAACTTTGGCATCGGGAACTCCGGTAACTTCAGCACTGGCCTGTTCAACCCCGGACACGGCAACACCGGATTCCTGAATGCGGGCTCTTTCAATACGGGCATGTTCGACGTTGGGAACGCGAACACCGGCAGCTTCAACGTCGGCCACTACAACTTCGGTGCCTTCAACCCGGGCCCGTCGAACACGGGTACCTTCAACACGGGCGGCGCCAACACCGGCTGGTTCAACACAGGAAGCATCAACACCGGCGCCTTCAACATAGGCGACATGAATAACGGCTTGTTCAACACGGGCGACATGAACAATGGTGTCTTTTACCGTGGTGTGGGCCAAGGCAGCCTGCAGTTCGCCATCACCAGCCCTGATTTGACGCTTCCGTCTCTGGAAATACCCGGAATCTCGGTTCCCGCGTTCAGCCTGCCCGCGATAACCTTGCCGTCGTTGACGATTCCGGCGGTGACGACGCCGGCCAACGTTACCGTGGGTGCGTTTGATTTGCCGGGGTTGACGGTGCCGTCGTTGACGATTCCAGCGGCGATGACGCCAGCTAACATCACGGTGGGTGCGTTTGATTTGCCGGGGTTGACGGTGCCGTCGTTGACGATTCCAGCTACAACGACACCAGCCAACATCACGGTAGGTGCGTTTAACTTGCCTCAGTTGAGTATTCCGTCGGTGACGGTTCCGCCGATCACGATTCCGGCTGGCACAGCGCTAGGTGCGTTCAATCTGCCGACGCTGAGTATTCCGTCGGTGACGGTTCCGCCGATCACGATTCCGGCTGGCACCACTGTCGGCGGATTTACGCTACCCACGATACACACCCCGTTAATAAGTACACCCCAAATAAGTATAGGCGGCTTTAGCACTCCCGGCATAGCCACGCAAGCAAATTCTGGTGTCATCAATCTTCCCACCTTTAGCCTTAACGGCATTACGATAACTAATTTGGTGGTGTTCATTCCGAACAACATCACTGCCTTGCAAACCAATATGCCCGGGGTATTCCCGCAGATTGGCGGCTTCGCTAATACACCTCCTGCCTTTATTAATACTGGGACCATTACCGTGGGTGGAGGTCAAATCAACGGCGTCGGCTTCTCGATCGGCGCAATCAACGTCACCCCCTTCACCCTCCCCAACGTCGTCATCCAACCGTGGTCCCTCGGGGGGATCTCGGTCGACGGGTTCACCCTGCCAGAGATCAGCACCCAAGAATTCACCACTCCGGCGTTGACGATCAGTCCGATTGGTGTCGGTGCATTGAGCCTGCCGGATATCACTACTCAACAGTTCACGACCCCGGAGTTGACCATCGACCCGATCACGCTGGGTGGGTTTACGCTGCCGCAGCTCAGCATCCCGGCGATTACCACCCCGGCGTTCACGATCGATCCGATAGCGCTGGGTGGTTTCACGCTTCCTCAGATCATGACGCCCGAGATAACGACTCCACCGTTCGCCATCGACCCGATCGGACTTAGCGGTTTCACCCTCCCCCAGGTCAATATCCCGGAGATCACCACGCCAGAGTTCACCATCCAGCCGGTGGGCTTGGCGGCCTTCACCACACCCGCACTCACCATCGCCAGCATCCACCTGCCGAGCACCACCATGGGCGGATTCGCAATCCCAGCGGGGCCGGGATACTTCAACTCGAGCGCAACGCCCTCGTTGGGCTTTTTCAACGCCGGAATCGGTGGGAACTCGGGCTTCGGCAACAGCGGCTCGGGACTGTCGGGTTGGTTCAACACAAGTCCTGTTGGGCTGCTAGCCGGCTCGGGCTACCAGAACTACGGTGGTCTTATCTCCGGCTTCTCCAACCTTGGCAGCGGCATATCGGGCTTCGCCAACACCGGCACCCTGCCGTTTGCCGTGACCAGCTTGGTCTCCGGTTTGGCCAACATCGGCAACAACCTGTCGGGCCTGTTCTTCCAGAGCACCACGCCATAATCCGTGCGGACCCCGCCCCGCGGAGAGGATCACCAGCCGTAATCGCCACGATCAGATCAACGACGCCTGCGACGACCTCCACAACGATGAAATCATCGGGGAATTAATCGATTTCGGCCTTGGCTGAGGCTCGTTCGTTGGGTTTGGCGTCGATTCCTAGAGCGGCTAAAAAGCGCCCGCCGTAAATCAGTTTGACGAGATCTATGAATCATGGCCCTATTCGGGTGATATGCATACGGCCGCGAAGATCGCCGAGTAGCGTCGAGCGACACGGCGCTCGCCGACCGCGGGTTGGTGAGCCGCCATGAATTCGGTGCACCCAGGGAAAGTCGGGGCCATGAATTTTTCAACATTGCCACCAGAGATCAACTCGGCCCTCATATTCGGCGGGGCGGGATCAGAACCCATGTCGGCGGCCGCGGTCGCCTGGGACCAACTGGCGATGGAATTGGCCTCGGCAGCGGCCTCTTTCAACTCCGTGACGTCGGGCCTGGTCGGCGAATCGTGGCTCGGACCGTCATCGGCGGCGATGGCCGCTGCGGTAGCGCCGTACCTAGGATGGCTTGCCGCGGCAGCGGCCCAGGCCCAGCGGTCGGCAACCCAAGCCGCGGCCCTCGTGGCCGAGTTCGAGGCTGTCCGGGCGGCGATGGTGCAACCGGCGCTGGTGGCGGCCAACCGCTCCGACCTGGTGTCATTGGTGTTCTCAAACTTCTTCGGGCAGAATGCTCCGGCGATCGCTGCGATTGAGGCCGCATACGAACAGATGTGGGCCATCGATGTGTCGGTGATGTCGGCCTACCATGCCGGGGCATCGGCGGTGGCGTCGGCCCTGACGCCGTTCACTGCGCCGCCGCAGAATCTGACAGACCTGCCCGCCCAGTTGGCGGCCGCTCCGGCGGCCGTCGTCACCGCGGCGATCACCAGTTCCAAGGGTGTGCTGGCAAATCTTAGCTTAGGCCTGGCAAACTCGGGCTTCGGACAGATGGGCGCCGCTAACCTTGGCATTTTGAACTTGGGCAGCCTAAATCCCGGCGGCAACAACTTCGGCCTTGGAAATGTCGGCAGCAACAACGTTGGCTTGGGCAACACCGGCAACGGAAACATCGGCTTCGGCAACACGGGCAACGGAAACATCGGCTTCGGCCTCACCGGCGACAACCAGCAGGGGTTCGGCGGCTGGAACTCGGGGACCGGCAATATCGGCTTGTTCAACTCAGGCACCGGCAACATCGGCATCGGCAATACGGGCACCGGAAACTTCGGCATCGGGAACTCAGGTACCAGCTACAACACGGGTATCGGCAACACGGGCCAAGCCAACACGGGCTTCTTCAACGCCGGCATCGCCAACACTGGCATCGGCAACACGGGCAACTACAACACGGGCAGCTTCAATCTAGGCAGCTTCAACACGGGCGACTTCAACACGGGCAGCTCCAACACAGGCTTCTTCAACCCCGGCAACCTCAACACCGGCGTGGGAAACACCGGCAACGTCAACACCGGTGGATTCAACTCTGGCAACTACAGCAACGGCTTCTTCTGGCGAGGCGACTACCAGGGCTTGATCGGCTTCTCCGGCACACTGACCATTCCCGCTGCTGGCCTAGACCTCAACGGCCTCGGCTCCGTCGGCCCCATCACCATCCCGTCCATCACCATTCCCGAAATCGGCCTGGGCATTAACAGTTCCGGAGCGTTGGTGGGGCCGATCAATGTTCCGCCTATTACTGTTCCCGCCATCGGGCTGGGCATCAACAGTACCGGGGCACTCGTTGGCCCCATCAACATCCCGCCGATCACTCTAAATTCTATTGGCCTAGAGCTATCGGCGTTCCAGGTCATTAACGTGGGATCGATTTCGATCCCCGCGTCTCCGCTTGCGATCGGCTTATTCGGCGTAAATCCCACCGTTGGCAGCATAGGCCCGGGTAGCATATCGATACAGCTAGGCACTCCTGAGATTCCCGCGATTCCGCCATTTTTCCCCGGATTCCCTCCAGATTACGTGACAGTGAGTGGTCAAATCGGTCCCATCACCTTCTTATCGGGTGGTTATAGTTTGCCGGCTATTCCGTTGGGTATTGATGTGGGTGGAGGGTTAGGCCCGTTTACGGTGTTCCCGGATGGCTACTCACTTCCGGCAATCCCGTTGGGTATTGATGTGGGCGGAGGGTTAGGCCCGTTTACGGTGTTCCCGGATGGCTACTCACTTCCGGCAATCCCGTTGGGTATTGATGTGGGCGGAGGGTTAGGCCCGTTTACGGTGTTCCCGGATGGCTACTCACTTCCGGCAATCCCGTTGGGTATTGATGTGGGCGGCGCCATCGGCCCCCTCACTACCCCGCCAATCACGATCCCCTCAATCCCGTTGGGCATCGACGTGTCCGGCAGCCTCGGGCCGATCAACATCCCGATCGAAATCGCGGGCACCCCAGGCTTCGGAAACTCGACCACCACCCCGTCATCGGGCTTCTTCAACAGCGGTACGGGCGGCACATCGGGTTTCGGGAACGTCGGTTCGGGCGGATCTGGCTTCTGGAACATTGCTGGGAATCTCGGCAACTCCGGATTCCTTAACGTCGGGCCACTGACATCGGGAATCTTGAACTTCGGCAACACAGTCTCAGGCCTCTACAACACCAGCACGCTGGGCCTAGCGACATCGGCCTTTCACTCCGGCGTCGGTAACACCGACAGCCAACTCGCCGGCTTCATGCGCAACGCCGCAGGTGGGACGTTATTCAACTTCGGCTTCGCCAACGACGGCACACTCAACTTGGGCAACGCAAACCTCGGCGACTACAACGTGGGTAGCGGAAACGTCGGTAGCTACAACTTCGGTAGCGGAAACATCGGCAACGGAAGTTTCGGTTTCGGAAACATCGGAAGCAACAACTTCGGTTTTGGAAACGTCGGCAGCAACAACCTTGGGTTTGCAAACACGGGTCCGGGGTTGACGGAGGCCCTGCACAACATTGGCTTTGGGAACATCGGCGGCAACAACTACGGCTTCGCGAACATCGGTAACGGCAACATCGGCTTCGGCAACACGGGCACTGGAAATATTGGTATCGGGCTCACCGGCGACAATCAGGTCGGATTCGGGGCGCTGAACTCCGGCAGCGGCAACATCGGCTTCTTCAACTCCGGCAACGGCAACATCGGCTTCTTCAACTCAGGCAACGGAAACGTCGGCATCGGCAACTCCGGCAACTACAACACCGGCCTGGGTAACGTGGGCAACGCCAACACGGGCCTGTTCAACACCGGCAACGTCAACACTGGAATCGGCAACGCAGGAAGCTACAACACAGGCAGCTACAACGCCGGCGACACCAACACGGGCGACCTCAACCCGGGCAACGCCAACACGGGGTACCTAAACCTCGGCGACCTCAACACCGGCTGGGGAAACATTGGCGACCTTAACACCGGCGCCCTGATCTCGGGCAGCTACAGCAACGGCATACTGTGGAGGGGCGATTACCAGGGTCTGATTGGCTACTCAGACACACTCAGCATTCCCGCCATCCCACTGAGCGTCGAAGTGAATGGTGGCATCGGTCCGATTGTGGTGCCGGATATTACTATTCCTGGTATTCCGTTGAGCCTGAACGCGCTGGGTGGTGTCGGTCCGATTGTGGTGCCGGATATTACTATTCCTGGTATTCCGTTGAGCCTGAACGCGCTGGGTGGTGTCGGTCCGATTGTGGTGCCGGATATTACTATTCCTGGTATTCCGTTGAGCCTGAACGCGCTGGGTGGTGTCGGTCCGATCACCGTTCCCGGCGTCCCTATTTCCCGCATCCCCCTTACGATTAACATCAGGATACCGGTCAACATCACTCTCAACGAACTTCCGTTTAACGTCGCTGGTATCTTCACGGGCTACATCGGCCCCATCCCGCTTAGCACATTCGTATTAGGCGTCACGCTGGCCGGCGGCACCCTGGAGTCTGGCATCCAGGGATTCAGTGTTAATCCGTTCGGTTTGAATATTCCGCTGAGCGGTGCTACCAACGCTGTCACGATCCCTGGTTTCGCGATTAATCCGTTTGGGTTGAATGTTCCGTTGAGCGGGGGCACGAGCCCGGTTACGATCCCTGGTTTCGCGATTAATCCGTTTGGGTTGAATGTTCCGTTGAGCGGGGGCACGAGCCCGGTTACGATCCCCGGCTTCACCATTCCCGGATCCCCCCTGAACTTGACCGCCAACGGCGGCTTGGGACCGATCAACATCCCGATCAACATCACGAGCGCCCCGGGCTTCGGAAACTCCACCACCACCCCGTCTTCGGGCTTCTTCAACAGTGGCGATGGAAGCGCATCCGGCTTCGGCAACGTCGGGCCCGGCATTTCGGGCCTCTGGAACCAGGTGCCGAACGCGCTGCAAGGCGGAGTCTCGGGAATCTACAACGTCGGGCAGCTGGCGTCGGGCGTGGCGAACCTAGGCAACACCGTCTCGGGCTTCAACAACACGAGCACCGTTGGTCACCTCACCGCTGCGTTTAACTCGGGCGTCAACAACATCGGCCAAATGCTCCTGGGCTTCTTCTCACCGGGTGCCGGGCCGTAAACGGGGGCGGCGATGGTAGTCGCGACCGCGGGCCGACGCAGGTGAACGCCGGTGCGCTGGATCTTCGACAGGCCACCGCAGACGCCGTCTGACAGCATCCTTCGCGTTTCGCGATGTGCGCCACCTCGACGCACACCCGGTTGGCCCCCAAGACAGTTGGCAGCGCTGGCTACGCCTCCTTCGTGATCAACTTCCGCAGCGCCACCCGATCGGGCGTCAGCAGTTCGGCGATGCGCGGGTGGTTCACCTCGGCGACGATGATCTCGCCCACCTCCTGGTTGACCTCGGTGAAGATTCCATGCGACTTCATCTTCGAGGTCTGGTAGAGGTTGTCGTCGGTGGGCGTGACGTAGTGCACCGCCTGCGCCTTGAAGCGGTGGACGAGCCAGAGGTGGATCAGGGTCATCAGCCGCTTTTGGCGTAGTTCCGCACCGAACGTGTTCTGGTCGCGTACCAACAGGATGGTGCGGCCGCGGCGATCTTGGATCGGTTGGAATATCACGTTGGCGAGCTTGTCATCGCTTTCGCCGTGGATGCCGAGCTCGAGCACCTCCGAGCCGGCCCGCTGCGGCCGAAGCTGTACGCGCAGTTTGTCTTTGAGCTGGTAGTGACCGCTCCACATGGCCAGCCATTCCTCTAGCAGCTTGCGCGGCACCTCAGTTTGCACCAAGTGCTGGTGCTGGGTGGAGCCCTTGCCCATTGCCTTCGTGGTCGCCGTGCGTCCGGAGGAGGCAGCCAATGCGGCGTCACTGCGCGGCCCGCCGACTAGCGTTTGCGGTGTGCGATAGGGAGATTCGACCAAGCGCATCTTGCGCTGCAACCGAGCCAGCGCCAGCATGCCGTCCTGGCGCAGCGCGGTGGCGAATTCCTCGGCCGCGACACCGTCGATCTGGTGCCCGCCATAGGTGATGAAGTTGAAGACGAAGCCCATTTTGCCGAGCTCCTCGGGGAAGCGCCGCATCTCCTCGTCGGTCATGCCGGTGGTGTCCCAGTTGAACGATGGTGAGAGGTTGTACGCCAGCATCTGGTCGGGGAACTCGGCATGGATCGCCTCGGCGAACTGTCGAGCGTCGGCGAGATCGGCGGTCTTGGTCTCCATCCAAAGAATGTCGGCAAACGGTGCCGCGGCCAGCGATTTGGCGATCGCATACGGTATGCCGCCGCGGATCTGGTAGTAGCCCTCCGGGGTCTTGGCCAGCTCGCAGTCCCATGGCGGATCGGCGCCCAGCTCCTTGGCCTTTGCCCGGGCGGCATGCAGCGATGCACGCGCGGCGAACGCCCGCCACTCCTCGGGAGCCATGCCAATGGGTTCGCCCTCGCTCTGACCGAATTCGAGCACGTCCGCCACGGCCTCTCCGTAGGTCATCAGGCCCGCGTCGTCCTCCCAGGCCGCCACGAACCGCGACTCGACCTGGTCGAAAATGCCGTCGATCGACTGCTGGCCGTCCTCCCGCCACGCGTTGACCGCGTCGGAGACCAAGCCGAAAATGCCTTGGCGCTCAAGCCAACCGCCGGCCGCCGCGTACTCGCTGTCGCCAAGCGCATAGAGAAGATGACCATTGAGCTCCTTGACGCCCAGTTCGTAAAACGCCGCACCATTGCCAGGAAACAGGACTTGTAGGACGGTACGTCGAGCTTGGTCGCGCCGAGAAGGAACGGCTGGTCACGCTCGTCGGCGCGACTGTCGATCAGGTTGGCCGCCTCCGCGTCGGTGCGTGCGACGATGATGCCGGGCACCCGCATGATGTCGAGCTGGAAGCGGGCGGCGTTGAGCCGCTTGATCTGTTCGTCGGACGGCACCAGGACCTTGCCGCCCTGGTGGCCGCACTTCTTGGTGCCGGGTCGTTGGTCCTCGATGTGGTAGCCCGGCACACCGACCTCGACGAAGCGGCGGATCAGGTTGCGTACGTGCGGATCGCCGCCGTGGCCGGTGCCGGCGTCGGCGATGATAAACGGGCGGAAGTCGTAAGCCGGTGTCGCCGCACGCTGTCGCTCGCTCATCTGCAGGCGTAGATAGTGTTGGTTGCGGTCCGCGGTGAGCAAGGCGCGCACCAGCACCGCGGCATCGTCAGGCACCTGGCTCAGCGGGTAGCTGGCGAGGTCGGGCCCCGGATCTTCGGTGCTGGAGCCCTTAGCTGAGGTAGCCCAACCACCGAGGTAGATCGCCTCGATACCCATCCGCTTCATGCTCACCGCCTGCCCCGGCGAGTAGGGGCCAAACGTCGTGATGCTCTTGCGGGCTGCAAAGAGTTCGCGCAGACGCTCGTAGAAGGCGCCCGCCGCCTCTCGCGCCACGATGTGGTCGACGGGGATCGTGCCGCGCTGTTCCACGACTTGGCGGGCGGTGTAGAGCCGAATGATCCCAGCAAAGCGCGAGCTGTCGAAGTATCGCTGAGTGGCGGCTACGTCTTTCTCAAAGTCCTGCTCGAACGGTGTGTGGACCTCGGTGTCCGTTTCGGCGATGGCCATGGCCTTGCGCTCCTCTGCAGCCCCGATTCACCTGACGGACCGAGTGTATCCCCGGACGGGCGACCTAGATCACTGACCGATGACGGCTCGCAAATTCCGCAACGCCACTGGGGCGGTTCGAGACTAACTCCTACATGGTACTGAGCCGCACTAGCACCGGTAGGGTCATCTTGGTGCCGACCCAGTTGCGCTTTGACCGTTGGTTTCTCCCGCTTGCGGTGCCGCTCGGGCTCGGCCCCAAGAACAGCGAGCTATGGGTTGGGGCGGGGAGCCTGCACGTCAAGATGGGATGGGCATTTGCCGCCGACATCCCGTTGACGTCGATCACGAAGGCAGAGGCGACCAACGCAAGGGTCTACGCAGCCGGGGTGCACTTTGGATTCGGCCGCTGGCTGGTCAACGGGTCACGTAAGGGCCTGGTGGCACTGACGATCGATCCGCCCGAACAGGCAAAGATGTGGAAGAAGTCGATGACGGTGCGCGAATTGTGGGTCAGCGTTACCGACCCGGATGCGCTCGTCACCGCTTGCACGGCAAAGTAGCTGGCGTTTCACGAGGCTGGCGGCTCGCACGTGTTCGCAACCAGGCGCGCTGGCGACGGACAAACTGCGCATCGACGACCTTCCCGTGCCCCGGGACGTAGCTGGCGTCAGGGCCGCCGATCGCAAGTACCCGATCAAGCGTTGCCGGCCAGGCCGCCAGGTCGGAATCGGCGTCGATATCAGGATCGGCTGACTCCTCGACAAGATCACCCGTGAAGACCACCGTTGGGCCGTCTGCATGGCCGGTGGCCGGCGCCACCACGACGAGATCTGCTGTGGTGTGGCCGCTGCCGGGGTGAGTGATGGTGACGGTGCGGTCCCCGAGATCGACGGCTGCATCGTAGATCCCGTGCTGAGGTGGTTTCAGGGCCGCGATCGCGCGGTCAACCTCAGCTGTGTCCGCGCCGTAGCTCAGGGCATCTTCGCGGAGCCGGTCGGTAGCCGACCGTAGGTATTCGACGACCTCGGGAGCGCAGAACACCTCCGCTTGGTCGAACACCGAGGAACCCAGCACATGGTCGAAATGCTTGTGTGTCAACACAACATGCGTTACCTGGCAACCAGCGATCTGCTTGACGTCGGCCGCGATTGCTGTTGCTTCGCCGAGGGTGGTCCCGGTGTCGACGAGCAGTATTCCGGTGCGGCCCCGGACCAGCCCAACGGTGACGTCACAGAACGGCAGCCGGCAGCGATGCACGCTGTCGGTCAGGCGCTCCCAGTCGAAGTGCACAACCGCAAAGGTAACGCCCCGCCGAACCTCCTGATAACTCGTGCTATCACAGAGGGGTGTTCGCGGGTGCGACCCGTCAAGCCTGACAAGGAGAACATTATGCGAGCAGTGGTCATCACCAAACATGGCGACCCATCGGTCTTGCAGGTGCGGCAGCGACCGGACCCGCCGCCACCGGGCCCGGGCCAGCTGCGGGTCGCCGTCCGCGCAGCAGGGGTGAACTTCGCTGACCATCTCGCCCGCGTCGGCCTGTACCCAGACGCGCCGAAACTTCCGGCGGTGGTCGGATACGAAGTCGCTGGGACGGTCGAGGCTGTCGGTGATGGGGTCGACCCGAACCGGGTCGGCGAACGAGTCCTGGCCGGTACACGATTTGGTGGCTACTGCGAGATCGTCAACGTTGCGGCCACCGACTCGGTTGTGCTCCCCGATGCGCTGAGCTTCGAACAGGGTGCCGCGGTCCCGGTGAATTACGCGACCGCCTGGGCGGCGCTGCACGGCTACGGATCGTTGCGCGCCGGTGAGCGGGTGCTGATTCACGCCGCGGCCGGTGGAGTCGGCATCGCGGCGGTCCAATTCGCGAAAGCAGCCAAGGCCGAAGTGCACGGCACCGCATCACCCCAAAAACATCAGAAGCTGGCCGAGTTCGGTGTGGACCGCGCGATCGACTACCGCCGGGACGGCTGGTGGCAGGGATTGGGCCCGTATGACGTCGTGCTTGACGCGCTCGGCGGCACCTCGCTGCGGCGGTCCTACACTCTGCTGCGCCCGGGTGGAAGGCTGGTTGGCTACGGGATTTCGAATATGCAGCACGGCGAGAAACGATCGATGCGCAGGGTGGCGCCCCACGCGTTGTCAATGCTGCGCGGCTTTAACCTGATGAAACAACTCGAGGAGTCGAAAACCGTGATCGGTCTTAACATGCTGCGGTTGTGGGACGATCGCCGCACCCTTGAACCCTGGATCGCGCCGCTGACCAAGGCGCTCAACGACGGAACGATCCTGCCGATCGTTCATGCAATCGTGCCGTTCGCCGAAGCTCCTGAAGCACATCGGATTCTGGCCGCACGGGAGAACGTCGACAAGGTGGTGCTGGTACCGTGAGGCGATGGGTGGCCCGGGGCCCGGCTGTCTGGTAAGCGCGGCCGCAAAACAGCTGTACTCTCGAATCCCAGTTAGTAACAATGTGCTATGGAATCTCCAATGACGAGCACACTTCACCGAACCCCATTAGCCACCGCGGGGCTGGCGCTCGTAGTGGCGCTGGGTGGCTGCGGGGGCGGGGGCGGTGACAGTCGAGAGACACCGCCATACGTGCCGAAAGCGACGACCGTCGACGCAACAACGCCGGCGCCGGCCGCCGAGCCACTGACGATCGCCAGTCCCATGTTCGCCGACGGCGCCCCGATCCCGGTGCAATTCAGCTGCAAGGGGGCCAACGTGGCGCCACCGTTGACGTGGTCGTCGCCCGCGGGCGCAGCCGAACTGGCACTCGTCGTCGATGACCCCGACGCGGTCGGCGGACTGTACGTGCACTGGATCGTGACCGGAATCGCCCCTGGCTCTGGCAGCACGGCGGATGGTCAGACTCCTGCTGGTGGGCACAGCGTGCCGAATTCTGGTGGTCGGCAAGGATACTTCGGTCCATGCCCGCCGGCGGGCACCGGGACACACCACTACCGGTTTACCCTCTACCACCTTC
>OBKH01000047.1_pt1 | contig 38687 bp, 35 predicted proteins | sample 1496241 | NCBI WGS metagenome assembly OBKH01 (sample SAMN03273953, study PRJEB22546) | soil metagenome | isolation source: rice field elevated CO2 plus elevated temperature | place: India: CRRI Experimental farm Cuttack,Odisha-753006 | collected 2013-12-17 | reverse complement strand
GTGATGCACGGGCGCAATAGGTTCACTTCCCCCGGAACTGCGGCAGTCTAGGGCGAATAGTACACACTGCAACTGTTTCCTGCCACGGGTGATGGGCCGCGGTCAAGCTACGCTCCCGTCAATTCATGCCGGCCGATCCGCACTCTATTGACGCCAACCATCATGCGGCACCGGCAATCTGAGCCAAACACCGGGTGATCGGCAACCAACCACCGAGCCACAGGACAGTCACGCCGACACGGCTGCAGCCCAGCACCGCGACCCGGGGCAATCGGGCACAGGCCGGAATACTGCTCAGTGAAACGGTTCTGGGAGAATGTCGGAAAGCCAAACGACACGACAGATGGGCGGGGCACGACTTCGTTGGCCATGACACCGATATCCCAGACACCTGGCCTCCTCGCCGAGGCCATGGTGGATCTGGGCGCTATTGAACACAACGTGCGGGTGCTGCGTGAGCACGCCGGCCACGCGCAGCTGATGGCGGTGGTCAAGGCCGACGGCTACGGTCACGGTGCTACGCGCGTCGCCCAAACCGCCCTGGGAGCCGGTGCGGCCGAACTCGGCGTCGCCACCGTCGACGAGGCGCTAGCGCTGCGCGCTGATGGCATTACCGCACCGGTGCTGGCCTGGCTGCATCCGCCCGGCATCGACTTCGGGCCCGCGCTGCTGGCCGACGTGCAGGTCGCGGTGTCCTCGCTGCGCCAACTCGACGAACTGTTGCACGCGGTGCGCCGGACCGGCCGGACGGCGACGGTGACCGTCAAGGTGGATACCGGGCTGAACCGCAATGGCGTGGGACCGGCACAATTCCCGGCCATGCTGACCGCGTTACGCCAAGCCATGGCCGAGGACGCCGTCCGGCTGCGGGGGCTGATGTCGCATATGGTTTACGCCGACAAGCCTGACGATTCCATCAACGATGTTCAGGCCCAACGGTTTACCGCCTTTCTGGCGCAGGCCCGCGAACAAGGGGTGCGGTTCGAGGTGGCGCATCTATCGAACTCATCAGCAACTATGGCGCGCCCCGACCTGACGTTCGACCTGGTGCGGCCGGGCATCGCGGTGTATGGGCTAAGCCCGGTACCCGCCCTCGGTGACATGGGGCTGGTGCCGGCGATGACCGTGAAATGTGCTGTTGCGCTGGTGAAATCGATTCGTGCGGGGGAGGGCGTGTCGTATGGGCACACATGGATCGCGCCACGCGACACCAATCTGGCGCTGCTGCCGATCGGTTACGCAGACGGCGTGTTCCGGTCGCTGGGCGGGCGGCTGGAGGTGCTGATCAACGGCAGACGATGCCCCGGTGTGGGGCGGATCTGCATGGACCAGTTCATGGTCGACCTGGGCCCCGGGCCGCTTGATGTGGCCGAAGGCGACGAGGCGATTTTGTTCGGGCCGGGCATCCGGGGTGAGCCCACGGCTCAGGACTGGGCCGATCTTGTCGGCACCATCCACTACGAAGTGGTCACCAGCCCGCGAGGACGTATCACCAGGACCTATCGCGAGGCTGAAAACCGTTGAGCCGTGAGGGTATCCGCAGACGACCGAAAGCCAGGGCTGGGCTTACGGGCGGCGGCACGGCGACGCTGCCGCGCGTCGAGGACACCCTAACGCTGGGGTCCCGGCTGGGTGAGCAGCTGTGCGCTGGCGACGTGGTGGTGCTCTCCGGTCCGCTCGGTGCGGGAAAGACGGTGCTGGCCAAGGGTATTGCCATGGCGATGGATGTCGAGGGGCCGATCACATCGCCGACGTTCGTGCTGGCGCGAATGCACCGGCCGCGGCGGCCGGGCACGCCGGCGATGGTCCACGTCGACGTCTACCGACTGCTGGACCACAACAGCGCCGACCTGCTGAGTGAGCTGGACTCACTGGACCTCGACACCGATCTTGAAGACGCCGTCGTCGTGGTGGAGTGGGGCGAGGGCCTGGCCGAGCGGCTCTCGCAGCGCCACCTCGACGTCCGCCTGGAGCGGGTTAGCCACTCCGACACCAGGATCGCGACTTGGTCGTGGGGCCGGTCATGAGCCGCGTGCAAATAAGCACCGTCTTGGCCATCGACACCGCTACACCGGCGGTCACGGCGGGTATCGTGCGGCGTCATGATCTGGTTGTGCTGGGCGAGAGGGTCACCGTCGACGCCCGAGCGCACGCGGAACGGCTGACTCCCAACGTGCTGGCTGCGCTTGCCGATGCCGCGCTCACAATGGCCGACCTGGACGCCGTCGTGGTGGGCTGCGGTCCGGGCCCGTTCACCGGGCTGCGCGCAGGCATGGCCTCCGCCGCCGCGTACGGGCACGCACTGGGCATCCCGGTGTATGGCGTGTGCAGCCTGGACGCCATCGGCGGGCAAACCATCGGTGACACGCTGGTGGTCACCGATGCACGCCGGCGTGAGGTCTACTGGGCACGCTACTGCGACGGGATTCGTACGGTCGGACCAGCCGTTAATGCCGCGGCCGACGTCGATCCCGGCCCGGCATTGGCGGTCGCCGGTGCGCCGGAGCACGCGGCGCTGTTCGCGCTCCCCTGCGTTGAGCCCAGCCGCCCGTCGCCGGCGGGTCTGGTAGCCGCGGTGAACTGGGCCGACAAGCCGGCGCCGTTAGTGCCGCTGTATCTTCGCCGGCCGGATGCCAAGCCGCTGGCGGTTTGCACGTGACGGCCGACACCGAGCCCGTCACCATCGGCGCGCTGACGCGCGCGGACGCCCAGCGGTGCGCCGAGCTGGAGGCCCAGCTGTTCGTCGGTGACGATCCCTGGCCGCCGGCGGCGTTCAACCGCGAACTGGCCAGCCCGCACAACCACTATGTGGGTGCGCGCAGCGGTGGCACGCTGGTCGGTTACGCTGGAATCTCGCGGTTGGGCCGAACACCGCCGTTCGAGTACGAGGTGCACACCATCGGCGTGGACCCGGCCTACCAGGGGCGGGGCATCGGCCGTCGGTTGCTGCGCGAACTGCTGGACTTTGCCAGGGGTGGTGTGGTCTACCTGGAGGTCCGCACCGATAATGACGCCGCTCTTGCGCTGTATCGCAGCGTGGGATTCCAGCGGGTCGGCTTGCGCCGGCGATATTACCGGGTCAGCGGCGCCGACGCGTACACGATGCGTAGGGATTCGGGGGACCCGTCATGACGACAGTCTTGGGCATCGAAACCTCCTGCGATGAAACCGGTGTCGGCATCGCGCGGCTCGATCCCGATGGCACCGTGACATTGTTGGCCGACGAGGTGGCTTCCAGTGTCGACGAGCATGTTCGGTTCGGCGGCGTGGTCCCCGAGATTGCCTCCCGTGCGCACCTGGAGGCACTGGGTCCCGCGATGCGCCGCGCGCTGGCGGCCGCCGGCTTGAAACAGCCAGACATTGTCGCGGCCACCATCGGTCCCGGGCTCGCGGGCGCCCTGTTGGTGGGAGTGGCTGCGGCCAAGGCATATTCGGCTGCTTGGGGGGTGCCGTTCTATGCGGTGAATCATCTGGGCGGGCACTTGGCCGCCGACGTCTACGAACACGGGCCGCTGCCCGAGTGTGTGGCGTTGTTGGTGTCCGGAGGACATACCCACCTGTTGCACGTTCGCTCGCTCGGTGAGCCGATCATCGAGCTGGGCAGCACCGTCGACGACGCCGCCGGCGAGGCCTACGACAAGGTGGCCCGGTTGCTGGGATTGGGCTATCCGGGTGGCAAGGCGCTCGACGACCTGGCGCGCACCGGTGATCGGGACGCCATCGTTTTCCCGCGCGGCATGAGTGGCCCGGCCGATGACCGCTATGCGTTCAGCTTCTCCGGGCTCAAGACGGCCGTCGCGCGGTATGTGGAAAGCCACGCGGCTGACCCGGGCTTCCGTACCGCCGACATTGCCGCCGGATTCCAGGAGGCCGTCGCGGACGTGTTGACCATGAAGGCGGTACGGGCCGCCACTGCGCTAGGCGTCTCAACGCTGCTGATCGCGGGGGGAGTGGCGGCGAACTCCCGGCTGCGAGAGCTGGCCACACAGCGCTGCGGCGAGGCGGGCCGGACGTTGCGGATCCCCAGTCCCCGGCTATGCACCGACAACGGGGCGATGATCGCGGCGTTCGCCGCGCAGCTGGTGGCCGCGGGAGCGCCGCCGTCGCCGCTGGACGTGCCCAGTGACCCGGGTCTGCCCGTGATGCAGGGGCAGGTGCGGTGACCCGGACATTGCACCTGGCGTACCCGGACACGCTGGCAACCAGGAAGCAAGGGGGCGCCCTTGAGTGCTAGCACTCTCATGTATAGAGTGCTAGATGGCAATCGGCTAACCCCTGCGTCGGCACCCGCGACGACGGCGCGAGGGCGCGGACGAATGCCGAATCACCTGGTAATTCGGACGGTTCCGGGGCACGCCCCGGACCGACCGCCAACTCCGGTCCGGGCGAGCGTCCCGGGCTCTGATCCAAATAGTGGAGGGCTCCAATCGTGGCGAAGGTGAACATCAAGCCACTCGAGGACAAGATTCTCGTGCAGGCCAACGAGGCCGAGACCACGACCGCGTCCGGTCTGGTCATTCCTGACACCGCCAAGGAGAAGCCGCAGGAGGGCACCGTCGTTGCCGTCGGCCCTGGCCGGTGGGACGAGGACGGCGAGAAGCGGATCCCGCTGGACGTTGCGGAGGGTGACACCGTCATCTACAGCAAGTACGGCGGCACCGAGATCAAGTACAACGGCGAGGAATACCTGATCCTGTCGGCACGCGACGTGCTGGCCGTCGTTTCCAAGTAGTAGAGCGTGTTCCGCCCCGGCGATCCCCGTGCTCACCACGGGTGATTTCCGGGGCGGCATGCGTTAGCGGACTAGCCCTGCGTAGAGGAGCCTGATGAGCAAGCTGATCGAATACGACGAAACCGCGCGTCGCGCCATGGAGGTCGGCATGGACAAGCTGGCCGACACCGTGCGGGTGACGCTGGGGCCGCGCGGCCGGCATGTGGTGCTGGCCAAGGCGTTTGGCGGACCCACGGTTACCAACGACGGCGTCACGGTGGCACGTGAGATCGAGCTGGAAGATCCGTTTGAAGACTTGGGCGCCCAGCTGGTGAAGTCGGTGGCCACCAAGACCAACGATGTGGCCGGTGACGGCACCACCACCGCAACCATCTTGGCGCAGGCACTGATCAAGGGCGGCCTGAGGCTAGTGGCCGCCGGCGTCAACCCGATCGCGCTCGGCGTGGGAATCGGCAAGGCCGCCGACGCGGTATCCGAGGCGCTGCTGGCATCGGCCACGCCGGTGTCCGGCAAGACCGGCATCGCGCAGGTGGCGACGGTGTCCTCGCGCGACGAGCAGATCGGTGACCTGGTTGGCGAAGCGATGAGCAAGGTCGGCCACGACGGCGTGGTCAGCGTCGAAGAATCCTCGACGCTGGGCACCGAGTTGGAGTTCACCGAGGGTATCGGCTTCGACAAGGGCTTCTTGTCGGCATACTTCGTTACCGACTTCGATAACCAGCAGGCGGTGCTCGAGGACGCGTTGATCCTGCTGCACCAAGACAAGATCAGCTCGCTTCCCGATCTGTTGCCATTGCTGGAAAAGGTTGCAGGAACGGGTAAGCCACTACTGATCGTGGCTGAAGACGTGGAGGGCGAAGCGTTGGCGACGCTGGTCGTCAACGCGATTCGCAAGACGTTGAAAGCGGTCGCGGTCAAGGGGCCGTACTTCGGTGACCGCCGTAAGGCGTTCCTTGAGGACCTGGCGGTGGTGACGGGTGGCCAGGTGGTCAACCCCGACGCCGGCATGGTGCTGCGCGAGGTGGGCTTGGAGGTGCTGGGCTCGGCCCGACGCGTGGTGGTCAGCAAGGACGACACGGTCATTGTCGACGGCGGCGGCACCGCAGAAGCGGTGGCCAACCGGGCGAAGCACTTGCGTGCCGAGATCGACAAGAGCGATTCGGATTGGGATCGGGAAAAGCTTGGCGAGCGGCTGGCCAAACTGGCCGGCGGGGTTGCTGTCATCAAGGTGGGTGCCGCCACCGAGACCGCACTCAAGGAGCGCAAGGAAAGCGTCGAGGATGCGGTCGCGGCCGCCAAGGCCGCGGTCGAGGAGGGCATCGTCCCTGGTGGGGGAGCCTCGCTCATCCACCAGGCCCGCAAGGCGCTGACCGAACTGCGTGCGTCGCTGACCGGTGACGAGGTCCTCGGTGTCGACGTGTTCTCCGAAGCCCTTGCCGCGCCGTTGTTCTGGATCGCCGCCAACGCTGGCTTGGACGGCTCGGTGGTGGTCAACAAGGTCAGCGAGCTACCCGCCGGGCATGGGCTGAACGTGAACACCCTGAGCTATGGTGACTTGGCCGCTGACGGCGTCATCGACCCGGTCAAGGTGACTAGGTCGGCGGTGTTGAACGCGTCATCGGTTGCCCGGATGGTACTCACCACCGAGACGGTCGTGGTCGACAAGCCGGCCAAGGCAGAAGATCACGACCATCACCACGGGCACGCGCACTGAACTCCGGTCAGCAGACGCAAAAGCCCCCGACACGCCGAGCGTGCGGGGGCTTTAGCGTCTGCTCGCGCGGCTTAAGCTGTGCGGCGGATGCCGCGGGTGCGTCCCATGGTGCCCTTGAGGAGTAGGTCGCGCTCGGATTCGGACAGGCCACCCCAAACGCCATAGGGCTCACCGACCTCTAACGCATGGGATCGGCACGCCTCGATCACGGGGCAGCGCCGACACATTTCCTTGGCGCGTTGTTCGCGCTGCGTTCGGGCACGGCCACGCTCGCCGTCGGGATGGAAGAACATCGATGAGTCCATGCCGCGACACAGGCCTTGCAATTGCCAGTTCCAGATGTCTGCGTTGGGTCCCGGTAGCTGCTCCGGCTGTGGCATTGCTGATTCCCTCTCTGCACGACACGCCCAAGTGGAGGTTGGGTTCGCGGACGCGCGAGTTGTGCAACTGAAGTGGAGTGGCGTCACCGATGACTACCGTCAAGGATAGACGCTAGGGGCGCTGCCGAATTTCCGTCAATAGGCGTCCGTTGGCGTGCAATATCGGACCGTTGCGTGAGAATTAACTCTGCGTTCATCTGCGCCGCATTCGCCGCCTGCGCCGCATGCTATCCCGGGCGGATAGATGAGGTATTTGCCCAGGTCATCCCATGCTGTGAGTACGCCTAAATTAGCGCAAAGAAAGCTGTGAGTAATATGCCGTTAACGAAGAAACCACCAACTTTTTACTGATGAAGGCACGGCTATCACGGTGAATGAAACTCCTCACGCTCCGGTGGTTGAGCAAGTGTTGGTCGCTGCCGCCTTCGGAAACCAGCCGGGCAGCTGGCCGCTACCGACGGCGATCACGCCGCACCACTTGTGGTTGCGCGCCGTGGCCGCTGGTGGGCAGGGTCGTTACGCCCACGCCTATGGCGACCTGTCGGTGCTGCGACGCCTGGTGCCGGCGGGCCCGTTGGCATCGCTGGCGCATAGTACGCAGGGATCGTTGTTGCGGCAGCTTGGTTGGCACACGCTGGCGCGCGGCTGGGATGGTCGTGCCTTGGCGTTGGCCGGCGCCGATCGGGAAGCTGGTGCCGATGCACTGATCGGGCTGGCGGCCGATGCGCTTGGCGTCGGCCGCTTCGCCGCCGCGGGGGCATTGTTAGATCGCGCGGATCCGTTGGTGGTGTCCCCGCTCGTGGCGGACCGCCTGGCGGTGCGTCGGCGGTGGGTGGCCGCCGAGTTGGCGATGGCCACCGGCGACGGCGCAACTGCTGTCCGCCATGCCGAGGAAGCGGTCGAGCTGACGCAGGCCATGGCCGTCGCGTCGGCGCGCCACCGCGTCAAAAGCGACGTGGTGTTGGCCGCCGCGCTGTGCAGTGCTGGCGCCGTCGCGCGAGCACGCGCCGTCGGTGAAGAGGCTCTCGATGCCACCGCCCGGTTTGGGCTCTTGCCGCTGCGGTGGGCGCTGGCATGCTTGCTGATCGATATCGGCACCGTCACGTTTTCAGCACAACAGCTGCGCGAACTCACCAAAATACGCAATATTTGCGCAGGCCAGGTGCGGCGCGCCGGTGGATGCTGGCGTACCGCTTAAAACGCGGTTGGGCCGTTATGGTCGATCCGGGAGTTAGCCCGGGATGTGTCCGCTTCGTAACGTTGGAGATATCGCCGTCGATGACAATGCAAGGGGAACGTCTCGACGCTGTGGTTGCGGAGGCCGTGGCAGGAGACCGGAACGCGCTTCGGGAGGTGCTGGAGACCATCCGCCCGATCGTCGTGCGATATTGCCGAGCGCGAGTCGGCACGGTCGAGCGGAGCGGCCTGTCAGCAGATGACGTGGCACAGGAGGTGTGCTTGGCCACCATAACGGCGCTGCCGCGCTATCGGGACCGCGGCCGGCCATTCCTGGCGTTTCTGTACGGCATCGCGGCGCACAAGGTTGCCGACGCCCATCGGGCAGCCGGCCGTGACCGGGCCTATCCCGCCGAAACGCTTCCTGAGCGCTGGTCAGCCGACGCCGGCCCGGAGCAGATGGCCATCGAGGCCGATTCGGTCACCCGGATGAACGAATTGCTTGAGATCTTGCCGGCCAAGCAACGCGAGATCCTCATTCTGCGTGTTGTCGTCGGCCTGTCCGCGGAAGAGACCGCCGCCGCCGTCGGCAGCACCACGGGGGCGGTCCGGGTGGCCCAACACCGTGCACTTCAGCGGCTGAAGGACGAGATTGTTGCGGCAGGTGACTATGCGTGAATTTGGTAATCCCCTTGGCGATCGGCCGCCATTGGATGAGCTGGCCCGCACCGATCTGCTGCTCGACGCACTCGCCGAACGGGAGGAGGTTGACTTCGCGGATCCTCGCGATGACGCGTTGGCCGCCCTGCTCGGACAGTGGCGCGACGACTTGAGGTGGCCGCCGGCCAGTGCCCTGGTTTCACAGGACGAGGCCGTCGCCGCGTTGCGCGCCGGGGTAGCGCAACGGCGACGGGCTCGTCGCAGCCTGGCGGCCGTCGGGTCGGTGGCCGCGGCGCTGTTGGTGCTGAGCGGGTTCGGCGCCGTGGTGGCCGATGCTCGCCCCGGGGACCTGTTGTACGGCCTGCACGCGATGATGTTCAACCGATCGCGGGTCAGCGACGATCAGATCGTGCTGTCGGCCAAGGCCAATCTGGCGAAGGTCGAGCAAATGATTGCCCAAGGCCAATGGGCCGAGGCGCAGGATGAGCTGGCTGAGGTCAGCAGCACCGTGCAGGCCGTGACTGACGGTAGCCGCCGGCAGGACCTGATCAACGAGGTGAACCTGCTGAATACCAAGGTGGAGACGCGCGACCCGAACGCCACGCTGCGGCCCGGCTCGCCGTCCAACCCTGCGGCTCCGGGTTCGGTGGGAAACTCGTGGACTCCGCTGGCTCCAGTCGTCGAGCCGCCGACCCCCCCGACGCCTGCATCGGCAGCTGAACCGTCGATGTCGGCAGGCGTCTCGGAGAGCCCCATGCCGAACTCCACGTCCACGGTGGCAGCCAGCCCCAGCACGCCGTCATCAAAACCCGAGCCGGGCTCAATTGACCCCTCGTTGGAACCCGCCGACGAGGCGACGAATCCGGCGGGGCAGCCAGCACCGGAAACGCCGGTGAGTCCGACGCACTAGCGAGCGCGATCAGCGGCGGCGGAACCTGTCCGCGTCTGGTGCTGCCTCGTTGAGCGAAGCATCGGCATATCCCCGGCAGTAATCCCAGGTGACGTAGGAGTCCGGTTCGGGATCGTAGGCCGGCTCGTGCGGGCGGACGGTGCCGTCGATAAGCAGTTGCAACAGATTGGAACGCAGCATGTCCCAGTCGTGATAGTGGTCTTGCTGGCACTCGTCGCAGCACACTACAAGTCCACGAATTCCCTTGTGCGCCAACAGAGCTTCGTATACGGCCAGATCGGCCAAGTCGGCCTCGACGGCCATCCGCTCTTGTTGATCGAGGGGCTGGCCAGGCTCGACTGCCTCCAGTGCGGCCGACGGGTCACAGGGGTCGTCGGCAAACGGATCGGGCGGCAAACCCGGCGGCAGGTGGTCGCGCACCCCTCTACACTACGCAAGCACGCGGTGATAACGCCAGAAATTGAGTTCTCGCTTCGTGTCGGGCTGACCACACGCTGGCGCAGCCTCGTCGCGGTGTGATTGTCCGGTTCTTCTCGGCCAGCGCTGCGGCGCGCATCGTCACCGGGCGGTTACGAGCCGATAGGATGGGCTTCTCACTGAAAACATGCGTATGGAGGGCCCCACCGATGTCCCGTGGCATGTCCGGCCTGGAAGACAGCTCCGACCTGGTGGTCAGCCCGTACGTTCGCATGGGCGGCCTGACTACTGACCCGGTGCCCACCGGCGGCGACGACCCGCACAAGGTGGCGATGCTGGGGCTGACATTCGACGACGTCTTGTTGTTGCCGGCGGCTTCCGACGTGGTGCCCGCCACCGCGGATACCTCCAGCCAGCTCACCAAGAAGATCAGGCTCAAGGTGCCACTGGTCAGCTCGGCGATGGACACCGTCACCGAGTCGCGTATGGCCATCGCGATGGCACGGGCGGGTGGCATGGGGGTGTTGCACCGCAACCTGCCCGTTGCCGAGCAAGCCGGCCAGGTCGAGATGGTGAAGCGATCCGAGGCCGGCATGGTCACCGATCCCGTCACCTGCCGGCCGGACAACACCTTGGCCCAGGTCGATGCGCTGTGCGCCCGGTTCCGGATCTCCGGGTTGCCGGTGGTCGACGACGACGGTGCGCTGGTGGGCATCATCACCAACCGTGACATGCGGTTTGAGGTCGACCAGTCCAAGCAGGTCGCCGAGGTGATGACCAAAGCCCCGCTGATCACCGCTCAAGAGGGTGTCAGTGCGTCCGCGGCGCTGGGCCTGTTGCGCCGCAACAAGATCGAGAAGCTGCCCGTGGTCGACGGCCGCGGCCGGCTGACCGGGCTGATCACCGTCAAGGACTTCGTCAAGACCGAGCAACACCCGCTGGCCACCAAGGACAGCGACGGCCGGCTGCTGGTGGGGGCGGCCGTCGGCGTCGGCGGCGATGCCTGGGTGCGCGCCATGATGTTGGTCGACGCTGGGGTCGACGTGCTGGTCGTGGACACCGCGCACGCGCACAACCGGTTGGTGCTCGACATGGTGGGCAAACTCAAGTCCGAAGTCGGCGACCGGGTTGAGGTGGTAGGCGGCAACGTCGCCACCAGGTCCGCGGCCGCGGCCCTGGTCGACGCCGGAGCCGACGCGGTGAAAGTCGGCGTGGGGCCGGGGTCGATCTGCACGACGAGGGTGGTGGCCGGGGTGGGCGCGCCGCAGATCACGGCGATCTTGGAAGCTGTAGCGGCTTGTCGTCCTGCTGGCGTGCCGGTGATCGCCGACGGCGGACTGCAGTACTCCGGCGACATCGCCAAGGCGCTGGCCGCCGGTGCGTCGACGGCCATGCTGGGCTCGCTGCTGGCCGGCACAGCCGAGGCGCCCGGTGAGCTGATCTTCGTGAACGGCAAGCAGTACAAGAGTTATCGCGGCATGGGATCACTGGGTGCCATGCGAGGGCGTGGGGGGGCGACGTCGTATTCCAAGGATCGCTACTTCGCCGACGACGCGCTGTCGGAAGACAAACTGGTGCCGGAAGGGATCGAGGGGCGGGTGCCGTTCCGTGGTCCGCTGTCGTCGGTGATCCACCAGTTGACCGGTGGCCTGCGCGCCGCGATGGGCTACACCGGGTCGCCCACCATCGAGGTGCTACAGCAGGCGCAATTCGTCCGGATCACACCCGCGGGCCTCAAGGAGAGTCATCCCCACGACGTCGCGATGACCGTCGAGGCGCCCAACTACTACGCGCGCTAACGGCGACCTGGATATCTAGATGGTCGAGATCGGCATGGGCCGCACCGCCCGCCGCACCTATGAACTCAGCGAGATTAGCATCGTGCCGTCGCGGCGCACCCGCTCGTCGAAGGACGTCTCCACGGCCTGGCAGCTGGACGCCTACCGGTTCGAGATCCCAGTGGTGGCACACCCCACCGATGCCCTGGTGTCCCCGGAGTTCGCGATCGAGCTCGGCCGGCTGGGCGGGCTGGGCGTGCTCAACGGCGAGGGGCTGATCGGCCGCCACCTCGATGTCGAGGCAAAAATCGCCCAACTCTTGGAAGCTGCAGCGGCCGACCCCGAACCGTCGACGGCGATCCGGTTGCTGCAGGAGCTGCACGCGGCACCGCTAAATCCCGACCTGTTGGGTGCCGCGGTGGCTCGCATCCGCGAGGCCGGGGTGACCACCGCGGTGCGGGTGAGCCCGCAAAACGCCCAGTGGCTGACACCGGTACTGGTTGCGGCCGGTATTGACTTGCTGGTCATCCAGGGGACCATCGTCTCCGCCGAGCGCGTCGCCAGCGACGGCGAGCCGCTCAACCTGAAGACCTTCATCTCCGAGCTCGACATACCGGTCGTCGCCGGCGGGGTGCTCGACCACCGCACCGCGCTGCATCTGATGCGCACCGGCGCCGCCGGCGTCATCGTTGGCTACGGCTCCACCCAGGGGGTGACGACGACCGACGAGGTGCTGGGCATCAGCGTGCCGATGGCGACCGCGATCGCCGACGCTGCCGCCGCGCGGCGCGACTACCTCGACGAGACGGGCGGCCGCTACGTGCACGTGTTGGCCGACGGCGACATCCACACTTCCGGCGAGTTGGCCAAGGCCATCGCCTGCGGCGCCGACGCGGTGGTGCTGGGTACCCCGTTAGCCGAATCGGCCGAGGCGCTCGGCGAGGGATGGTTCTGGCCGGCCGCGGCGGCGCACCCGTCGTTGCCGCGGGGGGCGTTGCTGCAGATCGCGGTCGGCGAGCGGCCGCCGCTGGCGCGGGTGCTGGGCGGGCCGTCGGACGACCCGTTCGGCGGCCTGAATCTGGTCGGTGGGCTACGCCGATCGATGGCCAAGGCCGGGTATTGCGACCTCAAGGAGTTCCAGAAGGTCGGCCTGACCGTTGGGGGCTGACGCCACCTGAGAGACTGATTAACTGGCCCGATGTAAAGGGGGTCATACTGCAGCGATGAAGCCGGATTACGACGTCCTGATTATTGGATCGGGTTTCGGGGGCAGCGTCACCGCGCTGCGGCTGACGGAAAAGGGCTACCGGGTCGGCGTGCTGGAGGCCGGCCGCCGGTTCTCCGACGAGGAGTTCGCCAAGACGTCGTGGGACCTGCGCAAGTTTCTCTGGGCGCCGAGGTTGGGCTGCTATGGCATTCAACGTATCCACCCGCTGCGCAACGTGATGATCCTGGCCGGCGCCGGGGTGGGCGGGGGCTCCCTCAACTACGCCAACACGTTGTACGTGCCGCCGGAGCCGTTCTTCGCCGACCAGCAGTGGTCACACATCACCGACTGGCGTGGCGAGCTGATGCCGCACTACCAGCAGGCGCAGCGGATGCTCGGGGTGGTGCAAAACCCGACCTTCACCGACGCCGACCGCATCGTCAAGGAGGTCGCCGACGAGATGGGGTTTGGCGACACCTGGGTGCCGACCCCGGTTGGAGTGTTCTTCGGCCCCGACGGCACCAAGACGCCCGGCAAGACCGTGCCCGATCCCTACTTCGGCGGTGCCGGGCCGGCGCGCACCGGCTGCCTGGAATGCGGCTGCTGTATGACGGGCTGTCGCCACGGTGCCAAGAACACCCTGGTGAAAAACTACCTTGGCCTCGCGGAATCAGCTGGCGCGCAAGTGATTCCGATGACCACGGTGAAGGGGTTTGAGCGGCGGTCCGACGGGTTGTGGGAGGTCCGCACAGTGCGAACCGGCAGTTGGCTGCGCCGGGATCGGCGCACCTTCACCGCAACGCAGCTGGTGCTGGCCGCGGGCACCTGGGGGACCCAGCATCTGCTGTTCAAGATGCGGGATAGGGGTCGGCTCCCTGGTCTCTCGAAGCGATTGGGTGTCCTTACCCGCACCAACTCAGAATCGATCGTCGGGGCCGCCACCTTGAAGGTCAATCCGGACCTGGACCTGACCCACGGCGTGGCGATCACGTCGTCGATTCACCCGACGGCCGACACCCACATCGAACCCGTGCGCTACGGCAAAGGCTCCAACGCGATGGGGCTGCTGCAGACCTTGATGACCGACGGCTCCGGTCCGCAGGGCACCGATGTGCCGCGCTGGAGGCAGTTGCTGCAGACCGCCAGTCAGGATCCGCGCGGCACCATCCGGATGCTCAATCCCCGGCAATGGAGCGAGCGCACCGTGATCGCGCTGGTCATGCAGCACCTGGACAACTCGATCACCACGTTCACCAAGCGCGGGAAGCTGGGTATCCGCTGGTACTCGAGCAAGCAGGGACACGGCGAGCCGAACCCTACATGGATCCCGATCGGCAACCAGGTCACCCGTCGCATCGCCGCCAAAATCGACGGCGTGGCCGGCGGCACCTGGGGTGAGCTGTTCAACATCCCGCTCACCGCGCACTTTCTCGGCGGCGCGGTGATCGGCGACGACCCCGAGCACGGCGTCATCGACCCCTATCACCGGGTCTATGGCTATCCGACGCTGTACGTGGTTGACGGTGCGGCGATCTCGGCGAACCTGGGTGTCAACCCGTCGCTGTCCATCGCCGCTCAAGCCGAGCGGGCCGCCTCGCTGTGGCCGAACAAGGGCGAAACCGACCGGCGGCCACCGCAGGGTGAGCCCTATCGTCGGCTGGCGCCGATCCAACCGGCGCACCCGGTGGTGCCTGCCGACGCCCCGGGCGCGCTGCGGTGGTTGCCGATCGATCCGGTCAGCAACGCGGGCTGAGGCATCAGGAAGCGTGCGGTCGTTGGATATGGTCACCGGACTGCGCCGGGTGAGGCGGTGACGAAGCCGACCTCACGGCATCCGCTCAACAATCGGTGGTCGTAGGTGACGAAGGCTGTCAGTTCCCGCTTGATCTGGGCTGCGGCCGCGAGGTGAATCGCGTCGAGAGAACGTAGGGTGGCCGGTCCGATCGTTTCAGCTAGACCGATCACCGGTTCGGTGAGCGGGAGGATGTCGAGCCCGTCGAGTAGGTAACGCGCACGCTCAGTTTGGCCTGGTTGTCCGTATCGGGCAACGACTCTCATCGACTCGACCCGGCCAAGGGTGCTTGTCGCCGCGTCCTCGCCCTGGCCGCTTTGCGCGGTCAGCCATGTCCGCAGTTCGGTCGTCTCGGGCTCGGAGATGAGCAGCTTAGTCAGGGCCGAGGTGTCCATATAGATCACTGCTCGTCGCGCATTTCGTTGAGAACATCGGACAGGGTGCGCTTGCGGCCGCGCGCCGGTTCGGCGGTGACGTCGAGAAGGTTTTGTGGACGACGAGCCGGAATCAGGACACCTGATTCAATCAGGGCTTCGCGAGAACGCTCCGCGGCCTGCACCGGGATGAGTCGGGCCACAAGTCTTCCTTTGTTGGTGACGCCAAGTTCCTCGCCGGCTTCAACCCGGGCGAGGTATCGCGATGCGTGCTGTCTTAGTTCTCGGATTCCGATTGCCTCCACAAGCCCAACGGTAGCACGCATGGTGCTACATAATTGCGTTGCGCTTACTGGTTGATCAGCCAGCGATCTCCATCGGCGCCCCGCTGATCACCCGGCTAGCCTGCCCGTACACGTCGACGGGCACGTCGCCCATCAAGGTGACCCGGTGCATCAGCCGGTGCTGGTCGTCGTAGTCGTCGATCGCCCGGTGTTGGGTGGCCCGGTTGTCCCAGATGGCTACGTCGCCCGGCGCCCAGTTCCAGCGGATGGTGTTTTCGGGCATGGTGATTCGCCGTTGCAGCACTTCGAATAACACCCTTGATTCGTGGCTGTCCAACCCGACGAAGCTGCGCACGAAGTCGCCCGCTAGCAGCGTGCGCTCACCGGTCTCCGGGTGTACCCGCACCACGGGATGCTCGGTGCGGAAGTCCGGCTTCTCGAACACCTGACGGAAGGCCCGCTGCGCCGCGGTCAGCGGTTTGGTCGTGACGTAGTCATAGCGGTTGGTGTGCAGCGCCCACAGGTTTTCGGTGAGGCACTTGAGCGGCTCGGGCAGCTCCGCGTAGGCCGCGGCGGTGTTGGCCCACAACGTCGACCCGCCATAGCTGGGCAGGGAGACCGCGCGCAGTACCGAGGCGGCCGGATAGTTGGCGGCGAACGTGACGTCGGTGTGCCAGCGGTTCGCCTTGCCGAACTCGGAGTTGATCGGCGTGATGATCGGTGCATCGTCGGCGAGGGCGATCGCGGCCGGGTGGCCGATCGGGGTGCCCAGTAACCCGGCAAACGCCAGCTGCTCGGCGTCATCGAGTTGGTGCTGACCGCGGAAGAAGACCACCTTGTGGGCCAGTAGTGCCGCGCGAATCTCGTTGACTGCGGCGGGGTCCAGATCGCCTCCGAGGCGCACCCCGTCGATTTGGGCGCCGATACGGCTGCCCAGCTTCTTCACGGTAATCAGATCTGTCATTGCTGGCGTCCTCAATGAATGGTTAGTGTAGTCAGATGACTACATCGGTTACTGTAGCCGGATGACTACGCGTCCGGCAACCGACCGCCGCAAGATGCCCACTGGGCGGGAAGAGGTAGCGGCCGCAATCCTGCAGGCCGCCACCGACCTGTTCGCCGAGCGTGGGCCAGCCGCGACGTCGATTCGCGACATCGCCGCTCGATCCAAGGTCAACCACGGGCTGGTGTTTCGTCACTTCGGCACCAAGGACCAACTGGTTGGGGCCGTGCTCGATCACCTGGGCACGAAGCTGACCAGACTGTTGCACTCCGAGGCGCCCGCTGACATCATCGAACGGGCTCTCGACCGACATGGGCGGGTCTTAGCCCGGGCACTGCTGGACGGATATCCCGTGGGCCAGCTGCAACAGCGATTTCCCAATGTTGCGGAGCTGCTCGACGCGGTACGGCCTCGCTACGACAGCGACTTGGGCGCGCGGCTGGCGGTCGCGCACGCCCTTGCGCTGCAATTCGGTTGGCGGCTCTTTGCGCCCATGCTGCGCTCGGCGACGGGTATCGACGAGCTGACCGGTGACGAACTACGGCTGTCCGTGAACGATGCGGTAGCCCGGATCCTGGAACCGCACTGACTGATGTCCCTGCGCTGGCCCCAGCGTGGCCGTCCGGTATGCGTCGGCCCTGAAGTAGGGTGAGCTGGTGTTGGGGGCTCCGCTGATGGGCGCTGGGCAGGCTGGCGGGGGCGAGTCGTGACGATATTGATCCTGACCGACAACGTCCACGCCCATGCTCTGGCGGTCGATCTGCAGGCCAGGCATGGCGATATGGACGTCTATCAGTCCCCCATCGGCCAGCTGCCGGGTGTCCCGCGATGTGATGTCGCAGAGCGCGTCGCGGAAATCGTGGAGCGGTATGACCTCGTCCTTTCCTTCCACTGTAAACAGAGGTTTCCCGCCGCTTTGATCGATGGGGTCAGGTGTGTGAATGTTCATCCGGGTTTCAACCCCTACAACCGCGGCTGGTTTCCCCAGGTCTTCTCGATCATCGACGGGCAAAAAGTCGGCGTGACGATCCACGAGATCGACGATCAGTTGGACCATGGTCCGATCATCGCCCAGCGGGAATGCGCGATCGAGTCGTGGGATTCCTCGGGAAGTGTCTACGCCCGGCTGATGGACATCGAGCGTGAGTTGGTGCTGGAACATTTCGACGCCATCCGGGACGGCAGCTACACGGCTAAATCGCCGGCCACCGAGGGCAACCTCAACCTGAAAAAGGATTTCGAACAACTCCGGCGGCTAGACCTGAACGAGCGCGGAACGTTTGGGCATTTCCTGAATCGCCTGCGCGCGTTGACCCATGATGATTTCCGCAACGCTTGGTTCGTCGATGCGTCAGGCCGCAAGGTGTTTGTCCGCGTCGTGCTCGAACCGGAGAAGCCCGCGGAAGCCTAACCACCGCCTCGAGGTTATGTTAGCCTTCCCTTATTTGATGACTATGATCACTCCACCTACCTTCGACGTTGCGTTCATCGGCAGCGGGGCCGCGTGCTCTATGACTCTGCTGGAAATGGCCGATGCCCTGCTGAGCAGCCCCTCGGCATCGCCCAAGTTGCGCATCGCGGTGGTGGAGCGAGACGAGCAGTTCTGGTGCGGAATCCCCTATGGCCAACGCTCCAGCATCGGATCGCTGGCCATTCAGAAGCTCGACGATTTCGCCGACGAGCCGGAAAAGGCCGCCTACCGGATCTGGCTGGAGCAGAACAAGCAGCGCTGGCTGGCGTTCTTCCAGGCAGAGGGCGGTGCGGCCGCGGCCCGCTGGATCTGCGACAACCGCGACGCATTGGACGGCAACCAGTGGGGGGAGCTCTACCTGCCGCGGTTTCTCTTCGGTGTATTTCTGTCGGAGCAGATGATTGCCGCCATCGCCGCGCTCGGCGAGCGTGACCTGGCCGAAATCGTCACCATCCGCGCTGAGGCCATGAGCGCCCACTCCGCAGACGGCCACTACCGAATCGGCCTCCGCCCGTCTGGAAACGGTCCAACGGCAATTGCTGCAGGCAAAGTGGTTGTGGCCATTGGCAGCCCCCCGACCAAAGCCATCCTTGCGAGCGATTCCGAACCCGCATTCACCTATATCAACGATTTCTACTCCCCCGGCGGGGAGAGCAACGTTGCGCGACTGCGCGATTCGCTCGACCGCGTCGAGTCGTGGGAGAAGCGCAACGTACTGGTCGTGGGTTCCAACGCCACCTCGCTGGAAGCGCTCTACCTAATGCGTCACGACGCGCGCATCCGCGCACGCGTCCGGTCCATCACCGTCATCTCGCGCTCCGGCGTGCTGCCCTACATGATCTGCAATCAGCCGCCGGAGTTTGACTTCCCGCGGCTGCGCACGCTGCTCTGTACGGAAGCGATCGCCGCGGCGGATCTCATGTCCGCGATCCGCGACGATCTCGCGACGGCCGAAGAACGCTCGTTGAACCTGGCCGATTTGTACGACGCCGTTGCCGCCCTGTTTGGGCAGGCGCTGCACAAGATGGATCTCGTGCAGCAGGAAGAGTTCTTCTGCGTGCACGGCATGAACTTCACCAAGTTGGTGCGGCGTGCGGGACGCGATTGCCGCCAGGCATCCGAGGAGCTAGCCGCGGACGGCACGCTGAGCCTGCTCGCCGGCGAAGTACTGCGCGTGGATGCCTGCGCGTCCGGCCAGCCGTTCGCCACCATGACCTACCGAGCCGCGGGAGCCGAGCATACCCACCCCGTCCCCTTCGCTGCGGTGGTGAATTGTGGCGGTTTCGAGGAGCTGGACACGTGTTCCTCGCCGTTCCTGGTCAGCGCGATGCAGAACGGGCTGTGCCGCCCGAACCGCACCAACCGTGGCCTTCTGGTTAACGACGACTTCGAGGCCAGCCCAGGTTTTTGCGTCATCGGGCCCCTAGTCGGCGGCAATTTCACTCCCAAGATCCGTTTTTGGCACGTCGAGAGCGCACCGCGCGTCCGGTCGCTGGCGAAATCGCTGGCGGCCAGCCTGCTTGCTTCGCTCCAGCCCGTCGCACTGGCCCCATGCTGAACGCGCCGTGCCGGTCACCGAGCCGGGCTTGACAGGCTGCTTCAATGCGCCGCACCTTCCTCATCTGCCCCACGCGTACCGACCCGGACCGACTACGCGAGGCGGCCATATCGCTAGCCCTGTGGCGCCGGGACGAATGAGGCGGGTGAGACACCAGGGAACGTGCACCGTGCGTGCCGGGTCGCCCACGCGTGGACAGCCGGGGTCACTCCCCGGGGGTGACATTCTTAAGAGGTAAGGCTAACCTCAAGTTCGACATGATGCGGTTCTCGCGGTAACTGCTTCAGGCGCCGATGCCAACGATGGTGCGACGAAGTGCGCTGCGGAAACTGTCCCGACGCGCTGCAAACGGACCTTGAGCTCTGCATATATGAAGATCCGAACGTTATCCGGCTCGGTGCTGGAGCCGCCGTCCGCAGTACGCGCGACCCCAGGCACGTCCATGTTAAAACTCGAGCCGGGTGGCTCGACGATCCCCAAGATCCCCTTCATCCGCCCGAGCTTTCCCGGGCCAGCCGAGCTCGCCGAGGACTTCGTACAGATCGCCCAGGCTAACTGGTACACGAACTTCGGTCCGAACGAGCGGCGGTTTGCCCGCGCCCTGCGCGACTATCTGGGACCTCATCTGCACGTTGCTACCCTCGCCAACGGCACCCTGGCACTCCTCGCGGCGCTCCACGTCAGTTTCGGCGCCGGTACGCGGGACCGCTACCTGCTGATGCCGTCGTTCACGTTCGTCGGCGTGGCTCAGGCTGCGCTATGGACTGGGTACCGTCCCTGGTTCATCGACATCGACGCCAACACATGGCAGCCATGCGTCCACTCCGCCCGCGCCGTCATCGAACGCTTCCGCGACCGGATCGCCGGCATCCTGCTGGCCAATGTGTTCGGCGTCGGCAATCCCCAGATCAGCGTCTGGGAGGAGCTCGCCGCCGAATGGGAGCTACCGATTGTGCTCGACTCGGCGGCCGGCTTCGGCTCCACGTACGCCGACGGCGAGCGCCTCGGTGGACGCGGTGCATGCGAGATCTTCTCCTTCCATGCGACCAAGCCGTTCGCGGTTGGTGAGGGCGGCGCTCTGGTTTCTCGCGATCCACGGCTCGTCGAGCACGCATACAAGTTCCAGAACTTCGGCTTGGTGCAAACACGCGAGTCCATCCAGCTCGGAATGAACGGCAAGCTGTCGGAGATCAGCGCCGCTATTGGCCTACGCCAACTAGTCGGGCTTGATCGCCGCCTGGCAAGTCGCCGCAAGGTCCTCGAGTGCTATCGCACCGGTATGGCCGACGCGGGTGTGCGTTTCCAGGACAACGCCAATGTTGCGTCGCTCTGTTTCGCGAGCGCTTGCTGCACGTCCGCCGACCACAAGGCCGCGGTTCTGGGTAGCCTGCGTAGGCACGCGATCGAGGCGCGCGACTACTACAACCCACCGCAGCACCGACATCCGTACTTTGTGACGAATGCCGAGTTAGTCGAGTCGACCGATCTAGCCGTCACGGCGGACATTTGCTCGCGAATCGTGTCGCTGCCAGTCCACGACCACATGGCCCCGGATGACGTTGCCCGGGTCGTCGCCGCCGTGCAGGAAGCGGAGGTGCGCGGTGAATGAGACGTTCACCGGTGCCGCCCAGGTAGACGCAGACGCGTCCCCGCAAGCGGATGGTGCCCCCAGCGCGGCCCGCATCGTCACCGGGCTAAGCCGATTGCCCGGCTCCTCCTCGGGCCGCTACGCGGCCCGCATCGTCACCGGGCTCAGGCTGGATTGCCCGGCTCCTCCTCGGGCCGCTACGCGGCCCGCATCGTCACCGGGCTAAGCCGATTGCCCGGCTCCTCCTCGGGCCGCTACGCGGCCCGCATCGTCACCGGGCTCAGGCTGGATTGCCCGGCTCCTCCTCGGGCCGCTACGCGGCCCGCATCGTCACCGGGCTAAGCCGATTGCCCGGCTCCTCCTCGGGCCGCTACGCGGCCCGTATCGTCACCGGGCTAAAGCCCGGCGGTGCACTGGCTCGCGGCCTGGCGGCTGCGGTGGTGGCGGCAGCAGCGGCTTACGGGTGCGCACGGCGATGGTGGACGGTGTGTCCGTGTGCAGCGTCAGATCTTGGCCGGCGTGGCGCATGGTCAGCTGGGTGCCGGGACCGTCGCCAAGGATGAAGGTGACGTCGGTGTGGTTGGCGTCGACGATCAGCCGGAAGCCGCGCCATCGCAGCCGGAACCGCAGCCGCGAGATGCCGTCGGGCAGCTGCGGATCGATGGACAGGATGCCCTCGTCGTCGCGTAGGCCGCCGAAGCCTACGACCAGCGCCGTCCAGGCTCCGGCCAGCGAAGCCATGTGTAGGCCGTCACGGGTGTTGCGGTGCAGGTCGCGCAGGTCGATCAGGGCGGCTTCGTAGGCATAGTCGTGGGCCAACTCGAGATGGCCGACCTCGGCGCACATCACCGCCTGAGTGCAGGCCGACAACGACGAGTCGCGCACCATGCGCCGTTCGTAGTAGTCGACGTTGCGCGCCTTCTGCTCGGGCGTGAACGCGTGACTCTGCCACTGCATCGCCAGCACCAGGTCGGCCTGCTTGATCACCTGTGCGGGATACAAGCGCACGTAGGCCTCGTGCAGTAGCAACGGATAAGTGGTGTTGGCTTCGAAATCCCACTCCGCAAGGGTGGTGAACCCTTCACACTGCTGGTGGACACCGAGTTCCTCGTCGTAGGGAATGTTGGCGGCGTCGGCCGCGTCGCGCCAGGCGGCCATCTCCTCGGTGGTGACACCCATGGCCTCCGCCGCCTCGGGGTGGCGCAAGCAAGCATCGGCGGCGGTGTGCAGATTGTGCGCCGCCATCAGATTCGTGAACACGTTGTCGCGGACGACCGCCGTGTACTCGTCGGGACCGGTGACCCCGTCGAGGTGCCAGACGCCGTGGCGGTCGTGGTGCCCGAGCGAGAGCCACAGCCGGGCGGTCTCGATCAGCACCGCAAGGCCGCATTCCTCCTCCAGCGAACCGTCGCCGGTGACGATGCGGTACCGCTCGAACGCCATCGCGATGTCGGCGTTGATGTGCCAGGCCGCCGTGCCGGCCGGCCAGTAGGCCGAGGACTCCTGTCCGCGGATGGTCCGCCAGGGAAAGGCGGCACCTTCCAGGCCGAGCTCGGCCGCCCGCTCCTTGGCCAGGTCCAACGTCGACGCCCGCCACCGCAGCGCGTCGGCGACCGCATGCGGTGCGGTGTAGGTGAGCACCGGTAGCACGAAACCTTCGGTGTCCCAAAAGGCGTGGCCGTCATACCCGGTTCCGGTGAGCCCCTTGCTGGGGATCGCGCGGCGTTCGGCGCGCGCGCTGGCCTGCAACAGGTGAAATAACCCGAAACGCACCGCTTGCTGACATTCCGGGTCGCCCTCGACCTCCACGTCCGCGCTGTCCCAGAAGTCGTCGAGGTAGGCGCGTTGCGCGTCCAGCAGCCCCTGCCAGCCGCTGTAGCGGGCACCGTGCAGCGCGCCGGCGGCCTGGTCGCGCAGCGCCGGGCGGGAGCGCAGGCTGGACCAGCCATAGGCCAGGTATTTGACGATGCGCAGCTTCTGTCCCGGGCGCAGCCCGCAGATCACGGTGGTTCGGGCCAGGTCCGGGCGGGCGTCGGTGGTGATCTCGACCCGCCCGGGAACCTCGACCTCGTGTTCCATCCCTGCGGCCATCATCAGCGCGCTGGCTCGGGTGCGGTGCATGAGAAGTGCACCCCGCTCGGTGCGTTCGTGCTCGACGGCCTGTAGCGGCCTGTCCAGGATGGCCGACACCCGCGGGTCGGCCGAGGTCTCCGGTACGTCCTCGTTGGTGACGAGTTCGGACTGCACGGTCACGCGAACGAATTCCTCGATTGCCTCGACGACGTACTCGATCGCCGCGACGCTGCGGTGGGCCAGCGACACCAGCCGGGTGGACGTCACTTTGACTTGCTTGCCCGCCGGTGAGCGCCAGTGCGCGCGGCGGGTCAGCGTCCCGGCGCGCAGGTCGAGGATCCGTTCGTGGGAGATCAATTCGCCATACCGGACGTCGAACGGCTCGTCGCCGACCAACAGGCGAAAGATCTTGCCGTTGGTGACGTCGACAACGGTCTGGCCGGCCTCCGGATATCCATAACCGGCCTCGGCGTACGGCAGCGGCCGGATTTCGTAGAAAGAGTTCAGGTAGGTGCCCGGCAGTCCGAAGGGTTCGCCCTCGTCGAGGTTGCCGCGTAATCCAATGTGCCCGTTGGACAAGGCGAATAGGGATTCGGACTGGGCCAGCAGGTTCAGGTTGAGCTTGGTCTCGCGGACCTGCCACGGTTCGACGGGGAAGGCGTCCTCGGTGATCATCGCCCGATCATGCCCTACAGCAGCTCGGCGAGATCGGTTACCACCACGTCGGCGCCATGGCGGCGCAACTGGGCGGCCTGAGCCGCCCGGCCCGTTCGGTTGATGCCCACCACTACGGCGAAGTTGCCGGCGCGGCCGGCCGCCACCCCGGACAGGGCGTCCTCGAACACCGCCGCCGCGTCGGGGGTAACCCCCAACAGTTCTGCCGCGCGCAGGAAGGAGTCGGGGGCCGGCTTGCCGGCGATGTGCTCTTCGCGCAACGTCACGCCGTCCACCCGCTGCTGGACGAACCGGTCCAGACCGGTGGTCGCGAGCACGTCGCGGGTGTTGGCGCTCGAAGACACCACGGCCACACCGAGACCCGCGGCCGTGACCGCCTCCAGGTAGCGCCGCGACCCGTCGAACACCTGGGCCCCATCGTCGCGCAGCAGCTTGTGCAACATGTCGTTCTTGCGGTTGCCCAGGCCATACACCGTCTCGGCGGCGCCCGGGTCATCCGGGGAACCGTCGGGTATTTCGATGGCGCGGCTGCTCAGAAACGATCGAACGCCGTCTTCGCGTTTCTTGCCGTCCACATACGTGTGATAGTCCGCGGCAGGGTCGAAGGGAACGAATTTTTCGCCGGTGCGCTCGGCTCGCTCGGCTAGGTAGGCGTCAAACATGGCCTTCCACGCCTTGGTATGCAGGCTCGCGGTATCGGTGAGCACACCGTCGAGGTCGAACAGGCAAGCACGCACCTTCTCGGGCAGACCCAGCACGCGGGACCTCACTTCCGGATAGTTCGGGCGATACCAGTTCGCCATGCCTGGCGGCTCTGCCCGCGTACCAAGCCTACGAGTTAGGCCCGGCTATAGTGCCGGGGCCACCTACTTCAGCACCGCGCTGATGTAGCGGCGGTCGGCGAACCGAGTTATGTGGTCGTCCGCGAAGGGCGGCAGCCCTTGGGCCGCAAAGAGTTCCTTGCCGGTGCTGGTGGTGACCTGCCAGCCGGAGCCGGCGAGGTAGTCGGCCACGTCGTTGCGTTGATCGAAGTAGATCAGCTCGGTCAAGTCCAGATCAAAGCCGCGTTCCCGCCATGCCTCGGCCGCGGATTTCATGCGCATCTTCTTCTCATCTTCCTCGGCCAGGTCGAGCACCAGTGGGCTCTGGGTGGCCAACCGGCTGTCAGGGGCGCTGAGCGCGGTAATCGCATCGAGCAGGCGGTCCTGCCCCTGTGGGGGCAGGTAGCTCAGCAACCCCTCGGCGCTGAAGGCTGTCGGTCTGGCCGGGTCGAAGCCGGCGTTCTTCAGCGCCGTCGGCCAATCGTTTCGCAGATCGACGGCCACGGCGTGCCGTTCTGCGTTGGGTTCGGCGTTCAGATTGGCGAGGGCCCGTGTCTTGAACTTGATGACTGCGGGCTGGTCGATCTCGTAGACCACCGTGCCCGGGGGCCAGGGCAGTCGGTACGCGCGGGTGTCGAGCCCAGCCGCCAGAATCACTACCTGCCGAATACCCGCCGTGGTTGCGTCACCGAAAAAGTCATCGTAGAACTTGGTCCGAATCGCGATGTTGTCGATCATCCACCGACCCCCGGTGGCGTGGTCGCCGATGTCCTCAAGCCTCAACTCGCCGCTGGCCAGCCGGGTAAACAGGTCGATGCCGACGGCGCGCACCAGCGGCTCGGCGAATGGATCATTGATCAAAGGGTTTTCGGCCCTGCTAGCCAACGCCCGGGCGGTGGCGATCATTGTGGCGGTCGCCCCCACGCTGGAGGCCAGATCCCAAGTGTCATTGTCGGTACGCGTCATCCGTCCGCTCCTGCCAAGGTCCTTTTGATTAATAGTCTGACCAGCGATCTCCAATAGTGCCTCCGCCATTGCACATTGTGCACATTTTCGCGTATTGCTGGGCAACTTGCCCATGGGCCGTGCCATGAGCGAATGCTAGATTCACGCAATGCGCGGTACCGACGAAAAGTACGGACTGCCACCGCAACCCGACAGCGACCGTATGACCCGTCGCACGCTTCCCGTTTTGGGACTCGCACACGAACTCATCACACCGACGCTGCGCCAGATGGCTGACCGCCTCGATCCCCACATGCGGCCCGTCGTGTCCTACCACCTCGGCTGGTCTGATGAACGCGGCCGTCCAGTGAACAACAACTGCGGCAAGGCAATCCGTCCTGCTTTGGTGTTTGTCGCCGCCGAAGCCGCCGGCGCCGACCCCCACTCGGCGATTCCCGGAGCCGTCTCGGTTGAACTGGTGCACAACTTCTCGCTCGTCCATGACGACCTCATGGACCGCGACGAGCACCGTCGGCACCGGCCGACGGTGTGGGCACTGTGGGGCGATGCGATGGCGCTATTGGCCGGTGATGCGATGCTGTCGCTGGCGCACGAGGTCCTGCTGGATTGCGATTCACCACACGTCGGTGCGGCGCTGCGCGCGATTTCGGAAGCCACCCGTGAGTTGATCCGTGGGCAGGCCGCCGACACCGCGTTCGAAAGCCGAACCGACGTCGCACTCGATGAGTGTCTCAAGATGGCTGAAGGCAAGACCGCAGCACTGATGGCAGCCAGCGCCGAGGTCGGCGCGTTACTCGCTGGCGCACCGCGTTCGGTGCGAGAAGCGTTGGTTGCCTACGGTCGTCACATTGGACTTGCCTTCCAATTGGTCGACGACCTGCTCGGCATTTGGGGCCGTCCTGAGATCACCGGCAAGCCGGTGTACTCGGACCTTCGCTCCCGCAAGAAAACTCTGCCCGTTACCTGGACCGTGGCGCACGGCGGTTCGGCCGGCCGCCGCCTCGCAGCGTGGCTGGTGGACGAGACGGGCAGCCAGACAGCGTCCGATGATGAGCTCGCAGCGGTCGCAGAACTGATCGAGTGCGGTGGGGGGCGCAGGTGGGCAAGCGCGGAGGCCCGCCGACACGTAACGCAAGGCATCGACATGGTGGCGCGCATCGGCATTCCCGATCGCCCGGCCGCTGAGCTTCAGGATTTGGCTCACTACATCGTCGATCGTCAGGCGTGACTGACCAACACCGTAGTTGGAGGACGGCATGACCGAGATCGAACAGGCGTATCGAATCACCGAGTCGATCACGCGCACGGCCGCCAGAAACTTCTACTACGGCATCCGACTCTTGCCGCGCGAAAAGCGAGCGGCACTATCTGCGGTCTATGCGCTCGGCCGCCGGATCGACGACGTCGCCGACGGCGAGCTGGCCCCCGAGACCAAGATCACCGAGCTCGATGCCATCAGGAAATCACTTGATAATATTGATGATTCATCCGATCCGGTGCTGGTTGCGCTGGCTGACGCGGCTCGCCGGTTTCCGGTGCCGATCGCGATGTTCGCAGAGTTGATTGACGGCGCCCGTATGGAAATCGACTGGACTGGTTGCCGCGATTTCGACGAGCTGATCGTCTACTGCCGCCGGGGGGCCGGCACGATCGGAAAGCTTTGTCTTTCCATCTTTGGACCCGTCAGCACGGCGACGTCGCGATACGCCGAGCAGTTGGGAATCGCTCTGCAGCAAACCAATATTCTGCGCGACGTTCGAGAGGACTTTTTGAATGGACGGATCTACCTGCCGCGCGACGAGCTGGACCGATTAGGCGTACGCCTCCGCCTGGACGACACCGGGGCACTCGATGACCCCGACGGACGGCTCGCGGCACTGCTGCGGTTCAGTGCCGACCGCGCCGCAGACTGGTATTCGCTGGGACTGCGGCTGATTCCACACCTCGACCGCCGCAGCGCTGCCTGCTGTGCGGCCATGTCTGGCATCTACCGCCGTCAGCTCGCCTTGATCAGAGCATCGCCGGCGGTCGTCTACGATCGGCGAATCTCTCTGTCGGGACTGAAGAAGGCCCAAGTGGCGGCGGCAGCACTGGCCTCTTCGGTAACCTGCGGACCGGCCCATGGACCGCTACCGGCCGACCTCGGGAGTCACCCCAGCCACTAGACTGACTGGCCGTGGTGCAGCCTGCTGACATCGACGTGCCTGAGACACCGGCTCGACCGGTGTTGGTGGTCGACTTCGGTGCCCAATATGCCCAGTTGATTGCCCGTCGGGTTCGAGAAGCACGGGTTTTCTCCGAGGTGATTCCGCACACCGCCTCGATCGAGGAGATCAGGGCCCGTCAGCCGGTGGCGCTCGTGCTTTCCGGTGGACCGGCCAGTGTCTACGCCGACGGCGCTCCGAAACTCGATCCGGCGCTACTGGACCTCGGTGTACCGGTTCTTGGCATCTGCTACGGGTTTCAGGCCATGGCGCAGGCGCTCGGGGGGATCGTCGCCCACACCGGCACTCGCGAATACGGTCGGACTGAACTGAAAGTCCTTGGTGGCAAACTGCATTCGGATCTTCCCGAGGTTCAGCCGGTATGGATGAGTCACGGTGACGCGGTCACGGCCGCGCCGGACGGATTCGACGTGGTGGCTAGCAGCGCCGGTGCCCCGGTGGCCGCCTTCGAGGCCTTCGACCGGCGCCTGGCCGGGGTGCAGTATCACCCGGAGGTGATGCACACCCCACACGGGCAACAGGTGCTCAGCCGGTTTTTGCACGACTTCGCCGGGCTCGGCGCCCAGTGGACGCCCGCCAACATCGCCAACGCGCTGATCGAGCAGGTGCGCACCCAGATCGGCGACGGCCACGCCATCTGCGGGCTATCCGGCGGCGTGGATTCCGCGGTGGCCGCGGCCCTGGTGCAGCGGGCCATCGGCGACCGGTTGACCTGTGTCTTCGTCGACCACGGGCTGTTGCGCGCCGGTGAGCGGGCGCAGGTGCAACGCGATTTCGTGGCCGCCACCGGCGCCAACCTGGTCACCGTCGACGCGGCCGAGACCTTCCTCGAGGCGCTGTCGGGCGTGAGCGCCCCCGAGGGCAAACGCAAGATCATCGGCCGTCAGTTCATCCGCGCGTTCGAGGGCGCGGTGCGGGATGTGCTGGACGGTAAGACTGCTGAGTTCCTGGTGCAGGGCACGCTGTATCCGGATGTGGTGGAGTCCGGCGGGGGCAGCGGCACCGCGAACATCAAGAGCCACCACAATGTCGGCGGCCTGCCCGACGACCTGAAGTTCACCCTCGTTGAGCCGCTGCGGCTGCTGTTCAAAGACGAGGTGCGCGCGGTCGGGCGGGAGTTGGGTCTGCCGGAGGAGATCGTGGCGCGCCAGCCGTTTCCGGGACCGGGGTTGGGTATTCGGATCGTCGGGGAGGTCACCGCCAAGCGGTTGGATACGCTGCGGCACGCCGATTCGATCGTGCGTGAGGAGCTGACCGCGGCGGGCCTGGACAACCAGATCTGGCAGTGTCCGGTGGTGCTGTTGGCCGATGTCCGCTCGGTGGGTGTGCAGGGTGACGGTCGCACCTATGGCCACCCGATTGTGCTGCGTCCGGTGTCGAGTGAAGACGCGATGACCGCCGACTGGACCCGGGTGCCCTACGAGGTGCTCGAGCGCATCTCGACCCGGATCACCAACGAGGTCGCCGAGGTCAACCGCGTGGTGCTGGACATCACCAGCAAGCCGCCCGCCACCATCGAGTGGGAGTAGCGGCGGCCAGCATTAGCCAGGCCCGGCTTTTGTCACAGGCGACACATTGGTATCTGTCGGGATGAATACGCGTTGTGCCCGCCGGCCCAGAGATTGCTGTGACTAACTAATGTGACCAACCCGGCTCGGGTGGCCAGCGGAGCGCCCTTGATCAGCTAGTTCACGAATTCACGCCTGCCATGGGCAATGGTGGTTGCGTTCCAGTCCCCGCCGGCCTCCTCGACGAGTCGGCGGGCGACATCGAGATCGCCGTTGCCGGCGACCAGGATTAAGGTGTGGTCGGCTGTGGTGACAGATCCGCCCCGTAATCGGTGGTGTGCAGCCAAATCAGATGCGAAGGCATCGCGGAAGCGGGCGATGCCGATGTCGGGCACGGTGATGAGGATCGCGTCCGCCTCGGGTGCATTCTGCGGCAAGTAGTCGAAGGTCAGCACCGCTTCTTGGTTGAACTGGCGGTGCAGTGCCTCGGCGGCGTTGTGCAATGTGGGCGCGTCGACAACGCACAGATGAAATTCACGGGAGCGCTCGTAGCCGATCTGCTGGCGCTCATTCGACCAGAACACGCCGTCGACCAGGGTCGATCCGGTCACCACCGTGCCGGTTAGTGCGATAGTCGCAACGGCCGGTAGCTCGAACCCATCGGTGGTGTTGTCGGTGGCGAAGAGCTCTGCCGGCCGGCAGGCAGGCCCGCCACCGGTGGCCGGTGGGGCCGTCCCTGGGCCTAACAGGCCGCAAAACAGCAGGGCAGCCGCCAGTACCGAGGTGGTTTTACGCGATTGCACAAGGCAGCCTCTCATGACCTTGACGGACTCCAAGGACGGGTGTTTACTGACTTCGAACATATTTTCGAACAGGAGGCTGGTCATGACTGCGGCCTTCGCCTCCGACCAACGCCTTGAAAATGGTGCTGAGCAGCTCGAATCACTACGACGGCAGATGGCTTTGCTGTCCGAGAAGGTGTCCGGGGGGCCCAGCCGTTCGGGCGACCTGGTGCCGGCGGGACCGGTGTCGTTGCCCCCGGGGACGGTGGGAGTGCTGTCGGGTGCGCGGTCACTGCTGCTGAGCATGGTGGCATCGGTGACGGCGGCCGGGGGAAACGCGGCCATCGTTGGCCAGCCGGATATCGGGTTGCTGGCCGCGGTGGAGATGGGGGCGGATCTGAGCCGGCTCGCGGTGATACCAGATCCCGGGACCGATCCGGTTGAGGTGGCCGCTGTGCTGATCGACGGCATGGATCTGGTGGTGCTCGGTCTGGGAGGGCGCCGGGTGACGCGGGCGCGGGCGCGGGCAGTGGTGGCCCGTGCCCGTCAAAAAGGCTGCACCCTGCTGGTCACCGACGGCGACTGGCAAGGCGTGTCGACGCGGCTTGCGGCCCGGGTCTGCGGCTATGAGATCACCCCGGCCCTCAGGGGCGTGCCCACCCCGGGGTTGGGGCGGATCAGTGGGGTGCGGCTGCAGATCAACGGGCGTGGACGGTGATGGCCTCCGCTCGCGTGCTGGCGATCTGGTGTATGGACTGGCCCGCGGTCGCGGCGGCCGCGGCCGCGGGCCTATCCGCGACGGCCCCGGTCGCGGTCACGTTGGCAAACCGGGTGATCGCCTGCTCGGCGACCGCGCGGGCGGCCGGGGTGCGCCGAGGGTTGCGGCGTCGGGAGGCGGCGGCGCGGTGTCCGCAACTGTTTATAGCGACTGCCGACGCCGACCGCGACGCCCGGCTCTTCGAAGGGGTGATCGCGGCGGTAGACGATCTGGTGCCCCGCGCCGAGCTGCTGCGGCCCGGGCTCCTGGTGTTGCCGGTGCGCGGGCCGGCCCGTTTTTTCGGGTCCGAGCAGATGGCGGCCGAGCGGCTGATCGACGCGGTGGCCGCGGCCGGCGCGGAGTGTCAGGTCGGAATCGCCGACCGGTTGTCTACCGCGGTTTTCGCCGCGCGTGCTGGCCGCATCGTGGAGCCGGGAGGCGATGCGCGGTTTCTGTCGCTGCTGTCGATCCGCCAACTTGCCACCGAGCCGAGCCTGTCCGGGCCGGGCCGGGACGACCTGACGGATCTGTTGTGGAGGATGGGGATTCGCACCATCGGACAGTTCGCCGCGCTGTCTCGTACCGACGTGGCGTCCAGGTTCGGTGCCGACGCGGTGGCCGCGCACCGGTTCGCCCGCGGCGAACCGGAACGGGCGCCCTGCGGGCGGGAGCCGCCGCCGGATCTGGCCGCCGAGCTGGCATGCGATCCGCCGATCGACCGGGTCGACGCCGCGGCGTTCGCCGGGCGCTCGCTGGCCGCCGAGCTGCATCGGGCGCTGATGGCCGCCGGAGTGGGCTGCACCCGGCTGGCCATTCATGCCGTCACCGCCAACGGCGAAGAGCGCAGCCGGGTGTGGCGGTGCGCCGAGCCGCTGACCGAGGACGCCACCGCCGACCGGGTGCGCTGGCAACTGGACGGGTGGTTGAACAACCGGAATGCTCGTGACCGGCCCACCGCGGCGGTGACTCTGCTGCGGCTGCAGGCGGTGGAGACGGTGTCCGCATCGGAAGGCTTGCAGTTGCCGCTATGGGGCGGGCTCGGTGAACAGGACAGGCTTCGGGCCCGTCGGGCGCTGGTGCGGGTGCAGGGCTTGCTCGGTCCGGAGGCCGTGCGGGTGCCGGTGCTATCCGGCGGACACGGCCCGGCCGAACGCATCACGTTGACCGTGCTGGGCCTAGTAGCCCCTGAGCCGGTGCCGCAGGCCGACCCCGGTCAGCCGTGGCCCGGCAGGTTGCCCGACCCGTCGCCGGCGGTGCTGTTCGACGATCCGGTGGACTTGCTTGACGCCCAAGGAAACCCGATACGGGTGACCAGCCGGGGGATGTTCTCCGCGGACCCGGCGCGGCTGAGGGTTCGTGGCCGAGACGATCGGCTGCGCTGGTGGGCCGGACCGTGGCCGGACGACGAGCGGTGGTGGGATCCGGATCGGGCGAGTGGCCGCACCGCGCGCGCTCAGGTATTGCTGGACGGCGATCCCGGCACCGCGTTGCTGCTGTGCTACCGGCAGCGGCGGTGGTATCTGGAGGGAAGCTACGAATGACTTGCGCCGAACGTGACGTCAGGGCGAGAATTTCGGGAAAATCCCGCCGTCAGTTCACGTTCGGCGCGCGAATCGTCCGATCCGTTCGACGAACCGGTCGAAGAACACCGCCGGATCGACGCTCATGCCGATCCGCGCGTTGGGATTTCGCTTCCCGGACCAGTCGGTGACCGTCGCCCCCGTCGGGTCGACATCCACCGTCGCGGTCCGGGTCGTCAGGAGTTCCGGGTCCATTGCGACCGCGGCGGCCAGCGGGTCGTGCATATATGCCAGGTACCCATGTCCGCGCGCCTCATGAGACTCGAAGTAGAACCGCAGCGCGTCCTCGATCACCCGCATCACCGGAGACGAGCCGCAGACGGACGCCAGCCGGGCGAGAATGTCCGGTGTCATCGCGACCCGCCGGGTGAGATCCAAACCGCACACGATCGGCAGTTGTCGTTGTCCGGCCCACGCGGTGAACACCTCGCTGGCCGCCTCGGGATCCACCCGGATGTTCCATTCGGTGATCGGCTGGCCGTCGAACATGCCGCCCATGATCACCAGCCGGCGCAGCAGCCTCGGCAGCGCGGGTTCGGCGCGCAGCGCCAGCGCCAGGTTGGTCAGCGGGCCGGTGACCAGACCGATCAGGTCGCCGGCGTGGGAGTGCGCCGCCGCGATCCAGGCCGTCGTGGCGTCATAATCGGTGAGCCGGCGATTGCTGGCCGGCAGCTCGGCATAGCCTATCCCCTTGGGGCCGTGAAACTTTGGGTGATCGGGCCACCGGCCGCCGAGCGGCTCATCGGCGCCTTTGGACACGGGGATGTCTGCGGCACCGCACAATTCGAGCAAGCTCAGGTTGTTCGCGCACACTTGACCTACCGCGATGTTTCCGCCGGTCGAGGCGATGCCGACCAGATCGGCGTCGGGACTGGCCAGCAGATAGATCACGGCCAGCGCGTCGTCGATGCCGGTGTCGACGTCGGCGAATACGACGCTCACCGCGACGACGATACGCTATCCCAATGCCCGACGAGCTGAAGCCGCACTTCGCCAACGTGCAGGCGCACTACGACCTGTCCGACGACTTCTTCCGGCTGTTCCTCGATCCCACTCAGACCTACAGCTGCGCCTACTTCGAGCGCGACGACATGACGCTGCAAGAGGCGCAGATCGCCAAGATCGATCTCGCGCTGGGCAAACTCGGATTGCAGCCGGGCATGACACTGTTGGACGTCGGCTGCGGCTGGGGCGCCACCATGATGCGCGCGGTGGAAAAATACGACGTCAACGTCGTCGGTCTGACCCTGAGCAAAAACCAGGCCAACCACGTTCAGCAGCTGGTCGCCAACTCCGAAAATCTACGCTCCAAACGCGTTCTGCTGGCCGGCTGGGAACAGTTTGACGAGCCCGTCGACCGCATCGTCAGCATCGGTGCTTTCGAACATTTCGGTCACGAGCGCTACGACGCGTTCTTCAGCCTGGCGCATCGCCTGCTGCCCGCTGACGGGGTCATGCTGCTGCACACCATCACCGGGTTGCATCCGAAAGAGATCCACGAACGCGGCCTGCCCATGTCGTTCACCTTCGCTCGTTTCCTGAAATTCATTGTGACCGAGATCTTTCCGGGTGGGCGGCTGCCCTCGATACCGATGGTGCAGGAGTGTGCCAGCGCAAACGGCTTCACCGTCACCAGAGTTCAATCGTTGCAGCCGCACTATGCGAAAACCCTCGACCTCTGGTCCGCGGCGTTGCAGGCCAACAAGGGCCAGGCCATCGCGCTGCAATCCGAGGAAGTCTACGAGCGGTATATGAAGTACCTCACCGGCTGCGCCGAGATGTTTCGCATCGGATACATCGACGTCAACCAGTTCACCTGCCAGAAGTGACTACCAATGCACACCGGGCACCAGTCGCCCCAAGCGCCTGAGCGGCCTCGGGACTCCCGCGCGGGCGGATCGCCGGGGACGCCGCGGCGCCGGTGGGCGGTCCGCGTCTGGACGCGAAATCCCCTGCGCTGCAGCTGAATCGGGATAGCCCAGATAGAGCTGGTGCAGAATTCGGCGCGACAGCCGTGGCGCGACGTAGTTGCCGGCTTCGGCGAGCGTACCCAACGGAGTGTCGATGCGCGCCGGCTTTTCCACGAGTCCGCGGATCACCATCGCCGCCGCGCGTTCGGCGCTGATCGCGCGCACCGGGTTGAGCCGCCGCGACGGCACGATCATCGGGGTGGCCACCAGCGGCATATGGATGTTGGTGAACGTGATGTGGTCGGACAGCGTCTCGGAGGCGACCACGTCGGCGAACGCGTCCAGCGCGGCCTTGGTGGGCAGATACGAGCTGTACTTGGGATTGCGGGCCTGCACGCCGGCGCTGGAGACGTTGACGACGTGGCCGAACCGGCGCTCGCGCCAATGCGGCAGCAGCGCCAGCACCATGCGCACCGCGCCGAAGTAGTTGACCGCCATCACCCGCTCGTAGTCGTGCAGCCGGTCGGTGGAGTTGACCACCGAGCGGCGTATCGACCGGCCGGCGTTGTTCACCAGGTAGTCCACGTGGTCGAAACGGCCCAGGATGTCCTTGACGGTGTGCTCCACCGACGCGGAATCGGTGACGTCGCAGGTGAATGCGTGCGCCTGACCGCCATGGGCGCGGATCTCGGTGACCAGCTCATCTAGCGCGTTGCCGTTGCGGGCCAGCGCGAATACCGTCGCACCCCGTTTGGCGACGGCGATCGCCGATGCCCTCCCGATGCCGCTGGACGCACCGGTGATGATGACGTGGCGGCCCAGCAGCGGATCGTTGCGACGCGCGCGGTCGGGGTCGAGGTGCTCGGCCCAATACCGCCACAGCCCGGGCGCGTAGGTGGCGAATTCGGGGACGTGAATGCCGGTGCCGCGCAACGCTTCCCGGGTTGTGTCGGACGTGAACGTGGGCGCGCAGCCGACGACGTCGAAAATCTCGGCGGGAATTCCCAGTTGGGTGGCCGCCATGTTGCGCAGCACCTTGGCGCGGCCGCGCGCGTTGAGCACCGGTGCGGCCACAAAGCCGGGCAGCGTCCCGAGTAGCGGGGGCAGTCCGGCCGCGCCGGCGATCCCGCGGTAGATGCCGCGCAGTCCGATTGCTGTCGGCGCGGTCAAATGAAACGTCTGCCCATCCCGGCCGTCGGCGTGCATGAGCGCCACCAGCGCGTCGGCCACATAGTCGACCGGCACGATGTTGGTGCGCCCAATGTCCGGCAGCAGCATCGGGGTGAACGACGGCAACACCGCCAGCTTGGCCAGCACCCCGAACAAGTAGTAGGGTCCGTCGATCGTGTCCATCTCGCCGGTGCGCGAATCACCCACCACCACCGCCGGGCGGTAGATGCGATAGCGCAGGCCGGGCGTGGAGCGCACCAGCCGTTCGGCCTCGAATGTCATCCGATGATACGGGGTCGGTAGGCGCTGGCCGACGTCGAAGTCGGCCTCGGTGTAGTGGCCGGCGAAGTCTCCGGCCACCGCGATCGACGACACGTGATGAAACGTGGCGTCAAGGCGTGCCGCCAGCTCGATGACGGCGCGGGTGGCGTCGGCCCAGGTGGTGTCGTGTACCGCCGCACAGTGCAGCACATGGTCGATATCGCCTAGCTCGGCGATGGTCCGCTCGGACAGTTCGAGCTCCGTGAGATCACCGACCAGCGGTCTTACCCGGTCACCCCACTGGCCGGCGAGGCGCTCGAAGCGGCTTAACGACTGGCGGCGAACCAGCGCCCACAGCCGTGCCTCGGGTCGGCCGTCCAGGAGACGGGATACCACGTGGCGCCCGATAAACCCGGTACCGCCGGTAACGACGTACCGCATGCGGTCAATCGTGGCGGTCAGCGGCGGTAAGCGTCAACCGCGCGGTCAGGTGAAGTTACGGATGCCGTCCCATTCCACCAGCCTCCAGCCGGTCACTGGGTTGCCGGTGATCACCACGCGGCCGATGTTGGGCAGTGGATGGGTGGTCAGCAGGCTGTCCCTAGAGTTTCGTGCGTTCATCAGCGTCCAGATCATGATCGCTACCCCCTGCGAGAACACGACCGGCGTATTGTGGCCGCTGTCGTAGATCTTGCGGACGGCGGCGCTGAACTGGGAATTGAATTCGGTGCCGCTGATCGACCCCGGAATAGTGTTGTGAACATCGCCGGCCAGCCAGTCTGCCGGTGCCAGCATATATGTTGAGTTGGCCATTGATTCGGGTTTGCCGTTGAACCAGCCGGCGTTGATCGCTTGCAGGCCCGGAAGAATCTCGACTTGCTTGCCAAGTTCGCCGGCCAACGGCCCGGCGGTCTGCTGGTCGGCCGCCATGGGGGAGGAATAGATGCTGTCGACATCTCTGCGGGAAACCTGGTGCGCGACCTGCTGCGCCTCTGCTTTGCCGTCGGCGCTGAGGCCGGAACCGGGCATGTCGGTGTCGATGATCCCGTCGGCGTTGGCCTGGGATTGCGCGTTGCGGATAAAGGTCAAGGTGATGCTGCGTGGCTGCGTGGGACCGCCGCAGGCGCCGAGGAGTAGCGTCGCGGCGAGCACGGCTAGAACTGTGCAGGCCTTCCGGACCGGGGTGCGCTTCGCCATGGCGATAGCCTGCCCTGTCGATACCGTCCGGGGGAAGGGCTTGCGATGATTTTCCAACCGGGAGGAGAGTTGCATGGCGATTGATCCGAACTCCATAGGTGCAGTGACCGAGCCGATGTTGTTCGAGTGGACCGACCGGGACACGCTGCTTTACGCGATCGGGGTGGGCGCCGGGACCGGAGATCTGGCGTTCACCACGGAGAACAGCCACGGCATCGACCAGCAAGTGTTGCCGACGTATGCGGTGATTTGCTGTCCGGCGTTTGGTGCGGCCGCAAAGGTGGGAACATTCAACCCGGCGGCGCTGCTACACGGCTCCCAGGGCATCCGGCTGCATGCGCCGCTGCCGGCGGCGGGAAAACTGTCGGTGGTCACCGAGGTCGCCGACATCCAGGACAAGGGGGAGGGCAAGAACGCCATCGTTGTGCTGCGCGGCCGCGGTTGCGACCCGGAATCGGGTTCGTTGGTTGCCGAAACGCTTACCACGTTGGTGCTTCGGGGTCAGGGGGGTTTCGGAGGAGCGCGGGGTGAGCGGCCGGCCGCGCCGGAATTTCCGGACCGCCACCCCGACGCCCGAATCGATATGCCGACCCGTGAGGACCAGGCGCTGATCTACCGGCTCTCCGGTGACCGCAACCCGCTGCACAGCGACCCCTGGTTCGCCACGCAGCTGGCCGGGTTTCCCAAGCCGATCCTGCACGGGTTGTGCACCTACGGGGTGGCGGGCCGGGCGCTGGTGGCCGAGCTTGGCGGCGGTGTGGCGGCCAACATCACCTCGATCGCCGCGCGGTTCACCAAGCCGGTGTTTCCCGGCGAGACGCTGTCGACGGTGATCTGGCGCACCGAGCCGGGCCGGGCGGTGTTCCGCACCGAGGTGGCCGGCTCCGACGGCGCCGAGGCCCGGGTGGTGCTCGACGACGGCGCGGTGGAGTACGTGGCGGGTTAGCTGCGCCGAGCAGACGCAAAATCGCCCAATTCGGCACGAAATTGGGCGATTTTGCGTCTGCTCGCGGGCCTTAGGTGCCGTCGGCGCCGGTTCCGCCGTTCCCGCCGCCACCGCCGTTGCCGCCGTTGCCGATGAGCTGGGCGTTGCCGCCGACCGCGCCGGCACCACCATTGCCACCGTTGCCGGCGGTATCGCCGGTCCCGCCGTTGCCCCCGGCACCGCCGGACCCACCACTACCGCCGTTGCCGATCTGCCCGGCAAGCCCGCCGGCCGCACCAACGCCGCCCTTGCCGCCGTTGCCACCCACGCTGGCGGGCCCGATACCGCTTCCGCCGTTTCCGCCGGTTGCGCCGACACCGCCGGCCCCGCCATTGCCGAAGAGCGACCCGCCGCCGCCGCCGAGGCCCCCGCTGCCGCCGTTACCGCCCAGTCCGCCCGTGCTGCCAACCGACAAGGCGACACCGGCGTTACCGCCGGTGCCGCCGGCCCCGCCGTTGCCGCCGATGCCGCCGCTGCCGGTAAACCCGGCCGTGCCGCCGGCCCCGCCGTTGCCGCCATTGCCGCCCGTTGCACCCGTTGGGGGTGTTCCGGTGGTGGTGGTCGCGGTGCTGCTCCCGCCCGCCCCGCCGTGGCCGCCGGCCCCGGCGTTGCCGCTTAGCAAGCCGCCATTCCCGCCGTTGCCGCCGTCCCCGCCGGTGCCGGCGATCGCGTCGGCCCTTCTGCCGGCGGTGTTCCCGCCGGCGCCGCCGTCCCCGCCGTGGCCGCCGGCTCC
>OBKH01000046.1_pt1 | contig 38987 bp, 31 predicted proteins | sample 1496241 | NCBI WGS metagenome assembly OBKH01 (sample SAMN03273953, study PRJEB22546) | soil metagenome | isolation source: rice field elevated CO2 plus elevated temperature | place: India: CRRI Experimental farm Cuttack,Odisha-753006 | collected 2013-12-17 | reverse complement strand
TTGCCGAGGCGGTACGCCGCATCAGCAATGAAGAATCGATCAGCGCGATGTTCCGTTAAGGGTCATACCTTCGGATCATTTCACTGACGAAAAGCGCCCCGCCCCGGCATTCTGTCGGGGCGGGGCTTTTTTGCCCATATCGAGAACGGCGCTGGTCGCAAACGCCACTCGATGATGGCTATTTTGGAGATACAAAATGACTGACTTTACTCTGAACGCTCAAGCGCGTACTGACCTGGGGAAAGGTGCGAGCCGCCGCCTGCGTCACGCCGCCAACATCCCAGCCGTTGTATACGGTGGCAACAAGCCTGCTGAATCCGTGACCATCCTGGCCAAGGAAATCGCCAAGCTGTTCGAAAACGAAGCTGCCTACAGCCACGTTATCGAGCTGAACGTCGACGGCGCCAAGCAGAACGTCATCGTTAAAGCGATGCAGCGTCACCCGTCCAAGCAGTTCATCATGCACGCTGACTTCGTTCGCGTTGTAGCTGGCCAGAAACTGACCGCTGTCGTGCCTGTGCACTTCGTCGGCGAAGAAGCTCCGGTCAAGAAAGGCGGCGAGATTTCTCACGTTGTGAACGAAATCGAAGTGACCTGCCTGCCGAAAGACCTGCCTGAGTTCATCGAAGTCGACCTGTCGACCGCTGAAGTTGGCGCCATCATCCACCTGTCCGACCTCAAGGCCCCTAAAGGCGTTGAGTTTGTTGCACTGGCTCACGGTGATGACAAAGCTGTTGCAAACGTACACGCTCCACGCGTTGCTCCAGAAGCAGACGCTGCAGAGTAAATCACTCTGTAACGTCGGAGCTTGAGGAAACATCGCGGACCGAAACGTAGCGAGAAAGCGGGCGATAACGCGACGTTTACTCTTGAGTAAATGAGCTACTGTTGTCCACTTTCGCCGCACCTTGGTTTGGCGATGTTATCCACAACTCCAAAGGAAGGGCCCCTGTCGTGACTGCCATTAAACTGATCGTTGGCCTGGGAAATCCAGGCGCCGAATACGAACAGACCCGGCATAACGCGGGGGCCCTTTTTGTTGAGCGCATCGCCCACGCCCAAGGTGTGAACCTGGTGGCCGATCGCAAATATTTTGGCCTGACCGGGCGCTTTTCGCACCAGGGTCAGGATGTTCGTCTGCTGATTCCCACCACCTACATGAACCGCAGCGGCCAGGCCGTAGCGGCACTCGCCGGATTCTTCCGCATCAAGCCCGAAGAGATCCTGGTGGCGCACGACGAACTCGACCTGCCTCCGGGCGTCGCCAAGCTCAAACAGGGCGGCGGCCATGGCGGTCACAACGGGTTGCGCGACATCATCGCGCAACTGGGCAATCAGAATACCTTTCACCGCTTGCGGCTTGGCATTGGCCACCCGGGCGTTGCCAGTATGGTTTCAAATTTCGTCCTGGGTCGTGCGCCACGCGCCGAACAGGAAAAACTCGATGCCAGCATCGACTTTGCCCTCGGCGTGCTGCCGGATATCCTCGCCGGTGAATGGAACCGCGCGATGAAAAACCTGCACAGCCAGAAGGCCTGACTCTTATCCGAGGGGAAACACCATGGGATTCAATTGCGGCATCGTCGGCCTGCCTAACGTCGGCAAGTCCACCCTGTTCAACGCCCTGACCAAATCCGGTATCGCGGCCGAGAACTTCCCCTTCTGCACCATCGAGCCCAACAGCGGTATCGTGCCGATGCCTGACCCGCGCCTGGAAGCCCTGGCCGCGATCGTCAATCCGAAGCGCATCCTGCCGACCACCATGGAATTCGTCGACATCGCCGGCCTGGTGGCTGGTGCGTCGAAAGGTGAAGGCCTGGGCAACAAATTCCTGGCCAACATCCGCGAAACCGATGCCATCGCCCACGTGGTCCGCTGCTTCGAAGACGAGAACGTGATTCACGTCTCCAACAGCGTCGACCCGAAACGCGACATCGAAATCATCGACCTGGAACTGATCTTCGCCGACCTCGACAGCTGCGAGAAGCAACTGCAGAAAGTCGCGCGCAACGCCAAGGGTGGTGACAAGGACGCTGTGGTCCAGAAAGGCCTGCTGGAGCAATTGATCGCTCACTTCACCCTGGGCAAGCCTGCGCGCAGCCTGATGAAGAACATGAGCACCGACGAAAAGGCGGTCATCAAGGGTTTCCACCTGCTGACCACCAAGCCGGTCATGTACATCGCCAACGTTGCTGAAGACGGTTTCGAAAACAACCCGCACCTGGACGTGGTGAAAGCCATTGCCGAAGAAGAAGGCGCCATGGTTGTACCGGTCTGCAACAAGATCGAAGCGGAAATCGCCGAACTTGAAGACGGTGAAGAGAAAGACATGTTCCTCGAAGCCCTGGGCCTCGAAGAGCCAGGCCTGAACCGCGTGATCCGCGCTGGCTACGAGATGCTGCACCTGCAGACCTACTTCACCGCCGGTGTCGAAGAAGTCCGCGCCTGGACCGTCCGCGTCGGTGCCACCGCTCCGCAAGCGGCTGGCGTGATCCACACCGACTTCGAAAAAGGCTTCATCCGTGCCGAAGTCATCGCCTACAACGACTTCATCCAGTACAAGGGTGAGGCCGGTGCCAAGGAAGCTGGTAAATGGCGCCTGGAAGGCAAGGACTACATCGTCAAGGACGGCGACGTGATGCACTTCCGCTTCAACGTGTAATGGGTGCCGTGGATATCCACGGAACTCGATAGACGAAAAATCCCCGTAATCACTCGCTGATACGGGGATTTTTGCGTCTTGTAAGGGCTGAATCGAGCAGCACCGCAGAGCACGCAGAGTGCCACCCACACTACGCCAATTGAGCCCTGATTTTTTGCACCACGCCTTGCATCGCCGGCAGATACCGGCGGGCGGCTTCCTCAACCGACATCGCCTTGGCGATATAAACCAGATTCAGGCAACCCATCACCCGCTCCTCGTGCTCAACCGGAATCGCGATGGCAGCAATTTTGCGTTCCTGGCCCCAGTGGGAATTGTTTTCGCCATAGCCCTTGCCGAGAGTGTGCTCCACCAACCGGTCGACAAAGCCACGATCCGCCGCCAGCGCCGACTGCTCATCTTCGCGGCTGATCATCAACTCAATCAGCTCTTCGCGCTCTGCCGGGGGGCAGAACGCAAAGTACGCACGCCCAGTGGCCGTCATGAGCAACGGTAAGCGCCGACCGACCATGGAGCGGTGAAATGACAGGCGACTGAATCGATGAGTGGTCTCGCGAATCACCATGGCGTCGCCGTCCAGCGTGCACAGGTCGGTTGGCCAGACGACTTGTTGCAGCAGTTCGCCAAGCAGCGGTGCGGCAATCGAAGAAATCCATTGTTCATCGCGAAATCCCTCGCTCAGCTCGCGGACTTTCAACGTCAGGCGATAGCTGTCATCCGACTCACTGCGTCGCACGTAACCCTCGGTTTGCAAGGTCTCCAGCAATCGACGAACCGTGGTGCGATGTAGCCCGCTTTGCTCGGCCAACTGCGCCGTAGTGGCCCCGCCATCGAAACGATTCAAGCCATTGATCAGGGCCAAACCGCGCATTAGCCCACGAACGGCCTTGTATTCTGTTTCGCTCATGGAGGCTCCATTTTTCTATCAATCAAGGCTGTGCACCTGGTGCACACTAGCAAGGGTTTTCGTTGTCCACCAGCTACCTGATTTCCATACTGCGCCCAACAAGAAATCCAAAAGCGCTGTACGGAGATACCCATGAGTCTTGCACCCACTCCTTCCACGGTGGAGCTGAGCACCGACGTTGCCATCGTCGGCGCCGGCCCTGTCGGCCTGATGATTGCCAATTACCTGGGGCAATGTGGCGTGAACGTCACATTGGTGGAAAAGCTCGACAGCCTGATCGACTACCCCCGTGCCATCGGCCTGGACGATGAAAGCCTGCGTTCTTTCCAGTCCGTCAGTCTGGCCGACAAGGTGCTGCCGCATACCACGCCCTGGCACGCCATGCGCTTCCTGACGCCCAAGGGTCGCTGCTTTGCCGATATTCAACCTAAAACCGACGAGTTCGGCTGGTCTCGGCGCAACGCGTTCATTCAACCCTTGGCCGACCGGGTACTGTTCGACGGCCTGCAGCGTTTCAACAACGTCAAGGTACTGTTCAGCCGTGAGCTCAGCAGTTTTGAGCAAAGCGACAGCGCGGTGGTGCTCAACCTCACGGATCAGAACGGCCGCAACGAACGCCTGAATGCCCGTTACCTGATCGGTTGCGACGGCGGCAACAGCCTGGTGCGGCGCAGCCTGGACATCAGCTTCGAAGGCAAGACCGCGCCGAATCAATGGATCGTCGTCGACATTGCCAATGACCCGTTGAGCACACCCCACGTTTATCTGTGCTGCGACCCGGTGCGCCCTTACGTTTCCGCCGCCCTGCCCCATGGCGTGCGTCGTTTCGAGTTCATGGTCATGCCCGGCGAAACCGAAGCCGAGCTGAGCAAACCGGAAAACATGCGCAAGCTACTGGGCAAGGTGCTGCCGAACCCGGACAACATCGAACTGATCCGCAGCCGCGTCTATACCCATAACGCTCGTCTGGCCGGTCGGTTCCGTCAGGGCCGGGTGCTGCTGGCCGGCGATGCCGCGCACATCATGCCGGTATGGCAAGGCCAGGGTTACAACAGCGGCATGCGCGACGCGTCCAACCTGGCGTGGAAACTGTCGCTGGTGATCAAGGGCCTGGCCGCCGACAGCCTGCTCGACAGCTACGAACAGGAACGCCGCGACCATGCCAAGGCGATGATCGACCTTTCGGTGCTCGCCGGCCATGTGCTGGCGCCGCCGAAACGCTGGCAAGGCACCCTGCGCGATGGTGTGTCCTGGCTGCTCAATTACGTGCCGCCGGTCAAACGCTACTTCCTGGAAATGCGCTTCAAACCAATGCCGCAATACACCCGGGGCGCCTTGATCGTGCCGAGTGAAAAGGGCTCGCCAACAGGCAAGATGTTCATTCAACCGCAGGTGTTGACCGACGCCGGCACCACGGTGTTGCTGGATGAAGTGATCGGCGAAAACTTTGCGATTATCGCCTGGGGCTGCGATCCGACCTGGGGCCTGACGGCAGCGCAAATTACGCAATGGAAAAACCTGGGCACGCGCTTTATTCAAGTGTTGCCGGACGTCCAGCTCAGAGCTCCGAGCGATGCCGGCGACGACGTGATCCGCGTGGGTGACAGCAGCGGCCGGTTGAGAGAGTGGTTCGCTCGCGGCAATTCGTCCATCGCCCTGGTACGCCCCGACCGCTTCGTCGCCGGAGTGGCCATCCCCCAAACCGTTGGCCAGGCCTGCGATGAATTGGCCCGAGCGCTCAAAGTCCTGCCACAAACCGCTGCGAACGCTGTTGTCAGCAAGGTCGCTTGAGATGAGTGCCTATCTGCATTGTTTGTCTCACACGCCATTGGTGGGCTACGTCGATCCTGAACCGCACGTGTTGGCCGAAGTCGATGCCGTGATCAGCGATGCTCGCGAACGCATCGCCCGCTTCGACCCGCAGTTGGTGGTGTTGTTCGGACCGGACCATTACAACGGCTTTTTCTACGACGTGATGCCGGCCTTTTGCATCGGTATGGCGGCCGACGCCATCGGTGATTTCGACACCGCCGCCGGCCCACTGGACGTGCCTAAAGCGCTGGCTGAATCCTGCGCCAAGGCCGTGCTGGATGCCGGTGTCGACGCCGCGGTGTCGTATCGCATGCAGGTCGACCATGCGTTCGCGCAGCCGCTGGAACTGTTGCTCGGCGGCTTGCAGGGCTGTCCGGTGATTCCGGTGTTTATCAACTCCGTCGCCGTGCCCCTGCCTGGCTTCAATCGCGCCCGAATGCTGGGTGAGGCGATTGGCCAATGGGCGAAGTCGTTGAATAAGCGTGTGCTGTTTCTGGCCTCCGGCGGCCTGTCCCATCAGCCACCGGTACCGGAACTGGCCAAGGTCGATGCGCGTATGGCTGACCGTCTGATGGGCAGCGGGCGTCAGCTACCCGCCGATGAACGACAGGCACGCCAGAACCGGGTCATTCAAGCCGCCCGAGACTTCGTCGAAGACCCGCACAGCCTGCACCCCCTGAACCCGACGTGGGATCAGCAGTTTCTCGACACCCTCGAACAGGGCCGTATGAGCGACCTCGACAGCCTGAGCAATGACGAATTGTCGGCGCTGGCCGGCAAGTCGACCCACGAAGTGAAAACCTGGGTCGCCGCCTTCTGCGCCCTCAGTGCTTTCGGCCCCTATCAGACCGAAGGCCGCTACTACCGCCCGATTCCCGAGTGGATTGCAGGCTTCGGTGCCCTTGGCGCACAGCCGCTGAACAATCACTCATGAATTCAAGGAACACTGCCATGACAGCCACTGCATTCAGTGAAGCTTCCACCAGCCGCTTTGCCCGTATCAAGGAAGGCGACCTGGACCTGCAACTGCACTACAACGACCTTGGCGAAGGTGCCGAAACCGTGGTCATGCTGCACGGCTCCGGGCCGGGCGCCAGCGGCTGGGCCAACTTCAATCGCAATATCGAGCCGCTGGTGAATGCCGGTTTGCGCGTGATCCTGATGGACTGCCCGGGCTGGAGCAAAAGCGACACGATCGTCAGTGAAGGCTCGCGCTCGAACCTCAATGCACAAGCGCTCAAGGGCCTGCTCGATGTGCTGGACCTGGACCGCGTGCACATCATCGGCAACTCGATGGGCGCCCACAGCACCGTGGCCTTCGCCCTGGAATACCCTGAGCGGATCGGCAAACTGATCCTGATGGGCGGCGGCACCGGCGGCCCGAGCGCCTTCGTTCCCCAGCCCACCGAAGGCATCAAACTGATCGGCGCGCTGTACCGCGATCCGACCATCGAGAACTTGAAGAAGATGATGAACGTCTTCGTTTTCGATGCCAGCGGCCTGACCGACGAACTGTTCCAGACCCGCCTGGACAACATTCTGTCGCGCCGCGATCACCTGGAAAACTTCGTCAAGAGCAGCACGATCAACCCCAAGCAATTTCCGGATTTCAGCCATCGCCTGCACGAAATCAGCGCCGACACCCTGCTTGTCTGGGGCCGCGAGGACCGCTTCGTGCCCATGGACACTGGCTTGCGCCTGCTGGCCGGCCTGCCCAAGGCGCAGTTGCATGTGTTCAACCGTTGCGGCCACTGGGCGCAGTGGGAACACGCCGAGAAGTTCAACCGTATGGTCCTGGACTTCCTGACCCACTGATCATCGAGGCTGAAATGAATCTGACTCAACACACACTGCAACAACTCGCCGCTGATCTGCGCCAGGCCGAAGCCCACGGCGAAGCCATCGGGCCGCTGCGCGAGCAGATCGGTGAAGACAACGCCGAAGCCGCGTATGCCATCCAGCGCCTCAACGTCGACCACGGCATGGCCAACGGGCGCCGCGTGGTTGGCCGCAAGATCGGCCTGACCAATCCCAAGGTCCAGGCCCAGCTGGGCGTGGGCCAGCCAGACTTCGGTACGCTCTTCGCTGACATGTGCTACGGCGACAATGAAACCGTGCCAGTGGGCCGCGTGCTGCAACCAAAGATCGAGGCTGAAATTGCCCTGATCCTCGAACGCGATCTGCCCCGCGCCGATACCACCTTTGCCGACGTGATGGCGGCCACCGGCTGGGTCGTCCCGGCGCTGGAAATCGTCGGCAGTCGGGTCCAGGGCTGGAACATCCGCTTCGTCGATACCGTGGCTGACAACGCCTCCAGCGGCTGCTTCGTCCTGGGTGGGCCGGCTCGACGTATCGATGGGCTCGACCTGCGCCAGGCCAGCATGCGCATGACCCGCAATGGTGAAGACGTGTCCAGCGGCAGCGGTGCCGAATGCCTCGGCCATCCGCTCAATGCGGCCGTCTGGCTGGCCTGCACCATGGCTCGCCTGGGCGATCCGCTGCGGGCGGGCGACATCATTCTCACCGGTGCGCTGGGGCCGATGGTCGCGGTAGCCGCCGGTGATCGGTTCGAGGCCGAGATCGAAGGCATCGGCCGGGTCGGTGTGAATTTCTCGGTAGACAGTCGCGCCGAGTGATCGGCGACTTGCGTGCACATGAGGCAACAATAATGAACAAACTCAAAGTCGCCATCATCGGTTCCGGCAACATCGGCACCGACCTGATGATCAAGATCCTGCGTAACGCCAGGCACCTGGAAATGGCGGTGATGGTCGGCATCGACCCGGCCTCCGACGGTTTGGCCCGCGCCCAGCGCATGGGCGTGGCCACCACCCACGAAGGCGTCGAAGGCCTGACCCGCATGGACGTGTTCAAGGACATCGACTTCGTCTTCGATGCCACCTCGGCCGGCGCCCACGTGAAGAACGATGCGTTCCTGCGTTCGATCAACCCCGGCATTCGCCTGATCGACCTGACGCCCGCCGCCATCGGCCCGTACTGCGTGCCGGTGGTCAACCTGGAGCAGAATCTGGATCAGCTCAACGTCAACATGGTCACCTGCGGCGGCCAGGCGACCATCCCGATGGTCGCGGCGGTGTCGCGGGTGGCCAAGGTGCACTACGCCGAAATCGTCGCCTCGATTGCCAGCAAATCCGCCGGCCCCGGCACCCGCGCCAACATCGACGAATTCACCGAGACCACCTCCAAGGCCATCGAGGTGATCGGCGGCGCGGCCAAGGGCAAGGCGATCATCGTGATGAACCCCGCCGAGCCGCCGCTGATCATGCGCGACACGGTGTTCGTGTTGTCCGAAGCGGCGGATCAGGCACTGGTCGAAGCCTCCATCGTCGAAATGGCGGCCGCCGTGCAGGCCTACGTGCCGGGCTATCGCCTCAAGCAAAAAGTGCAGTTCGACGTGATTCCCGACGGCGCACCGTTGAACATCCCCGGCCTCGGAAAATTCTCCGGCCTGAAGACCTCGGTGTTCCTCGAAGTCGAAGGCGCCGCCCATTACCTGCCGGCCTACGCCGGTAACCTCGACATCATGACCTCCGCAGCCTTGGCCACCGCCGAGCGCATGGCGCAGTCGATGCAACAGGCCTGAGGAGAGCGACATGACTTTTAATCCCGGCAAAAAACTCTACATCTCCGACGTGACCCTGCGCGACGGCAGCCATGCGGTGCGTCATCAGTATTCCCTGCAAAACGTGCAGGACATTGCGCGCGCCCTGGACAAGGCGAAAGTCGACTCGATCGAAGTCGCCCACGGCGATGGCCTGCAAGGGTCGAGCTTCAACTATGGCTTCGCCGCGCACACCGATCTGGAATGGATCGAAGCGGCGGCCGATGTGATCCGTCACGCGAAAATCACGACGTTGCTGCTGCCCGGCATCGGCACGGTGCATGACCTGAAGGCGGCCTACAACGCCGGCGCCCGGGTGGTGCGCATCGCCACCCATTGCACCGAAGCCGACGTGTCGAAACAGCACATCGAATACGCCCGCGAGCTGGGCATGGACACCGTCGGTTTCCTGATGATGAGCCACATGATCCCGGCCGAGCAGCTCGCCGCCCAGGCGAAGCTGATGGAAAGCTACGGCGCGACCTGCGTGTACATGGCCGACTCGGGCGGCGCGATGAACATGCAGGACATCCGTGATCGATTCCGTGCCTTTAAAGCCGTGCTCAAACCGGAAACCGAAACCGGCATGCACGCCCACCACAACCTGTCGCTCGGCGTGGCCAACTCGATCACGGCCGTCGAGGAAGGCTGCGACCGCATCGACGCCAGCCTCGCCGGCATGGGCGCCGGCGCCGGTAACGCGCCGCTGGAAGTGTTCATCGCCGCCGCCGAGCGCCTGGGCTGGAACCACGGCACCGACCTGTACACGCTGATGGACGCTGCGGACGACATCGTGCGCCCATTGCAGGATCGGCCGGTGCGGGTCGACCGCGAAACCCTGGCCCTGGGTTATGCCGGGGTCTATTCGAGCTTCCTGCGCCACGCCGAAATCGCCGCAGCGAAGTACGGCCTCAAGACCCTCGACATCCTCGTCGAGCTGGGCAAGCGCCGGATGGTCGGTGGCCAGGAAGACATGATCGTCGACGTGGCGCTGGATCTGCTCAAGCGCTGAACCCTGCATCCCCCCCCGACTGGCCGCCCACGCAGCGGCCGGAAGGGCTTGCTTTGCCCATTACAACAATAAAACGGGTATTTCCCATGACATCGCTTAACGTGCTGACACCGTTATACATGGCACGGACCATCGGTCTGTGTTTCCTCGTTGCCCTGATGGAAGGCCTGGACCTGCAGGCCTCGGGGATCGCCGCCCAAGGTATGGCGGCGGCTTTCCAACTGGATAAATTACACATGGGCTGGGTCTTCAGCGCGGGCATTTTCGGCCTGCTGCCCGGTGCCTTTCTCGGCGGTTTGCTGGCCGATCGCATTGGCCGTAAACGCGTGTTGATGGCGTCGGTCGCCCTGTTCGGACTGTTCTCGCTGGTCACGACCATGGCCTGGGACTTCAACAGCCTGCTGGTTGCCCGCTGCCTCACGGGCGTCGGCCTGGGCGCCGCATTGCCTAACCTGATCGCGCTGAGCAGTGAAGTGGCTGGCCCGCGCCTGCGTGGCACGGCCGTGAGCCTGATGTATTGCGGCGTGCCCCTGGGCGCAGCGCTGGCTGCAAGCATTGGCATTGCCCAACTGGCCGGTGGCTGGCAAGTGGTGTTCTACGTCGGCGGCGTCGTGCCGTTGCTGATCGTGCCACTGCTGGGACTTTATCTGCCGGAATCAGCGGCGTTTCGCAGCGTCCGCGACGCTGCTCCGATCGGCGTGGTCAGCGGCCTGTTCCGCAACGGCGCGGCATTGCCGACCGTGATGATCTGGGTCAGCTACTTCTTTACGCTCATGGTGGTTTACATCCTGATCAACTGGCTGCCGAGCCTGTTGATCGGCCAGGGCTTCAGCGGGGCTCAAGCAAGCTGGGTGATGCTGGCGCTGCAATTTGGCGCGGCGGCAGGTACGTTGTTGCTGGGCTGGGTCATGGATCGTCTGCCGGCCTGGGCATTGTCGGCGTTGATTTACCTCGGCATTCTCGCGTCCCTGACCGCCCTGGGCATGGTCAGTCAATTGCAAAGCATGCTGGTGGCCGGCTTCGTCGCCGGTTTCTTCGCCACGGGCGGGCAATGTGTGCTGTATGCCTTGGCACCGCATTTCTATCGTCCGTCAATTCGCGCCACGGGTGTCGGCAGCGCCGTCGCCATCGGCCGGCTGGGCGCGATGAGCGGCCCGCTGGTGGCCGGCAAAATGCTGGCACTGGGCACTGGCACCACCGGCGTGATGATGGCCTCGGCACCGGGCATCGTCATGGCGGCGCTGGCGGTGTTTTACCTGTCAGTACGCCGCAACCGCTCCCCCGCTGACTGACTCATCCGCTCTCTTCCCCCCGTGCCTCGATGGCGCGGGGCGTTATCCCTACAACAATAAAAGTGAACACTGCCATGCTCAGGAATTTTCTTCGGGCCTTCAGCGCCTGCACCTGCGTTTTGTCCATTGGCCAGGCTTGCGCCGCCGGTTTTGTCGACGACAGCCATGCCGATCTGGTGATGCGCAACTATTACTTCGATCGCAATTACATCAACGCCACGCCTCAGGCGGCTGCTCGCGAGTGGGCGCAGGGCTTCATTCTCAACATGCGGTCGGGTTATACCGAAGGGCCTGTCGGCTTCGGCCTGGACGCCCAGGGATTGCTGGGGGTGCGCCTGGACTCGTCGCCTGACCGTACCGGGACCGGCCTGCTGCCGTACGACCCCACCACCCGCGAGCCGGCCAGCGAATATTCGGAGCTGGGCCTGACTGCCAAGGCCCGGGCGTCGAAGAGTGAGTTGCAACTGGGGACCATCAGCACGTTTCTGCCTATCGCCTTTGCCAGCCCTACCCGCTTGCTGCCGCAGACCTTCCGAGGCACGTACCTCAAGTCCCAGGAAATCGACAACCTGACCCTGCATGCCGGCTGGCTCGATCGCATCAACCTGCGCGATTCCACCAACTACCAGAAAATGTCGGTAGCCTCGCCTAACGGCCGCTTCAATGGCGCCGCCGAATCCGACCGCTTTACCTTCCTCGGCGGCGACTATGCCTGGTCGCCGCAACTGACGCTGAAGTACTACCACGCCGAACTGGCTGACCTTTACCGCAAGGACTTCTTCGGCTTCGTCGACAATCGTCCGATCGGCCCCGGCAGCCTGAAAAGCGACTTCCGCCTGTTCGTCACTGGCGAGGACGGCGCGGCCAAGGCGGGCCCCGTGGACAACCGCAATGCGGCACTGATGCTGACCTATGCCTTGGGTGCCCACAAATTCGGTGCCGGCTACATGCAACTGACCGGCAAGACCGCAATGCCCTACCTGTTCGGCACCGAGCCGTTAGTCATCACCGAAGGCACGCTGAGCTCCGAGTTTCTTAACCCCAAGGAGCGCAGCTGGCAGGTGCGCTATGACTACAACTTCATAGCCATTGGCTTGCCCGGGCTCAACGGTATGCTGCGCTATGTGAGTGGCGACAATATCGAGCTGCCCAAGCTGGGAGGCTCCAATCTGAAAGAGAGTGAGAAGGATATCGAGGTCAACTACGTGCTGCAGGGCACACCCCTCAAAGGCCTGGCTCTGCGCGTGCGCAACGCGTGGTACCGCAATGATTTCGCCGCGCGGGCCAGTCACAGGGATGACAATGAGCTACGGGTAAACGTCGATTACACATGGAAGCTATGGTGAGCTCCCGTCCAGCGAGTAGACGTGTGTTGAACGTCGCCACCCTGGCGAGTGCGGCCTGTCGAGCGCAACGCAACGGCCCTTGAAATACACAACGCCCGATGCAGTGCATCGGGCGTCAGGCCTTTTTGGTTCGCGGCAAAAAAATCGCCAGGACACCCAATAGCGGCAGGAACGAACACAGCCAATACACGTATTCGATACCGCGAATATCCGCTAGATGGCCCAGTAATGCCGCACCAATACCACCAAACCCGAACATCAGACCGAAGAACACCCCGGCAATCATCCCGACATTACCCGGGACCAGTTCCTGGGCGTACACCACGATGGCCGAGAACGCCGAAGCCAGAATGAAACCGATGACCACGCTGAGAATGCTGGTCCAGAACAGATCGACGTGCGGCAAAACCAGGGTGAACGGCGCGACACCCAGGATCGAAAACCAGATCACCGCCTTGCGCCCGATCTTGTCGCCGATCGGCCCACCGAAGAAGGTCCCCGCCGCGACCGCACCGAGGAACAGGAACAGGTGCAGTTGCGAACTGGCCACCGACAGGTCGAATTTTTCGATCAGGTAGAAGGTGAAGTAACTGGTGAAACTGGCCATGTAGAAATACTTGGAGAACACCAGCAGCCCCAGCACCACCAACGCGCTGATTACCCTGCTCCTGGACAAGCCATGCGTCGCGGCCTGACCCTGTTTGAGCTTGAACAGACTCAAGTGATTGGCGTACCAGCGGCTGATCCGGTAGAGCACGAACAGCGCAAACACGGCGAACAGACCGAACCAGGCCACATGCCCCTGGCCATAGGGAATGATGATCGCTGCCGCCAGCAAGGGACCGAAGGCCGAGCCTGCGTTGCCGCCGACCTGAAAGGTCGATTGCGCCAGCCCAAAACGCCCGCCCGAGGCCAGTCGCGCCACGCGTGAAGCCTCCGGGTGAAAGGTCGAGGAGCCGATACCGATCAGCCCCGCCGCCAGCAGAATCAACGGAAAGCTGCCGACCACCGACATCATCAGAATTCCGACCAGCGTGCACACAGTGCCGGCGGGCAAGAGCCATGGCTTGGGATGGCGATCGGTGTGATAACCGACCCACGGCTGCAATAGCGAAGCGGTCAGTTGAAACGTCAGGGTGATCAAGCCGACCTGGGTGAACGTCAGGCCGTAATTGGCCTTGAGCATTGGATAAATCGACGGCAATACCGACTGGATCAGGTCATTGATCAGGTGCGCCAGCGCGACTGCGCCGATGATTCGCATGACCAGAGGACTGCTTTGTGAAGGAGCAGGCGCCGATGCAGCGGCGGACTGAACATTGCTGATAGCCATGAGAATTTCCGGACAACAAGTAAGTGCGCACAGGCAGGTTCGTCAATGTGCCATTTTTCAGTGCGACAGCGCCATCCCCTTAGCCTGCTAACGACTTTAATATTCATCGGAAAGACGGTGATAGCCCAACGCCATGGTCTGAATCTTGCCTCGCTCTTGCGCTTCAACGCGGCCCCTTACAAAGGGGACCGAGAATGGGAAGTTTCACCACAGCGTTGGCTTACACAGCCGGCAAAGGTGAACTTTCGAGGCCGTTTACGGGGACACAGGTCGCGGTCGCAACGACCTCGATACACGCCGATGGCGCGTGGTGTCCGAAGGAGTCATGGGGCATGCAGGCTTTTTTATCACCGGGGATCAGGCTGCTGGGGCGCTTTGGCTTCGCACGCAAATTTCAGCTGTTGTTTCTGCTGTTTATCCTGCCGCTGGCCGGCAGTCTATGGATGATTGGTCTGGACTACCGAGACAAACTGAACCTGATCTCCGGCGAACGGGCCGGGGTTCGCCAGTTACTCGCCCTCGATGCGCTCGATAACCTGCTGGAAGCCCAGCGTGACCGTGCCGCTCGCTGGCGCGCCACCGAAACCAATCGCCAGCCAACGCCGGCAACCCTCAGCGCCATGGCCGCATTCGACGCGGTCCAGCCTGCTGTCGCCCAAGCCACCTCAGACCTGAGCAGCGCCCTGCAAAAGGAGGGCGCGGAAGGCGAAACCCTGACCCGTTTTCAAGCACTGCAAAATGCCCTCAACGGCCTGGACTCCAAGAGCCTGAGCAGCGTCGGTTGGTGGCCGGACGGCTACGATCGCTTCACCAACGCCTTGAGTGCCCTGCAAGCCTTGCGCGAACAGATCGCCATGGATAATCGCCTGACGCTGGCCCCCTGGCTGGAAACCTACCTGCTGACGCAGATCTCCACCCAGCACGCGCCCGACCTGATCGAACGCGTCGGTCGCCTGGCCAGTGTCGGTCAGGCCTCGGTGGTGTCCGGGCAATTCACGCTGCAAAGTCGCCTGCAACTGCGCGACTTGCGCAGCCGCATCGGCGACGCCCGGGAGCAACTGGTCAAAACGGCAGGCTTGCTTGAAGCGCGGTTGCCCAGCGCCCTGCAAGCCTGGGCCGGGCAATACCATGACAGCCTCAAGCACCTCGACGCCGGCCTGAAAGTTCTGGACGACGGTGTGTTCGGCGGCAGCATCACCCTCAAGCCCGAAGACTTCGAACGCAGCCTCGATGCGCTGCTTTCCGACCTCGCCGCGTTGCGCCAGCAATCCTTGGTTTCACTGGATCAGCGCCTGGATGACTACCAGGGTTCGGCCATACGCCAGTTCATTGTGGCGGCGAGCATACTGGGCTGCCTGCTGCTGGCCGCGCTGTACCTGTTCATCTGTTTGCAGGCGTCGATCCGCCGTAGCGCCAGCGGTATCACCTTGCTGGCCGAGGCCTTGCGCGATGGCAACCTGAGCTTGCAGGTGCCAGTGCACGGCCGCGACGAACTGGCAGCCATCAGTACCGCCCTCAACGTTGCGGTGGTGCAATTGCGCGCCAGCCTGCTGGGGGTCGATCACGAAACCCTGCAACTGAGCAACGCGGTGCAAACCCTCAATCATCACTCCGCCGACGCCTTGGGCGAGGTCGAAACCCAGCAATTGCAAATCAGCCAGATTGCGGCGGCGGCGACACAACTGGCCGCGACCTCCCAAGGGGTCTCCGACAGCTGCGAACGAGCGTCCGGCAGTGCTCAGCAAACCCAGCGTATCGCCGCCGACAGCAGCCGTGACAGCCAGCGCACGACGGCCAGCATCCAACAACTCAATCAACGCCTGAATGACACGGCGGCGGCGCTGGGGCGGGTCAGTGAGCAGGGGCAACAGATTCAACTGGTGGTCGATACCATTCGCGGCGTCGCCGAACAGACCAACCTGCTGGCGCTCAATGCCGCCATCGAAGCGGCTCGCGCCGGTGAACAGGGCCGCGGTTTTGCCGTGGTGGCCGATGAAGTGCGCAGCCTGTCGCAACGCACCCAGTCTTCGACCGCGCAGATCGCCGGCACCGTCGACAGCTTGCGCAGCACCGTGAACGAAGCCGTCAGCCTCATGGAAGCGGCTTGCGGGCAAGCTCAGACCGATGCGCAAGCCGTCACCCGCCTCGGCGAACGATTGGGGGAAATTGCCAGCGCCGTACAGGGTGTCACCGACACCCTGGCGCAGATCGCCACGGCGGTCGATGAGCAAGCGAGCACCGCCGATGAGGTCAGCGGCAACATCCAGCAAGTCGATCAGGCGGCGGTCCGCTTGCTCGAAGGCGCTCGGGCCGTGAACCTTGCGGCAGACACCTTGAGCCAGGGCAGCAAGGCTTTGAGCGCCAATACCGGCAGATTTCAGCTCAAATGATGCCCTCCCCTGACCCGTTTTTTCGGGTCAGGAGGATAAGCGGTTGAAAGCGTAGAGAAATATTTTAGATTTATGCTTGACGCATCCCCGTTACCGGTGAATAATGCGCGCCACTTGGCTACATAGCTCAGTTGGTTAGAGCATAGCATTCATAATGCTGGGGTCCGGGGTTCAAGTCCCTGTGTAGCCACCAAGTACTAAAAACGGCTTACCGCAAGGTAAGCCGTTTTTTTATGCCTGCTTTTTATGCCTGCTCGCGATGGTCGTCAACGATGACGCGGCGAGCCTGATACCCCGCAGCGTCTTTGGATTCATCGCGAGCAGGCTCGCTCCTACATAAAACAGCGGCCTCAGACTCGAACCGTCGCCAACGCCGACAACGCCCGCTCCCATATCTGCCAGGTGCGCAGCCAGACCATCGCCTGCCAGTCGTTGTCGGCCGGATAGAACTGTTCCAGCAGATTCAATTTGATCTGCCGCCCCACCGCGTCGGCGGGATTGCCGTGCAGATGAAGCCAGTGGTCATCGCGCAGATGACGATGCACCTGCGCCCCCGGATACGTTCCGCACTCAATGACGAATGGCATCAACCGCACCTGCGGCAGGGCATTGATCAATGCCTGCGAGGTATAGCCGGTCGCGGTCGCCGCCACACCGGTTTCACTCAAGGTGTCGGCACCGGTGTGCAAGGTGTAGAGCCACGGACCATAAAGCGCCTGCGCATCGGCCAGCGCCGGATAGGCTGCTTCGGTAATCGTCAGCAGCATCGGATGACCGTATTCGCCGGCACCGGTGTGCAAGTCGAAACACATGGCGACATCGGCATGGGCGACATGCTTCTGGATGATCTGGTGCAAGGTGCGATTCGACCAGCTCGGCGCCAGCCCGCCATAGAACAACCCATCGGGATGCGCATGCTGCCCGCCTTCGACAATCGACATGACCGCCGGCCAGCCGTGTTCGCGAATCTGCGCATCCAGCAAGGCGTCCGTGCGCTCACGCTCGGGACCTTGCAACTGGGTGCAGGCGTAGATTTCGTGCAACCCCTCATACGCCTGGTTATCCGGCAGCGGGCGTTCGAAGTTCAGGTGATTGCGGTTCAGGTCGATGTTGTCTTCGTTGACCCGGCGCAGCCACGCCGTCCCCCAGGGGTTGATCAGATGGATCATCACCACGGCGACATCGGCCGGCAGCGAACGCTTGCCGAGCTCCTGCAGCCACTTGATCTGACACCCCGAACCATAGAAGCCTTCGACCCCATGGGTGCCGCTAAGCGCGATCAGCAGACGCTTGGCGCCGGGATCGCCGAGGACCGCCACATCGGTGCTCAAGGCCTCACCGAAGGGGCCTGTGAGCGGGTGTGGATACTCGGTCAGCGTCGCCCCGGCCGTGGTGGCCGCCGCGAGGAATTGTTCACGCTGGGAGCGGTAGCTTGGCTGGGGCGGGAACTCGGTCTGCATGTCTGCCTCTTGTTGATCTTCTGGCCTGCGTGGTGGCATCGACCCTACAGAAAATCCATCCAATGATGAAGGATAAAAGCGTCCTGGCCGTGGGACACGTTTGCGTCACCGGGTGGTGGCCGATAAAGTCCACCAACCCTTTATCCCACGGACGGAGTGCCCCGCGTGTTCTCAGCCTTCCACTTGAGGCGCATGCGCCTGTCAGCGTTGTCGCTGATCACTGCGGCTTTAGCCCTGACCGCCTGCAACGCGCCATCGGTCTCGACGCTGCCCGTCGCGCCGGAAAGCGCGTCCGGTTATCGCACCGACCTGCAAGCCCGGCACGCCTCCAGGCACATGGCAGCAGCCGCCAACCCGCTGGCGGCCGCTGCCGGGCGGGAAATGCTGCGTCGTGGCGGTTCGGCCATCGATGCAGCGATTGCAATGCAAGCGGTATTGACGCTGGTCGAGCCGCAATCTTCCGGCATCGGCGGTGGCGCGTTGATCATGCTGTGGGACGGCAAAAACGTGCGCACTTATGACGGACGAGAAACGGCACCGGCCGGCGCCACGGAAAGGCTTTTCCTGCAAGCCGATGGTACTCCCATGCCTTTCACCCGGGCGCAGATTGGTGGTCGTTCGGTGGGGACGCCAGGCGTACTGCGCGCCCTTGAACTGGCCCACAAAAAACATGGCCGCCTGCCTTGGGCGCAGCTGTTCGAACCGGCGATCAAACTGGCGGAGCAAGGTTTCGCCATTTCGCCACGCCTGCACCAGTTGATCGCGTCGGATTCGTCGCTGCGCAGTTCGCCCGACATGGTGGCCTACTTCCTGAATGCCGATGGCAGCCCGAAAGCCATTGGCACCCGCCTGAAAAACCCGGCATTGGCCGCCGTACTGCAACGCATCGCCAACGAAGGGCCGGATGCGCTGTACCGGGGTGTCGTCGCGCAGGAGATCGTGAGAAAGGTTCAGGGCCACGCCAACCCCGGCAGCCTGTCACTGAACGACCTCAAGGACTATACCGCCAAGGAGCGCGCGCCACTGTGCACCGACTATCAGCGCTGGCAGGTCTGCGGCATGCCGCCACCGTCGTCGGGCGGCATCGCCGTGGCGCAGATCCTCGGTACGCTGCAAGCCTTGGAGGCACGCGACAAACACTACGCCCTGGCGCCGTTGAAACCGGTAAAAACCAACGCGCCTGCGGGGATAGAACCCGACCCGCAAGCCGTGCACCTGATTTCCGAAGCCGAGCGCCTGGCCTATGCCGATCGCGCGCAGTACGTGGCGGATACGGACTTCGTGCCGGTTCCGGTCAAGGGCCTGGTAGACCCGAGTTACCTGGCCAGCCGCGCCGCCCTGATCGGTGAGCGCAGCATGGGCACGGCTGAACCGGGCACGCCTCCAGGCATTCAGGTTGCTTACGCGCCGGACCGCTCGCCGTTGCGCATCTCCACCTCTCAGGTGGTCGCCGTCGACGACGAAGGCGGCGCGGTGTCCATGACCACCACCATCGAGTCTGCCTTTGGTTCGCATCTGATGGTTCAAGGATTCCTGCTCAACAATGAGATGACAGACTTCTCGTTCATCCCCGAAGAGAACGGACAAAAAGTCGCCAACCGTGTCGAACCCGGCAAGCGCCCACGTTCGTCCATGGCCCCGACCTTGATCTTCGACCGCCAGAGCGGTGAATTCCTCGCCACCATCGGCTCACCCGGTGGTTCGCAAATCATCGAATACGTTGCCAAGTCCACCCTCGGCCTGCTCGACTGGAACCTCGATGCGCAGCAAGCCATCAACCTGCCCAACTTCGGCAGCCGCAATGGCCCCACCGAGCTGGAACGCGGGCAGTTCAGCCCGGCGTTGATTCAGGCGTTGAAAGCCAAAGGGCACGAGGTGAATGAAATCGACATGACCAGCGGCACCCAGGCGATTGTTCGAGCCAGGGATGCACAGGGCAAAGTATCGCTGACCGGTGGCGCCGACCCTCGGCGTGAGGGAGAAGCGCTGGGGGATTGAGTCTTGCGGCTATGTGAGAAAGGGCTTACCGAGGGATAGGCCCTTTTTTATAAACATCAGCTCCTGATCGCTTTTCAACTCAGCCAGTTCCTACCCGCAAGCGATTGCTACTTCAGTAGAGTTAACTGAGAGCACTTTCAACTGCCCATCATCGACTCGCTCGTTGCGCCAGTTTTGAGAATGACTCGAGCATCGAAGTCAAATCAGCCCTGCTCGCCATACATCGGTTGCACTTTCTGAGACTTGCACGAGTCCCACCACGGGACTAGGATCATGCCATGAGAATCATCGCCATCAGTCAGCTAAAAAGATTCTGGAAGAAATACCCCGAATCGGAACAATCCTTCCTGGCCTGGATTGATGAGGCAAGAAACTCCGACTGGAGAACACCTTCAGACATAAAGATGCACTTCGCGACCGCCAGCATTCTCAAAAGCCGCCGAGTGGTATTCAACATCAAGGGCAACGACTTTCGGCTGATCGTCGCAGTGGCCTATCGCTTTGGGGCCGTGTACATAAAATTTGTCGGCACTCACAAACAATACGACGCAATCGACGCTGACACCGTCGAGATGGAGTAACCCATGAACATTCGCCCCATTCGCACTGACGAGGATTACCGTGAAGCGCTCAACAATGTGTCAGCGCTGTTCGATAACGAACCAGATCCTGGCACCCCTGAAGGTGACTACTTTGAGATCATGATCACGCTTATCGAAGCCTACGAATCGAAGCAGTTCCCAGTCGATCTCCCCAACCCGATCGATGCGATCAAATTTCGCATGGAGCAATCCGGCTTGTCCGCTGCAGACCTCGCACCTGCGATTGGCAGAACAAACCGGGTCTATGAAGTACTGAATGGAAAACGAGCGCTGACACTTCCCATGATCTGGAAACTGCATGATCTATTTGGAATACCAGCGCAGAGCCTGATCAAGCCAATCAAACAGGCCTGATCGAGCATCGGACGAACTTCAGAATCAGGCCAGCAGGCGACACCCCTTGATCACCGCCGTCACGCCGGCTTATCGACTGATTTTCAGCGCCTGCCGACTCCGGTGTTTCTCCAACGCCAGTTCGATCAACCGCGTGACCAGTTCACTGTAGGTCATGCCAGCGGCCTGCCACAGTTTCGGGTACATACTGATGCGGGTGAATCCGGGCAGCGAATTGATTTCGTTGATCAGCACTTCACCGCTGTCGGTCAGAAACACATCGACCCGCGCCAGCCCGGAACAGCCCAGGACGTGGAACGCTTCGACGGCCATGGCACGAATACGTTCGCTGGCCTCGTGACTGATGCTGGCCGGCACCACCACTTCAGCGGCCTTGTCATCGATGTACTTGCTGTCGTAGGAATAAAACCCGCTGTGCACCACGATTTCGCCACAACCGCTGGCGATGGCGTCTTCGTTACCGAGCACCGCGCATTCGATCTCGCGGCCACTGACGGCAGACTCGACCAGCACTTTGGCATCGAAACTCAATGCCAGCTCGACGGCCGCGGTGTATTCGGCTTCGTCGTTGACTTTGCTCACCCCCACGGAAGAGCCCTGGTTTGCAGGTTTGACGAACAACGGCAAACCGAGCTTGTCCGCCATCTCGGCAAATCCGTTGCGCGCCACGGTAGCTCGGGTCAGGGTCACGAAGGGCGTGACCGCCAGCCCGGCATCGCGCAGCAGACGTTTGCTGATGTCCTTGTCCATGCACACCGCCGAACCGAGCACATCGGAGCCGACAAACGGCAGGTCGGCCATGCGCAACAGCCCTTGCAGGCAACCGTCTTCACCGAGGGTCCCGTGGACAATCGGGAAGATCACATCGACATGGCCCAACAATTCCTGACTGGAGGTTTCGACCAATTGCTGGCTGACCTTGCCCGGCACGACGGCCAATTCGCGATTGGACTGATTGAGGGCGATCAGCGCCGGGTTTTCCTGATTCAGCAGGAAATTCGACGGGTCATTGAGGTGCCAGTGGCCTTGTTTATCGATACCGATCAACACCGGTTCGAAGCGCGAACGATCCAGCGCATCGACGATGTTTTTCGCCGACTGCAACGACACTTCGTGCTCTGCCGACCGGCCCCCGAAAACAATCCCCACCCGCAACTTGCTCATTGCCTGACCTCTTCGTGAATCTCTTTATGGCTAGGGTAGCAGCCAACTCAGGGCTGTAAGGTTTTGCCATCCACCGGGTTGCCGATGGTCAGAAAGTGCCCACCGGCGACGTGGTGCAGGGTGCGCAACGCGTCCTGGCCCTCAAAGTGCCAACGTCCGTCACTGAATACCCGCTCGTCGGCCTGAGCGGCAATCACCTGCGCCAGAAACAGATCGTACTGCTGATGGTTGTCGGGTTCCGGCAGCAACCGGCATTCGAGCCAGGCAACGCAGCCTTCGAGCATCGGCGCGTCGATCAGCTCGGCATCGAATGTCGGCAAGTCATAGATCTGGAATTTGTCGCGCCCTTGCTCCCGCGTCAGCTCCAGGCCAGATGTCGACCCAACGGTTTGGACGATATCGGCCTGGGCGGCGCAGGGAACGTTCAGCACGAAGGTCCCGGAGGCTTCCAGCAGCTGTCGGGTCCAGGTGGACTTGTCCAGCACCACAGCGATTTTCGGTGGTTCGAAATCCAGCGGCATGGCCCAGGCCGCCGCCATGATATTGCGCTGACCGTCATGGGCCGCGCTAACCAGAACGGTGGGCCCATGATTGAGCAGACGGTAGGCTTTGGACAACGGGACCGGGCGACGGTGAGAAACGCTCATGGATGTCTGCTCCTGGGGGAAAGAGCCGATTGTAACGACATCTTGCGAGAGCTGGCTTGATCAGGTGTAAGGATCAGAGCCTGCTCCGCGTCGACACCGGATGTGAACCCGAAGGCAGCGATCTTTTAGCGGATCAGGTCGCCAACTGATTGGCAAACTGCCCCACCGCATTCACCACTTTCTGCGCACCGTCCTGGATCTCGACAATCACCGTGCCGGCTTCCGCCGCCAGCGTCAGCCCGTGTTCGGCCTGCAGCTTGCCGTCGGTGACCAGGGCCACGGCGTTGCGCGCCATATCCTGGTTCTGCCGCACCACCACAACAATTTCGTCGGTGGCCTGGCTGGTCCGCGAAGCCAGTTGCCGGACTTCATCCGCCACCACGGCAAACCCTCGGCCCTGCTCACCGGCACGTGCCGCTTCGATGGCCGCGTTGAGCGCCAGCAGGTTGGTTTGTTCGGCGATGCCGCTGATGGTTTTGACGATGGTGCCAATCACCAGCGACTGCTCATTGAGCGCCTCAATGCCATCACCTGCGGTTTGCATGTGCTTGGCCAGATCACGCATCACTTCCACCGCCTGATTGACCACGGTACTGCCTCGCTGGGCGCTCTGATCGGTTTGCTGCGAGGTGCTGTAGGCGATGTTCGCTGCTTCGGCGACGGCTTGCTCCTGATTGACCTGATCGGTGACCACCGTGGCGAATTTCACCACTTTGTAAAGTTTGTTATTGGCATCGACCACCGGATTGTAAGAGGCCTCCAGCCATACCGTACGACCCTGGCTATCGAGGCGCTTGAAGCGATCAACCACATACTCACCCGCGTTCAGTCGACGCCAGAAGTCCTGATACTCGGCACTGTTGGCCTCTTCCGGCAGGCAAAACATGCGGTGATGCTTGCCCTTGATCTGCGCCAGGCTGTAACCCATGCCGCTGAGAAAGCGGTCGTTGGCGCTCAACACATTGCCATCGAGATCGAACTCGATCACCGCCGTCGAACGCATCAGCGCACCGATCAGGTTTTCGTGTTCACGGGAGGTCTCGATGGTGCGGGTCAGGTCGCTGGAGAAAATCGAAAAATGCTTGATTTGGCCACTGGCCGAGCGCACTGGCTGCAGGATCGAACGCAACCATGCTTCCTGGCCGGTGCCCCGCAACAGGCGCACCGCGCCGGCAAAGTGCTCGCCACGGCTCATCGCCGCCTTGAAACGCAACTGGAATTCGTCGTTTCTCACATGCTCGGGAACGATTTCTTCGATGCGCCGGCCAATCAGCTCGTCGCTCTTGTAGTGCATTTCGCTGAGGAAATTCTGATTAACCGATTGGACCCGCCCATCTGTATCGAGGGTCAACACAAGCATCTCGCTTTCCAGGCTTTCCTTCACTTGCTGAAGGCTGGAGAGTTCTTCGCGAAGAGCCGATAGCTCCTGCTTCAAGCGTTTATTGAACATGGGGATGCACCGATGGACTGGGGTAGAAAGCGATTTACAGCCTAGCCATCGGCCTTGCGGGTCTTTTCTGAAGAGTGTTTCAGCTTTGTCCTACAAAAATAGTTCAGGCACCCCCATCGTGTTGTTGATTCACGCAGCGCCAACGGTCGAACACCTTGCGATTTTCGGCATCCGCGTGCCGAAGTATGCCGCGCTGCTTACGCCCACCGCCCCCATCACCGCGCAGAAAATCACACAGACCCACGGACTCCACGGCATCAGACCGATCAACAGCAGCGGTGTGATACTGGCCCAGGCCGCGTAGGCAATGTTGTAGGTGAACGAGATGCCCGACACACGAACCCGCGCCGGGAACAGGCTGACCATCACCGAGGGCACCGCACCGACCACTCCGCAACCGAGCCCCGCCACCGCGTAGGCCAGACCGACCCAGTCGCCGCCGCTGATCAGACAGGTGTAAAGCACGCCGATACCCAACGGCAGCAGCAGGCTATACAACATCACTGTGCGCCACGCGCCAATGCGATCGACCAGTAACCCGGCGAGCACGCAGCCAATGTTCAGAAAAACAATGCCCAACGCGCTCAGGGCGAAGGTGTGACTAGCGGTCATGCCGAATGTTTTCTGCATCATGGTTGGCGTGATGACCACGAACACCACCACCGCCGACGTCAACACACAGGTGAGGATCATTGCCGGCAGCATGGCCAGGCGATGTTCACGCAGGACACTGCGCAGCGGCAGCTCCACGGTTTGCTCGCGCCGCGCCTGCATGGCCATGAATACCGGCGTTTCACTGAGCCAGCGGCGCAGCCAGACGCCGATCACACCAAACACGCCGCCCAGCAGAAACGGGTAACGCCAGGCGTAATCGAGGATTTCGACCGGGGTGAAGGCCTGCGCCAGGAAGGTGGCCGTCAAGGCACCGAGCAGATAACCGAAGGTCAGTCCTGCCTGCAAAAAACCCAGGGCATAGCCCCGATGGCCCGCAGGCGCATGCTCGGCGACGAACACCCAGGCGCTCGGCACTTCACCGCCCACGGCCGCCCCTTGAAACACTCTCAGGAGCAACAGCAGCAGCGGGGCGAAATAGCCGATTTGCGCGTAGGTCGGCATGATTCCGATCAGCAGACAGGGCAACGCCATCATCAGGATGCTCAGGCTGAAGACCTTCTTGCGGCCCAAACGGTCGGCGAAATGCGCCATCAGAATCCCGCCCAGAGGACGTGCCAGATAGCCGGTGACGAAGATGCCGAAGCTTTGCAGCAAGCGCAGCCATTCAGGCATTTCCGGCGGGAAGAACAACTGGCTCAGGGTCAGCGCGAAAAATACGAAGATGATGAAATCGTAGATTTCCAGCGCACCGCCGAGGGCCGCAAGCCCCAGGGTTTTGTAGTCCGAGCGGTTGAAGGGCATCGGGGGTGAATCGGTGTGGGCAGTCATGAAAAGAACTCTGGTGCAGGCAAAAACCAAGGCGCCCATGGTCTACGCAAACGCGCCAGCGGACAACCCGCTAGACTAAAGTCGCATAGTCGCAAAACAGCCCCGCACAAAACTTTCGGGTGAATTAATGTCGATGTCTGTCCGAGCGGGCCGCTACCGCCCCGAAGACCACAATAAACATAATAATTCGAGGTACTCCCGTGGCCGCTGATATCGAAGATAGCCGCTCCGCCCGCTTTGCCCTGCGCTGCTCAAGTTTTGCCGAACGCTGGTTCCCCGATTCCTGGGTGTTTGCCGCGCTGGCCGTGATTATCGTCGCCCTCGCCACCATGGCCATGGGCGCCAAACCCACCGACGCGGCCATGGCGTTCGGCGACGGTTTCTGGAGCCTGATCCCGTTCACCATGCAAATGGCGTTCGTGGTGATCGGCGGGTATGTGGTCGCCAGCTCGCCACCGGCAGTCAAGCTGATCGACCGTCTGGCGAAAATCCCGAAAAACGGCCGCTCCGCCGTGGCCTGGGTGGCGCTGATCTCCATGGTTGCATCGCTGCTGAACTGGGGCCTGTCGCTGGTGTTCGGCGGCTTGCTGGTGCGCGCCCTCGCCCGCCGTACCGACCTGAAAATGGACTATCGCGCCGCCGGTGCCGCAGCGTACCTGGGCCTTGGCGCGGTGTGGGCCTTGGGCTTGTCATCGTCCGCGGCACAATTGCAGGCCAACCCGGCCAGCCTGCCGCCGTCGATTCTGTCAATCACCGGGGTCATTCCCTTCACCCAGACCATCTTTCTCTGGCAGTCGGGTGTGATGCTGTTGGCGCTGGTCGTCGTCTCGATCATCATCGCCTACGCAACCGCCCCCGGCCCCAACTCGGCACGGGACGCCAAGGACTGCGGTGTCGACCCGAGTTTCAATCTACCGCCCCTGCAACCACGCACCCGTCCCGGCGAATGGCTGGAGCACAGCCCGCTGCTCATCATACTGTTGGTGCTGCTGGCCGCCGGATGGCTGTTCCATGAGTTCTCGACCAAACCGGCGATCAGTGCGATCTCCGGCCTCAACACCTATAACTTCCTGTTCATCATGCTTGGTGCGCTGCTGCACTGGCGCCCGCGCAGCTTCCTCGACGCCGTGGCCCGTGCGGTACCGACCACCACCGGCGTGCTGATCCAGTTCCCCCTGTACGGCTCGATCGCCGCGTTGATGACCACGGTCAAAGGTGCCGATGCCCAGACCCTGGCCCATCACATCTCGACCTTCTTCGTCAGCATCGCTTCCCACGATACCTATGCGCTGCTGATGGGCGTGTACTCGGCGATCCTCGGCTTCTTCATTCCGTCCGGTGGCGGCAAGTGGATCATCGAGGCGCCGTATGTGATGCAAGTCGCCACGGATCTGAACTACCACCTGGGTTGGGCCGTGCAGATCTACAACGCCGCCGAAGCCCTGCCCAACCTGATCAACCCGTTCTATATGCTGCCGCTGCTGGGCGTGCTCGGGCTGAAAGCACGGGACCTGATCGGATTTTCGTTCGTGCAACTGCTGGTGCACACGCCGTTGGTGTTGCTGTTGCTTTGGGCGCTGGGAACGACGCTGGCGTATACGCCACCGGTAATGCCGTAGACCGCTGGAACTTTTGTGGGAGGCGGTGCAGCTCCCACATTTGAGACGGACCCACAGGCTAAAAAGGATCTGAGCATGATTAAACTCGTAGGACTGACGCTCGCGGCACTCACCCTGAGCGCCGCCGCCCACGCCGATGTGACCCTGAACCTGGGCAGCACCGAACGCCTCACGCGTCTTTTTGCTTATCCCAACAACTGCAACGTGATTTGCTTTCGCAACTGGACACTGGAGCAAACGGTCGAGCATTACCTGACCCAAAGCGTGCAGCGCGATGGCTACGGCACCGCGAAGGTTCTGGTCAAAACCGATAATGGTCAGCTCTTCACTGTCATCAGCGGCGTACCCGCCGACTATCAAAAACCCTTGACGGCGCTGCTCGACGCCGGCGATCTGGCTTACACCGGCGCCAGCAAACTGAATGCCGACGGCAAGTGGGCCTATAACTGGTATTTTTTCCTGCCGCTGGGCATGCCCCTGGAAAACCGCAGAAGCGTCGAATTGCTGCACTTCCCGCCCGACTATTCATTGACCCAGGCCCAGGATTACCTCAAGTCAGCCACGACGGATCGCTGGGCCTCATTACTGACGATCAATGGCGTCCCGGCCGAGCAGACGCCGAGCTACCAGACGATCATCGACATCGCTCCGATTGCCGCGCCGTCCAACGCCGGCAAGGACCTGGAAGGTGTCTACGATTACTTCAAGGACTACCAGACCACCATGGTCAAGAACCTCAGCCGAAATGCCAGCGGCGAGGCCGTGCCGATGGTTGCGTTTGGTTCACCGGTGCGTGACTGGATCAAACAACACTACGGGCCGACGGTGAATGTACTGGGCCTGGTGAATATCAGCCCGAACGAAGGGCTGAAAGTACCCGTTCTGGGTGCCAACCACCCGAGCTACATTTGGTACGCCGCCGACCCGGCAAACTACACCGGCACCGATGCCAAGGCCAAAGCCGATGCAGCGGGACTGAAAGTCATGGGACAGGACCTGAGCGCCGCGTGCTGGCAGGCCGCCATGGGCCGCGAGACTGACAGCAATGCTGATATTGAGCTCAGGAGTTGCACGCAAACCTGGCAAGTGGCCCAGAAAGATAAAACCTGCGAGCTGTTCTACACCTCGATCCGCAATCTGACGCCTCAACAAGCTGCAGGCAAATGCGCGTCGGCAACGATCCAGGCCCAGCTCAAACAACTCAAGGCACCTGCACCGGAAACCGCACTTCCCGCTCCAGCGTTTTAGACCAAAGAACCGATGAACGGCCGGTCTCGCTGTCAGTTATGACAGTAGACCCGCCGACTCATCTGCGAGAGGCTTGGGCGAAACCATGTTGCAGCGCTGACAGGATCGTCAGTTGGAGGAAGTCGCAGCATCCAGCCAACAAGGATCGTTATGAAAGCCAATGCCCCTCGCAATCCCCTCGCCGCACCGCCAGCCGGTGTCTATCCGTTTGCGCACCTTCCGGTTCGCCTGGGATTCCCCTCCCGGGCCGACTTCGAGGTCATCACCAACGACAAAGGCGCAGCGATCGCCATTGCTGCCTTGCGCGAGTTTCCCCGTATCAGCCGAATTTGCCGGATATCGGGACAACTACTGCCCTATCGTTGCCGACATACCAGGCAACTCGCTCCCGGCGTGCATGTCTTCGACCCACGCTTCTGTGGATTGCTGCAACACGCTTGCGACCCAAATGTCTTTCTCGACATGGGCGAGCTATGGCTGTGGGCGCTGAAGGACATACAGAAAGGTGACTGGCTGACGATCGACTACGCCGCCACCGAAGACAAACTGTTGCGTCAGTTCGCCTGTCAATGCGGTTCGTACAAATGTCGCGGCTGGATCACCGGCTACAACGAATCGCCAAACGCCGACGGCCAGGCCTTTTTACAGCGCTGGCGTCGGCATCTGTTCGACTGAATGCGTTACTTCGCTTCGACCGGACGCAGGCGGTACTGTGGCGGCAATTGCTCGAAGCCACTGATCGTAGTGTTCAGGCTTTTCCAGCGACCGTCCTTGATGCCGTAGATGCAACCGTGGATCGACAGGCTCTGTCCGCGGTGCCAGGCGTTTTGCACGATGCTGGTATGGGCGACATTGGCCACTTGCTGAACCACATTGAGTTCGCAGAGCCGATCGACCTGCTCCTCTTCAGTGGCCAGTTTGGCGAGTTCTTCGCGCTTCTCGTAGTAAAGGTCGCGAATCGAACGCAGCCAGCCGTCGATCAGGCCGAACTGGCGATCCTGCATCGAGGCTCGAACACCACCGCAACCATAGTGGCCGGTGACCAGAATGTGTTTGACCTTGAGTACGTCAACCGCGTACTGAATCACCGACAGGCAGTTGAGGTCGGTGTGCAACACCACATTGGCCACGTTGCGGTGTACGAACAAATCGCCCGGCAGCATGCCGACGATCTCGTTGGCCGGCACCCGGGCATCGGAACAGCCGATCCACAGGTACTCGGGAGTCTGTTGGCGAGCCAGCTTGGCGAAGAAGTCAGGATCTTCTTTGGTGATCGCGTCAGCCCAGCGCTCGTTGTTGTCGATCAGATCTTGTAGTTCGTTCATGCAATGAAGCCTCGAGAATGATGCGCTGCTTTGACAGACAACCGCCCGTCGAGGTCACGCGCTTTATGCACATGCCACCGAAAGCTCGTAAATGGCGCTCCATGCCGGTGGAATTCTCGGTAACCCAGTGGGTCCACCTAGTAAGGCCCACAGTATGAGGAATTGCCATGACTGATTCACGACGTCCATATGATGCGGTGCAACCAGAACCCATCGATGACAACGAAGACCGCATGGGTTCGGTGCATGAGCTGGATTTCGACGAGGAAGAACCCGATGCCAGGATCGGCGACGAGTTGCCGGACAGCGAGCGAGCGCAACTGATGTCTCGTCGGCGCGTACGCGAAGCCGGCATGACCGGTGCATCGACCGCTGATCACGAACCCACGGATGATGACATGAGCCCGGAAACCCTGATCCGCGAAGACGGCGCCCGCGATGCCCATGAAGCGGGTCAAGGGGATCAGGCTGATTGGGACTTGAGCATTGTCGATGAAGACGACATCGGTGGGGGCAATGGGCTGGATGAAGAGGAAATGGCCCGGCGCGATCCGCTGGACCGCAAGCGTTGATCGATCCTGGACAGGAGCCTTTGGTGGCTCCTGCGCAGCAATCGGCGTTTAAGTTGTAACAAAGATGTTCAATCTACCAGCGTACAGGCCATGACCACCGCATCTTCGCGTCCGCCCACCGCCGGGTAGTAATCCCGCCGACGTCCGATCTCGTTGAAGCCATAGCGCTCATACAACTTGAACGCCGCCGTGTTGCTGTCGCGGACCTCCAGGAAACATTCCCGGGCATCGGCCTTGTAGGCAATCGACATCAAATGCTCCAGCAGCGTCAAACCCAGGCCACGACCCTGGCTTTCCGGTTTGACGGTGATGTTCAGCAGGTGCGCCTCATCGAGAATGATCTGCACCACACCGTGGCCCACCTGCTGCTGCCCTTCGAACATCAGCCAGATCTGGTACTTGCCCAGGCCATCGAGAAAAATCCCTCGGGTCCAGGGATGGCTGTAGGCCGCGTATTCGATTTTCAGTACAGCTTCCAGGTCCGCCTCGGTCATCGGGCGGAACGATACAGCGTCACTCATTCGATTCTTTCCAGCGCGCCATCAGCCGACGCATGGCTTGCCAGACATCAGCCTTACGCTGTGGCTCTTCCATTAATAATTCCAGGCCAGGCAAGGCCCAGACCGAGCCCAGGCCTTCGACCTGGCGTTCACGATTGAAGGATTCGGCATTGGCCTCCCCGGCAAAACGCACGGCAGGCAGGCCGATCAGCCATAGACAGACGCACGGCGCGTCTTCCAGCCGGGCCGAGATAAAGCCCTGTACGAAGTCACGCGCCGCTTCCGGGCCCTGATCCATGGTGCCTCGGGCCAGCAGCGGCCAGCGCACCGGCTCGCCGATGATCTGCGGGCTGTCCGGCAGGCCGGCGGCGCGCAACATGTCCTTGAGCAACAGATAAGCGGGATCGCGGGCCTGGAACGCCTCGCCTGTGGGTAACTCCACCAGCAGCAGGCAACGCCCTGCCCGCAGCAACTGCAGGGCAAAACGAGGTGGCGGTACGGGGGCGACCCTGGTGACGACCGGCGCTTCTACGACTTCTTCCACCGGTTTGGCCCCGGTGCGCGAGCTTGCCAACGATGGCCGTGGTACTTCGATTTTCACCCGCTCGGCCAGTTTGACCTGCGGCTCCACAGGCGCCTGGGCCGCAGGTGCCGGCACTGCCGGGGCGACGGGCAACGGCTCGGGCAGCTCCAGCAGTTCGGGCCGCGACGGTGCAGCAAAGGGCAATTCGGTGCGCGGCAGCCAATTGACCACCTGCATGGCGTTCAAATAGGCGCGGCGGCGAGACTCGATAAGCAAAGGTCGGCCACTTGTGGATAACTAAAGTGCGGTGATTCTACCGCCCTTCGCTCAAGATCGCCCGCAGTTGATCGTTAGAAAAGCGACAGTCCGTCCCGAGAGTGAATCGCATCGGTCCCGATGCAGTACAATCTCGGCTTTTAATCGCCAACCAGCCGGCCATTCCGATGATCGAACCCAAGCGCGTCTTGCGCGCCCTCGCTGAACACTGGGCACTTCTGGAGCCATTGTGCGAGCACTTCGACCAAGGCACACTGAGCCTCAACGAACTGCGTTCACAGCTGGCCGCCCAGCAACTCGACAGTACGCCGCAGGACATCACCAGCCTGCTGGACGTGTGGATTCGCCTCGACATTCTGGTTCCCGTGGCGAAAAGCCCGAACCGGTTCGAGCTCAACGCGCAGATCCACGACTTCCTCGCTTACCTGCGCCGTGAACACCGTCTGGGCCTGTGTCTGGAGATCGAAGCCTATTTGCGTCATCTCGAACGCCTGGCCGGCTACATCCAGGACGCCTTCGACATCCGCGACGGCAATGATCTGGCGCGCCAACTGCGTCTGCTGGACATGCGCGTACGCGATGTATTGAAAAAACTCGCCAACGACGAACAGGCCCTGGTGGCCGTTGCCGAGCGGGCCAAGACCAGCGACCGGCAGATCCCGCTGCGCCAGCGTTACGCTGAGGTCCTCGCGACCTGGGACGAATACGTCGAGCCGATGATTCAGTTGGTCAACGCCGACGGCGCCTTTGAACAGGGTGTGCGCAAGGTCGAAAACGTGCTGCTGCGCATGCTCACCGAGCAGCAACGCCTCGGCCATCTGGTTGATGACGACATGCTGCTGCGCACCCACGCGCGGATCCTCGAAATGCAGACCAGTGCGCAACTGACCCTGCGTCACGCCCGTGAGTTGCTGCTGCCGCTGCGTGAAGAAGCCCGTCGTCACAACGCCGTGACCCGCGGTGCGGCGCTGGCCCTGTCGATGATTCGCCGCAAGGGTATCGACGCGGTGCCACAAGCCGCGATGCCGATGTTCACGCGGCCGCAAAGCACCTTTCTCGGCAGTGCCAGTCAGGTCGAGGCCTATGTTTACGCGCTGGCCCGTTTCGAGCCGAAACCGGCGCGCTTCCCCAAGGAACACAAGACCCACAAGGGCGGCGATGCCCCGCGTGCGCCACGCACGGTCCGGGAGATGCTCGACCGTTGCGAAGACGCCCTGCCGATGCCAGACCTGATGACCTGGCTGCTGGAGCAGGAACCGGACGGCGCCACCGACGAACTGCTGTATTGGTTCTCGCGCCTGTCGCGGGAAAAGCGCTTCAAACGCGAACGTCTGGAACGCCGCGATTACTTCACACACGAGCACCAGGTCAGCCTGCGCTCCTTCGCCCTGCTCTCGGCCGGTCCTGACGCCTCCGAGAATTCTGCGAGCACCCTCCATGCCAGTACTCCCCATGCAAGTTGATCTATCCGAACTGTCTCAGCTGGCGCCGATCTTTCGCGAGCTGTTCAAGGGCTACCACGTCAGCCGTCGCGATCCAGAGCTGTACGCGCAGCTGTCGAACTTTCAGGACCAGTACCGCACGCTGTTCAAGGCGCTGGGCTTTGAACTGGTCTGCGACACCCGTGGTTTCTACTACTTCGTGCCGGACCTCGCGGCGGCGGCGGTGAACAAGACGGCCCAGCGCCTGGCACTGTTCACGTTCATCCTCGTCGAGCACCTGGCCGACCAGGGCCGCGACCCGATCGCCGTGCTCGACGGCGGCAGCCTCGGCCGTGATGAACTGCCATCGTTGCTCGAGAAGTATCGCGACCTGTTCATCCAGGCCGAAGTGCAGACCCAGGACGAACTGGAAGAAAAAATCATGCGCCGCATGACCCAGCTCGGCTTCGCCAGTGAAGAAAACGGCGTCTACCGCTTCCTGCCGCCGATGCACCGCTTCCTCGATGTGTGCCTGTCGGTTCAACAGGACCGTGATCTGGCGGCCAGCCTGCACAGCGTGCTGCCACTGCCGGCGCCGGTGCTGATCGACGAAGACAGCGATGAAAAGCTGCTGCAGACCGACGACCCGCTCGATTTGAGCGAATTCGATGGTGAAAGCGAAGAAGATGCTCTGGCCCGCGCCATCGCCGAAGAACAGGAGCTCGACGCATGAGCAAGGAACGCTACGGCATCCGCCGCTTTGCCCTACTGAACACCGCCGGTTACAGCCTCGGGCTGTTCCCGCTGGAAGAACCGCTGTCGGTCTACGGCGCGAACAACCTGGGCAAATCCGCCTCGATCAACGCCTTGCAGTTCCCGATCCTGGCGCGCATGTCGGACATGAGTTTCGGCAAGTACAGCCTGGAACAATCCCGGCGCTTCTATTTTGCCTCGGACACCAGTTACATCCTCGTCGAAGTGAACCTGCCCCACGGTCCGCACGTGATCGGCGTGGTCGGTCGTGGTCCGGGCGGCGGTTTCGGTCACCAGTTCTTTGCCTATGCCGGCAAACTGGACCTAGCCCATTATCAGAAAAACGATACCTGCCTGCGTCAGAAGGAACTGTTCACCAACCTTGAACGCGAAGGCCTGAAAGCCTACGAACTCAAGCCGGATGAATTGCGTCGCTTGCTGGTCGGTGGCCACACCTCGATCCCGCTGGACCTGACGCTGATCCCGCTGCGCTCCACCAGCGAGCAGAGCCTGAAGACCTTCCGCGCCCTGTTCATCAACCTGCTGCACATGCGTGAAATCACAGCGGCCAAGCTCAAGCAATTGTTCCTGGATGCCTTCGAACACAGCCTGCGTTCCGGTAGCGTGGATTACATTGCGGCGTGCGAAGAAGCCTTCCGCGATGTACGACGCATGGAGCAGGACTACAACTCGCTGGTCGCCGCCGGCCCATTGGTCGAAGCCTTGGCCAACGGCGTGAAACAGCGCGACATCCTGCGTGGCAAACTGCACCGGATTTCGCCTTTGCTCGACTCTTTGCTCGGCACTTGGTCAGACTACGCTGGCGCACGCAAGGAAGAGCTGACGATCCAGGCCGAACACTACCGTCGCGAGCAGGACGAACTGCAAAACGATCAACGCGGCGGCACTCAGGAACTGATGCGTCTGGAGCGGGAAATTACCGGCATCCAGCGCTGGCTCGGCGAGCTGTCGGTGCTCAAGCATCGCTTTGCCCTGGTCGATGACGTCAAGGTGCTGGAGCAGCAATTGCTCGCGGCCAAGGACGCCCACGATGAACTGGCCGGTGCGCTGGCGCAGTCGCGACAATTCAGCGCCGAGGATCTGGAAGAGCGTCTGCGGGATCTGGAAAAACGTCTGAAGTCGGTCAAGCAGCAACTCGATCACGCCGACAACAACAGCTACGCCCGCTTGCGCGAAGAGTTCTCGCAGCAGGACGTCGAACGCTTGATGCGTCTGTTCAACAGCGCGCTGTTCAGCCTGCCCCTGGGCGAACACGGCATTGCGCTGGACGACAACGGCGACTGGGTCAAATCCGTAGAACTGATCCTCGACGGCTTCAAAGGCGAGCGTTTCGAAGTACCGGGGCTGTCCATCGACATCTCCCACATCGAGCCGCCAGCCTTGCAGGCCCTGGCTGACCGTGCGGCACTGCGCGACCAGAAAGAGCGCCTGGACAAAGAACTCAAGCAACTGAAAACCCAGCAAGCCGTGGCCGCTGACCGCGCCGCGAGCAAGACCCAGACCGAAGCGCTGTACCAGCAAGTGCTGGATGCGCAGAAGGCCCTGGAAGACTTCCGTCGCGCGCAAACCCTGAGCGCCGAAGAAGGCGACAAGCTTGAGCAACTGGCTCAAATGGAAGCCGCGCAGGACGAATTGAAGCGCTCCAGCGATGCCTTTACCGAACGCGTCCAGCAACTGTCGGCCAAGCTGCAACTGGTCGGCCGGCAGATCGCCGACATGGAAGCCAAGCAACGCACGCTCGATGACGCCTTGCGCCGCCGTCAGCTACTGCCGGCGGACCTGCCTTTCGGCACGCCGTTCATGGACCCGGTCGACGATTCCATGGATAACCTGTTGCCGCTGCTCAACGATTATCAGGACAGTTGGCAAGGTCTGCTTCGCGCCGACGGCCAGATCGAAGCGCTGTACGCGCAGGTGCGCCTCAAGGGCGTGGCCAAGTTCGACAGCGAAGACGATATGGAGCGGCGCCTGCAATTGTTGATCAACGCTTACGCGCACCGCACCGACGAAGCCCTGACCCTGGGCAAGGCACGTCGCGCCGCCGTTACCGACATCGCCCGCACCCTGCGCAACATCCGCAGCGACTACGACAGCCTCGAGCACCAGTTGGCGTTGTTCAACCGCGAGATCAACAAACGTCAGGTGTCGAACCTGCAGAGCTTCCGCATCGTGCTCGCGCCGAACAAGGAAGCGCTCAAGCACATCGACCAGATCATCCACAGCGCCGGCCAGTACGAAGAAGGCGAAACCCTGTCGGTGTTCGATCTGAGCCAGAGCGCGGAACAGGACAACAAGAACGAAGAGGCCAAGGAATACCTGGCACGCCTGGTGGCGGCGAACCACAACCAGCTCGGCCTCAAGGACTTGTTCGAACTGGCGTTCGAGATCACCAAGGTCAACGGTCAGCCAGTGATCCACACCGACATCGACGGCGCCGCGTCCAACGGCACCACGATGACCATCAAGGCGCTGACCAACATGTACTTGTTGCTGCACTTGATGGACCGCGACCTGGCCGGCCGTGTGCGCTTGCCGTACTACCTCGACGAGGCGGCGGACATCGACGAGAAGAACCAGGCAGCGTTGCTGGAAACCAGCCTGCAACTGGGCTTCGTACCGATCCTGGCAAGCGTGAAGCCACAGGTCTGCGCCAGTGTCGCTATCGACCTGGAAGGCGGCAGCGGCCCGGCTGGCATCTACATCGACGAGGCGGACTGGAAGTACATCCGTCGTCATGATCAGGTGAAGGCGATCATCAATGCTGAAGCGGACGAGCCGGAGCTGGACGCGGTCTGACGCTTGAATTGATGGCAACAAAAAAGGCCGCGATCCTCAGGATCGCGGCCTTTTTCATTGGTGCAGGGCTAAGGCCGATCCGGACTATTTACCGAGTAAGATCTTCGGCGCCCAGGTCAGCCATTCCTCTTCGAACTTGTCAAACAGCGGGAACGTCTGCTCCGCCCGCGCCGGAGTACCCATGCGTTCGCCATCCGGAGTGGCAAATGCAACCCCACCCTGAATCAGGGTCTCCAGCGATTCGGTACGAAGAGTCGCCCCCTTGAACAGCCCGACATCAAGACCAAAACCACTGGTGTTCCAGAAACGAGTGCCGCTGCGAACCAATGGTGCGTATTTCGGCTCGATCAGAATGTGGATCAACACGCGGTCCGCGGTCTGACCCAGTTCATACCCGGTCACTTTGCCGACCGTGATTTCACGGTACGTCACCGGCACACCGGCTTTCAGTGAACCACGCCGCGCCGCGCTCAACACCAGGCTCAACCCGGCTTCAACCCTGGCGCTCTCGGGGGGGCTGGCCAGGGCTGTGAAGTTTTTCTGCGGACCAAGGTTCTTTGGTGCTGGCTGGACCTCGATGTATTGCCCGGTGACCAAGGTCTCCAGGTTAGAGGTCTTGATCAAGCCCAGCTCGGGCTTGACCACCCAGAATTGGCTACCGACGCGGGCGATGCGCTCAGGCACTTCAGTGAGTCGCGCGGTGATAAGCACCGATTGCAGGTCGTCCGTGAGGTCGACGCCTTCAATCTTGCCGACATCCAGCCCTTTGAAACGAATCGGTGTACCGGCGCGCAAGCCATCGGCGCGATCGACCCTGATCGTGATCACCTCGCCTTTTTGCGTAGCCTCATCATGACTGGCAAACAACCGGAAACGCGGAATCCGCTTTTGCAAAGGCGCCTTGGCCTGTGGCGTTTCAAAGGCAATGCCGCCCGCCATCAAGCTTTGCAACGACTCACTTTTGACTTGAATACCTCCGGTCAGCCCACCCGTCAGGGTAATGCCGCTGGCATTCCAGAATCGGGTCGACGCATTGACCAGGTTTTCGTATTCCTTCTCGATGTGAACACCGATCACCAGTTGGTTCTTCTTGCGTGAAAACTGATAGCTCTGTACCGAGCCGACCTTGACCTGCTTGTACAGAACAGGGCTGCCGACTTCCAGCGAACCAAGGTTCTCGGTGAACAACACCAGGTGCAGACCCGGCGAGCGCAAATCCAGCGGCGGCGCCTTGGGCCTCGCGACGAACTCGCGTTGCGGCGCTGCGCCTTTATCCCCGGGACGCACGGCGATGTAGTTACCTTTGACCAGCGCCTCAAGCCCCGTGATGCCGGCGAGCGAGATCGACGGTTTGACCACCCAGAACTGAGTGCCATCGACGAGGTAGTCTTCAGCCAACGGATCCAGCGTCAGTTCGGCGCTCGCAGCCGCCAAATCAGCGTCAACCTTGAGCGCCTTGAGTGTGCCAACCTGAATGCCCTTGTACATGACCGGCGTACGACCGGCCTGCAGACCTTCGAAGTCACTGAGTTTGACCTTGACCTTGATACCGGCCGCGGCGGCATCGAAGTCCTCATAGAGACGGAATGGCAGACTCGGATCCGTGGGTGGGCTGTCCCTGCGATTTTCCGGAGTGGCGAACGCGATGCCACCCGCGACAATGCTGGCAAGAGACTCGCTGCGCACCTTCACGCCCGACAGATTGGCATCGATGCTGATGCCGCTGGCGTTCCAGAAGCGCGTGTGTTTACGCACCAATTTGGCGTAGGTCGGCTCAATGAAGACCTTGAGTTCAACAGTGCTCTGATCTTCGGACAGCACGTAACTTTTGATCTGGCCGACCTTGATTTGTTTGTAGAACACCGGGCTACCGCGGTTCAACGAGCCCAGGCGATCAGCCTTGATCGTCAGGTGCAGCCCGGGCTGGGCGTCGGATAGCGGCGGCTCCTGGGCCAGGGCCTTGAATTTGCGCGTGGGCTCACCTTCCCCGGGACTGATCGCGACGTAATTGCCCGAAACCAGGGTCTCCAGGCCAGTGATCCCGGCCAGGGTTACGCTCGGCTTGACCAACCAGAATCGCGTGCTGGTCCGCAGGTATTGCTCCACGTCCTTATTCATTTCGACGGTGGCAATTACGCCCTTGGAGGCTCCTTCATCATCGAGTTTGAGCGTTTTAACCTTGCCGACCGGCATGCCTTTGTAGACGACTTCAGTCTTGTTGGCCTGAATGCCTTCGCCGCTTTCAAAGCGCACCTGGACCTCGATGCCAGTCTCGGAATAAGCACGCCAGCCAAGCCAGCTACCGATGATCAGGGCGATCAGGGGGAGTACCCAAATGGCTGACCAGTTCGAGGCCGGTCGGGTTTTCGCTGTTGGCAAATCAGTCATGGTCGTCGTCCGACTCCGTGTTATCCCAAATCAGTCGGGGATCGAAAGTTA